>Ga0302324_100013753_pt1 | contig 16377 bp, 15 predicted proteins | sample Palsa_T0_1_FD_201949 | JGI IMG/M metagenome (GOLD analysis project Ga0302324, IMG submission 201949) | Peat permafrost microbial communities from Stordalen Mire near Abisko, Sweden - Palsa_T0_1 | ecosystem: Environmental > Terrestrial > Soil > Palsa > Peat permafrost | place: Sweden: Abisko...
TCGTCAGCGCGCGCATGGCGAATCGCAATCTTCACGGCCTTCCCGCTACCGGGCCCAATCGCGCATTTCCCGCCGGAGCTCCCGATACTGCCTATATGACCTCAAGGTACGATCGTGCATCCTAAAACACGTCTGGTGGTCCTGAGCTTCCTTATGCTCTTCGTCGAGCTGGCGCTGATCCGGTGGATCGGCTCGGACATAACGTACCTTTCGTACTTCTCCAACTTCGTATTGCTCGGGAGCTTCCTGGGCATCGGAATCGGCTTCTTGCGAGCCAAGTCCCGGACCGATCTGTTCGCCTGGGCGCCCCTGGTACTGGTGCTGCTGGTTGCGTTCGTCATCAACTTCCAGGTGGCCGTCGACTGTGCGGGCAGCCAAATCATCTACTTCGGTTGCACGCCGAGCGGGTTGCCGATGTGGCTGACGCTGCCGATTGTCTTCACGGCGGTTGCGCTAACGATGGCGTCGATCGCTCAGGGCGTGGCCCGCTCGTTCGCCGGTTTCGAGCCGCTGGAGGCGTACCGTCTAGACATCCTGGGTAGCCTCGCCGGCATCGCGCTCTTCTCGTTCATGTCGTTTCTTGGCGCGCCGCCGGTCGTGTGGGGAATCGTGGTGTCGGCAGCGTTCCTCGCGTTGCTAAACCCCTCGTTCCGGCTCCTCCAGATCGTCGCAATTACGGGACTGATCGTCATCCTCGGCAAGGAGTCGATCAGTAGCCGCGACAGTTGGTCACCGTATTACAAGGTCTCCGTCTATAAGGTGAGCCCGGGCGTGTACCAGTTGAGCGTCAACGGCATCCCTCACCAGCAAATCGAATCGACGGCTGAACGCAAGAAGATCGAGCCGCTTTATTTCGTGCCCTACCAACGCCTCGGATCAAACCCGCTGCGCAACGTTCTCATCGTCGGCGCGGGCAACGGCGGCGACGTCGCGATCGCCTTGGCTGCGGGCGCGAAGCACGTTGATGCCGTCGAAATCGATCCGCGCATCTATCAAATCGGACGAGAGATGAACCCCGAGCGTCCGTACCAGCGGCCACAAGTGACCGTGCATATCGACGATGGAAGAGCCTTCCTCGAGCGATCCCGCAGCCGTTACGACCTCATTCTTTTCGCCCTGCCGGATTCGCTGGCGCTCGTTTCGGGGCAGTCCTCGTTAAGGCTGGAAAGTTATCTGTTCACGCTCGAGGCAATGAAAGCTGCCCAGGCGCACCTGGCTCCCGGCGGCGCCTTCGGGATGTACAATTACTACCGCGAAACCTGGCTGCTCGACCGGCTTGCCCGCACCCTCGAGGTCACCTACGGGCACCGCCCCTGCGTCGACTCTGAAGTCGGTTCGGTCGGCGGATTCGCCCTCCTCATCGTCGGTCGCGAGACAGGCGACGTTAGGTGCGCGACCGTGTGGAATCCCGGGACGCGATCGGTGCCGGCTCCGGTCAACGACGATCACCCGTTTCTATATTTGCGAAACCCCTCGATCCCGCAACTCTACCTGTTCGCGATGGGAGCGATCCTGCTGGCGTCATTGCTCCTCATTCGAGGAGCGACCGGTCCGCTCGGGCAGATGCGAAGCTACCTCGACTTGTTCTTCATGGGCGCAGCCTTCTTGTTGCTGGAGACCAAGAACGTCGTGCAGTTCGCGCTGCTCTTCGGCACCACGTGGTTCGTCAACGCGCTTGTGTTCTTTGGTATCCTGCTCTCGGTCTACGCGGCTGTCGAGCTCGCCCGGCGCGTCCGCTTTCGGCATCCAACGCGGCTGTATGTCGCGTTGTTTGCGACCCTGGCCCTGGCATGGGTGATCGAACCGGAGCGTCTCTTGTCGTTGGACGTTCCTCTGCGGTTCGCCGCCGCCGCCTCGCTTGCGTTCGCCCCGATCTTCATCGCGAACCTCGTCTTCGCCGAGAGGTTCCGCGCCGTCGGTTCCTCGACGATCGCATTCGGCGCGAATTTACTCGGTGCAATGGTAGGTGGAGTGCTCGAGTACTCGTCTCTGATCGTCGGATACCGGAGCTTACTTCCGCTGGTGGCCGCGCTCTACGCCTTCGCGTTCTTCTTCGGATGGAAATACCGTGAATCTCAAGCCCCGGAAGCGGCTGCGAACGTCCTCGTGACTGAACCGCACTCATTCGCACCGGCGCTTTAGACGTGGAGGGCCGCGTGCTCAAGCGCGCCGTTCTGTGCGCAGCCCCGCTCTTCATCGGTTCTGAGAGACGCCCGCTAGCGTAGCTTCGCGATCTCGTTGCGGTACGCGGCCTGCAGACGATCTTCGAACTTCGCGTCGAACGCGCAGTCGCGCGCGGCATTATCTTTAGCCGGCAGCCGCTGTTTGTGCCTCGAGTTGCGAGGCGACGTCCGAGCGGTTGCGGACGCCGAGCTTTGCGAAGATCGATGCGAGGTGCGTCTCGACCGTTTTCTCGCTGACGCTCAGGCGGTTGGATATCTCGCGGTTCGTGAGGCCGTCGGCAACGAGCGTCGCCACATCGCGTTCCCGCGACGTCAAGATGTGAGCGGCCCGGCCCTGACGATTCTTCGGGGTGAGTTCGTCGCGCAAGCGCTGCACAATCGAATGACTGCCGAACGTTTCGAATAGCTTGAGCGCCTCTTTCTTGCGGCCGGCGAACGCAAGCGCCATTGCTTCTTCGAAACGGAACTCGTACGTGCGGAATCCCTCGATCGATTGCTCCGCGTGCCGCGCTGCCTCCGCGGCATTGCCAAAACGATCGGCGACCAGCGTGTCAAAGAGACCAAGCAACGCCGGCGCATAGGGCGCGAACCACTCGTGGATCGTCTTCCGCGCGGGCGCGATATCCGACTCATCGCCCAATATCGCGATAGACATCATCGTGCACACCGACCAATCCGTGCTGCGAAGGCGCTTCTCCGAGATACGCTGGACCACTCGGTGCAAGACCGAGCGCGCTTCATCGAGCCGCTCCTGGCTCGCAAGGAACTGCGCGAACGCTCCCGAGAGCGCGAAGTAGCGCTCCGGCGTGCGATCGTGGAAAAGCGACTCCAGGTCCAGAGCGCCCACGACTTCCTTGACGAGCGACGCGTCGTCGGTCCGCACGCCCAAGAAAATGCCTATGCGTCCCATGATGGTGATCAGTATCGGGTGATCGGAGAGCCGCGCATCGCCCAGCGCCTCATCGACCAACTCGCGCGCGCGCCGGAAATTGCCTCGGATCAGTTCGGCTTCGGCCTGGTGCGCGATGCCGATCGCGCGTTCGGTCGTGGCCCAGCGGGTATGTGCAATTGCAGCAGCCTCACCGAAGGATTCGCCCGCGCGCATCATGTCGCCACTCAGGGCGAAGACTACGCCGAGCCCGAAGCGCGAACCCGAAAGCTGCTCCGCACTGCCGCTCTCGGCAGCGAGATGACGGCGTCGGTTTGAGCGCGCACCGCTGCCTGATAGCGCCGTTTCATCAGCAGCGCGTGCGCACTCGCATTCCGTAGCGCGATTGCAACGGGGAGATCGATCTCGCCGGAGTTAGCGAGTTCCTCGTAGCGGTCGACGACGCCGTCGACCTTCCGCTCGGCGATCGCGATCTGGAAGGCGCAGAGGGAGCGTTTCGCCTGCAGGCGCGGCGCGTCGGCAGCGGCGAGTACATCGCGCGCTTCCGCGAGGAATCCCAAGCGCCGTTCGTCTTCGCCGGCTTGCTCGGAGATGTCCGCCAGAAACAGGAGCGCGTCCGCCAGGCTTTCAACATCGTTGCGGCGGCGGTGCTGCTCGAGAGCGAGTTGCATCGGGCGCATGGCGCGATTCGGAAAGCCGGCCAGCAGGTGCGCGGTCGCAAGCTTTTGACAGACGCGCGCGATCTCCGCATCCGCCTCACCGTACGCGGAAAGCGTCCGCTCGTAAAACTCGACTGCGGCTTCGAAAGCTTGATTCCCTGAGGCGTGGTCGCCCGCGAGCTCGTTATAGTAGACCGTCGTTTCCCGATCGCCCGACGCATGAGCATGGAATGCGAGTGCGGCGATCTTCTGGACGCTCTCGCCCCCGGCGCGTAACTCGGAGAAAATGCGCCGGTGAACTTCCCGCCGCTCGGCCGGAAGCAGCTCGCCGTAGATGGCCTCTTGTGTCAAGGCGTGGCGGAAGCGGAAGGTATCGATGTCCGCGGTCTCCTCGACGAGTCCGAGCCGTACGGCTAAGCGAAGGATCGCGAGGATATCGCAGAGGTTTCCGTTCATGATGCGCGTCAGCATCGTGGCTTCGAACGTCCGGCCGAGAGCCGCAGCCAGGTACAACGCCTCACGTCCGCGTTCGGAGAGTAAGGAGCAGCGCTCGACGACGGTCTCGAAGATCGTGGCCGGGACCCGCGCAAGGTCGTTGTTTCCGGTCTCGAGCGCCTGGCGCACGAGCTCTTCTGCGAAAAACGGATTTCCTTCAGCGCGCCGGCGTATCCGTCGTCGGCCTTCGCGGCCGATGAGCCCGTTTGCGGAATTCTCGATCAAGCGCTCGCACAGGTCGTCGGGAAGGGGTGCGACAGCGACCTCCATGACGTTGCTCAGCCGCTGCAGTCCGGATAACGGTGACATCGCGACGCCGGTCGCCGCCACGAGCGGTCGCGTTGTTGCGACCAACAGAAAGGCACTGCGCCGCGTCGCCGACACGATGTGTTGCAGTAGATGGACCGTTGCCGGATCCGCGTAGTGCAGATCGTCGATGACGACGGTCGTCGGAGCATCAGCTGCTGCCAGGCGAAAGAGTCGCGCGACACCGTCGAAGCATCGGCGTCTCTCCGCAGCACTGGGGACGAGCGCTTCCGCGTCGGCTTTGAGAATCAAGTCGACTGCGTCACGGAGCCCTGGATGAAACGTGAAGAGCTCGGGTCGCATTCGCAACCATGTTTCGACGACCGTCACGATCGGTGCGAAAGGCGATGAAACGTACTCCACGGTAGCCGTCGTAATGACGTGCGGATCGCTGGGGCGAATCCGCTCGACGAAGCACTCGACGAGACGGCTCTTGCCGATGCCCGCCTCGCCATGCAAGATAACGGCTCCGCCGTCGCCACACTGCGCTTTCCGATACCGGTCGTGCAAGGTCTCGAGCAACTCGGTGCGACCGATGAATGGCTGTCCCACGTGTCACCTCCTCTCTTTACGGTTCTCCATTTTATCGTAGCGGCGAATCAACGGAGACATTGCCGCCGCGAAGGACGCGGTCGCTACCATCCCATACGCACCCGGCTCGAACAAAATCGCGGCGGGCGTTTCACCTAGCGGCGCGACGCCCGCAAATTCGGCAGTCATGCGCTTCATGAACGGCCCGACGGAGACGGACAATCTTAACGTAACCATAGCGGCCGGGACGACTCTGACGTTCACGAATCTGTCGAACAACGTGCCCCACACCGTGACCTTCCCGATCCTCGGTCAAGCGCCGCCACCCGGTCCTCCGAACCAGCCGGCCGCGGGCGGATCAACCTACGACGGCACAGCGCTCGTCAATTCCGGCGTCATCCCGCCGAGTGGAACATTCAACTTGACGTTCACGAAAGCCGGAACGTTCGCGCACTACTGCCTCTTCCATGATGGCCCCGAGGGCATGACCGGAACGGTCACGGTGACACCATAGGGCCAGGCTAGATTCCGAGCATGTTTCGGATGCCGGTGCTGTTCGATGCCACGACGAATGCGCGCACGCCGGCGCTGCCGTTCTGGCCCGTTCTCGAAAGAAAATCGCGTAGCGAGTGGAGGTTGTCGACAGCTCGTACGATGTGCAGAGGACCCACAAAATTGGCGTACTGATCCGTCGCAATATACAGGCCGTCGGATTTGATGGCGTACGTCTGCAGTGGCTGCGACGGGAACTCGTACGTCGTGGCGGTTTGATCCGGCGTTTGCACGTTGTCGACCATCAACATCCAGTGGTCGTAAAGGGTCGAGTCCGTGCAGGTCACGACGATACGGTTCGTATTCTGGAGATCTTTCGGGTAGCCGTCGGTCTTGATGGTCGGCCACGGTGCGGGTTGGGCGGACACCGGCGCGCAGGGCTGGTTGGGATAGCGCTGGAGCGCGTTGGAGTTATACGTGATGTTGCCCGGATAGATCGAGCTGAGGAAGATGACGTACTGCTGGGGCGCGAGGCCGGTCAACTCGTACTGCCCGCCGTAGTCTCCCGGGAGCGTCACCAGCGTCATCCCCGAACATTCGTCGACGACGTTTATGAACTGCGGTGTATCGCCGTTGATCGACCACGCAAGCTGTATGCTCGAGCTATCGGGGAACGTCAGTGGGGCGAGAACGGGTGAGACGAATCCCATGTGCGCTCGCCCTATTGCAGCGCGATGAGAACGGGAATCATGCCGCGACCCGATGCGAGCGGCTTGAGCGCCTTACCGACGACCGCGCCCAACGATTTGTCGCGGTCGGCAGCCTTCATCGCGCACCCGGGGGTCGGCGACGAGACGAGCAAGTCGCCGATCGCGATCGCGCCGTGCTCCGCATCCACCTTACAATACGCTTTGCCGATCAGCGACACGGCTGTGCGAAGCGCGCCCGTCTCGTTTCCATCCAGAATGATCCCGGGGCGGTACGTTTTTGCCCCGGCCACGATTCCGGCGACCTTGCGGTCATACGCGGTGTCGCTAGCTTTGAGATATCCGTCGTCGTCCAGCACCACGAGCGTGCCCGGCTCGATTTCGGTATCGCCCGCCGTGTCGAACCGTTCCGCGCAGTCCGCGCCACCCGGCAGCGTGATATCTCCGAACACGGTCAACGCGCCGTTAATCGTCACGTTACCGTCGAACCAGCCGGCGTTAGCGCTAGAACTGCCGTAGAGACCGTGACCGCCTGCCGAGTGGATCCCAGCGACTGCGGAAAAGGTCGGGGCCGCACTCTCGCCGTGCACGCCGTCGGCTTGTTTGCTCGTTCCGAGGACGCCGTGGCCGGCGCCGCTGCTGACGCCGGTGACAGCCGCGACCGTCGTATCGCTGGTACCTTCGAGCGGCGTAAACGTGGGACCGAGCTTCTTGGCCTTGGTGGGGTCTACGGTCTTGTCCGATTCGTTGTTCATGCGAACCTCTCAGATGTCGGTGCTGCGATCCCATTCGAGTCTATCGCTTCGCGCGGACGTAACCGCGGTACCGGACTCTTTTTCATCAACCGAGTTGACGCTAGCTACCTTCGCTCTTAAAGCCAAGAGCCCCCGCGTGAGCGTCTCCGCGACGGTCGCGAAGTACGCTTCGATTCCCACGCGAGCGACGGTCTGCGAAAAGCGTTCGGACGCGAGGCGCTCGGCTTCGTAGCGCTGCACGAGTGCATCGACGATGTGCGCAACTTCGCCACGCACGATCTTCTTCGGGTACGACGCCCCAAGGCGCCGTTCGTGCGCGTTCCCGCCGACATACAGGACGTACGCCTCAACCTTCGCGCCGTCGACGTCCGCCGTCGCGCCGGCAAGACCAATGTCGGCAACCTGATGTCTAGCGCAGGAGTGCGGACAGCCGGACACGTGAATGCGAAAATCACGGAAGCTCGGGTCGAGCCGGCGAGATTCGAACGCTTGGACGAGCTCTTCGCCGAGCGACATCGAGTGCGTCACGGCGATCGGACAATACTCGAGGCCGACGCACGACACCACGTCGGCGATGCCGCCGCGGCCGGCGGTTCGCATCCCAAAGGTATGTAGTGCCGCAATCACAGCCTCGATGTCCGGTTCGCGCACTCCCTGCACCTCGGCGTTTTGATCCGGCGTCAGGTGGACCATTCCGTCGCCGAAGCGTTCGGCCGCATCGGCAAGGGCCCGAGCGCCGTCACTCGGGACTTCGCCCATCGGGATCAGTGCCGGAACCGTGAAGAGCCCGGTCTGCTTCTGCGGCACGACACGTCCCGCCACCGGAGGAAGCGCGTCGATGCGGTTCGGCGTCTCTTCCGTAAGGACGGCCATGTAATCACCCGCAGCCCGGGCAACAGCAAACTCTTGCTCGAAGACTTCGCGGAAACGCTGCGCTCCCCACTTGTCGACGCAGAGCTTGATCTTCGCCCGCGCGCGGCTCGTTCGATCGCCGTACTTCTTTCCGATTGCGATGAGAGCGTCGAAGGCCGGGATCAGATCGTGTTGCGGCAGTCCGGTGCGAAGTTCGATCGCTAGTCTTGGTGTAGCGCCGAGGCCGCCCGCGCCCCACACCGTGAAGGTCGGGAACGCGCTGCCTGAACCCGGCACCGCGATGAAGCCGACGTCGCTTGTCGCGACGTGGTCGTCGCATGAAGGCGAGCATCCAAGCGCCACGTTCATCTTGCGCGAGATATTCGTCTCATCGCTCGTCGCAAGGATCCGCTTGTGAAGCAAACGCACAAACGGTTCCAGCGCAAGGACCTCGCCCGCATACGTTCCCGCGTGCGCGCAGGCGATCACGTTGCGCACCGTATCTCCGCAAGCCGCTTTCGTCGTGAGTCCAACGTCCGCGAGCGAAGCGAAGATCTCCGGTACGTCGCCGATTGCGACGTGGTGAATCTCGAGGCCGCTGCGCGTCGTGACATGCAACGAACCATGACCGTAGCGGTCGCTCAGGGCGGCGACGGAGCGCAGCTGAGCCGGCGTCATCTTGCCGCCCGGCACGCGGACGCGCAACATAAACTTGCCGACATGGCGCTGCGTGCAGACGCCAAGCGTCTTCAGGCGATAGCGATCCTCCTCGCCGATCGATTCGAAACCGCTCGCCGCCAGTGCATCGATATTGACAGCGACGCCGGCCGCCTTGACATCTTCGATCCGGACCGACCCCACGGCGCTTACCTTGCCGGACGAGCGGGAACGGCTGCGCTACCGCGTACGAACTGGGACACGTTGGGGCCTCCGAAAAAACGCTGGACGACGTGTTACAAGCGTAGTTCCCGGAAGCACATGCGCATATGGCCAGCGCGTAAACGCCACCGGCCGAGACCCCTGACCGCGTGCGTTATCGGCGCCGGCGCGAAGCCGGCACCTTCGCGATGCCGGCGTCGATCACGATTGGATTCGTCAAGCGATTCGACGGATTAACGCTACTTATGAAGCACGTACCGGTATCATATGTCCCAAGGCGACGCATTCAGCGCCACAGAACATGCGAAGCCTGTGATTGCTTCGTCGCAGGCGCTCCACTTAGAACAGACGCTTTGCAGCATCTGCCAGATTGATGACGCCGAGCCGGTCGCCGTCGGGGAAGACTTTGAGTACCGCACGAGCGCCGACTCGTTTCTGGCCGTTCGCTGCCGGCGATGCGGCCTCGTTTACCTCGACCCGCGACCTTCGACCTCGGACTTTGAGACGATCTACCCTCCGACGTACCACGCAAACAATTTCGACGCTAAGCATTTCGGCTGGGTGTACCGCGTCCGGCGAGAACTGGAGAAGCGCCGCCTGCGCGCCTGGCTAACGTCGGTCGCCGAGGATGCGGCGATCGTTGACGTCGGCTGCGGCGACGGCTTTCACCTCGACGTGCTCCGCGCGGCCGGGTTTCAAAACGTACGCGGCATCGACGCGAGCGAACGCGCCGTCGCTCGCGCGCGCGACGCCGGACTCGACGTCACGCACGCGCTGGCGGAGAACGATCCCTTCGAACCGCAATCGATCGACGTCGCCCTCATCATCCAGACGATCGAACACGTCGTTGCGCCGCGCGACTTCTTGGCGTCCGTGCAACGCATGCTGCGTCCCGGCGGCCTCGCGTTCATCGTCACCGACAACACGTCGTCCGCCGATCGAACGTTCTTCGCCGGACGCCACTGGGGCGGCTACCACTTTCCGCGTCATCTCACGCTGTTCAACCATCGCACGCTTGCGGCGCTTTCGGAACGCGCCGGCTTTCGCGTGCGCTCGCTGCGCACGATGGCCAGCCCCGTGAACTGGACGTACTCCGTCCGCAACCTGCTCGTCGATTACGGCGCGCCCGCTGCGATCTACGAAGCGTTTTCCTTGCGCTCCGTTCCCGCGCTCGCCGCCTTCACGTTGCTCGATTCGGCAATGGTGAGCATTGGCCGCGGTGCCTTACTCCATGCCGTATTAGAGCGCTTGTGACGGCGCCGATCGCGATTCTCGGCGGCGGCCTCGCGGGCTTGACGGCCGCCCGCGTGCTGCGCACCGCCGGCGTTCCATTCACGCTCTTCGAAGCCACCGCAACGCTCGGCGGCCTTGCCTCGTCGCACCGCGACGCCGGGGGTTTCAGCGATGACGTCGGCGTGCACTTCGTCACCAACCGTTTGGCTGCTGCTATCGGCGCGAGCGCGCAGTGCTATCGCGTCCCGCGCTACGGGGAATCCGTTTGGCTTGGCGATCGCTCCGTCGCATATCCCTTCGGGTTGATCGGAACGCCGCGTTACGCGGCGAGCGCCGCGCGAACGATCGCTGCTCGCGCCATCCGTCGAGCGCCGATACGTTCCGCCGCCGATTGGTTTTCAGCGCGTTACGGGAACGCAATCGCGCGCGAGATCGCGCTCCCGCTGATCGAAGCGTGGTCGGGTCTACCGGCCGAGCGCCTCGCACTATCGGTCGGCGAACAGATGCCCGGCAGCATCGTGCGCAGTCTCGCGCTCAAAGCCGCGGGCTCGGTGCTCGACCGGGCGATCGCGAGCGGCTACTGCGGTTCGCTGCCCGAATCCCCGCATGTTTTTCACGTGTATCCGTACGACGGCGTCGCAACGTTCTGTCACCGTCTCGCTGAGGGTCTCGAAGATGCGGTGCGCTACGAAACGCCCGTGCAGCAGATCCACGTCGAAAACGATCGCGTCGTCGGGATTCGCGCGGGCGATTGCGAAATCGAAGCGAGCGCCGTCATCAGCACGGCGCCGATCGAAATTCTCGCCTCGCTCGTTCGCGGAACGAATGCGCTTGAGCGCTATCGCCGTTTCCGCCATCGCCCGATGGTGTTCGTCAACTTGCGTTTACAGGGACGCAACCTGTTGCCGGATGTGGTCGTCTGGACGCCTCTCCCCGGCTCGCCGATCTTCCGTCTCACCGAAGGGCCGCTCGCGATGCCGACGCTCGCGCCGGAAGGCAAGACGACGATCACGGTCGATATCGGCGCGCAGATCGGCGACGAATACTGGACGATGAGCGATGAGGCGCTCGCGGAAGTGGCGCTCGAACACGTCGCGCCGCTCGTACCTGACGCGCGCGCACGGTTTTTGGGCGTGCGCACGGTGCGAACGCCCATCGCGTACCCCGTCCTCGACATCGAATACGAAGCGGACCGTCTCGCGCTCGAAGGCGGTTTACCCGTCGATGGCCTCTACACCGTCGGCCGTAACGGGGAGTTTCGGAACATCCTCATGGAGGACGTTTACTGGCGCACGCGCCGCCGCATGCAGGCGGTCATCGCCCGCTACCGCGATAGCCAAGTCCTCGAAGGCAACGTCCCTCCCCAGCCCATCGATGCTGCCGTGCTATAAAGCACTGACGAACGTCAGCCTGAGCGCGTCCTCGCCAACGCGATCAGTGCCGACGAGACGAAGCGGCGGACGCGCACGCGCGAAGTACGGTTTGCCGCGGCCAAGAACAAACGGACGAAAGTAGAGATGATACTCGTCGATAAGACCGAGGTCGGTAAGACTCGCCGCCAGATCGGGCCCGGCAACCGCGATGACGCCGCCGACCTCCGCCTTTAGCCGACGTGCGAAGCCTTCAAGATCGTCGCCGACAAGCGTGGCGTTGGCGCCCACCGGCCTCAGCAAGCGTGATGCAACCCATTTCGGTTGCGCCCGCCAGGCTGCCGCGAATTCGTGCTCGGCCGCATCCCACTCCGGCCGATCCTCGTCCCAATAGCGCATCACCTCGTACATGCGACGACCGTACAAACTGCCCGCGAGGTCGCGGACGTAGTCGATCCAATAACGAAAGAGCGCAACGCCTGGCGGCGAATGAAGCGGCGGTTCCAGCTCGCCCTCAACGCCGGCAACGTAGCCGTCCAGAGACTGCATCATTCCGAAGACAAGTTTCGCCATGCTTCCCGTTACCGCGATCGTTATCGACGCAGTTCCGAAAGGCGGGTCTTGGCATCGAATACGCCGACGCGTTTCATGGTTCTAGCTTATACTTCTGGGCATATTCGCGCAACCGGACAATTGGGCGGGGGTACGTCCCTAGATGGCGTGCAGCCAGCCTTCGAGTCTCTTAGCGTACGTCCGGCTGGAGCGGTGCTGCGAGCCGTCGGAAAGATTCACGAGGTATTCCCCGTTTTCGATACTGTGCAACTCGGTGATACAGCGGGTCTGAACGATCCTAGAGCGGTGGATCCTCAAAAACTTCGCGGGGTCCAGCTTTTTCTCGAGTGAGCTCATCGTTTCGCGCAGGAGGTGCGAACGGCCGCGAACATGCAGCTCGGTGTAGTCTCCGGCCGCTCCAATCCAATCGGTGTCTTCAACGAGCACGACCTTGATCCGCGGTCCCGTTCGAACGGTGAAGTGAGAAGCGTACTGCTTCGAGCGTTCCCCAAGCATTTTCAGGATGCCGGCGGCCATGTTCATTTTCGTCGCAGAATCGCATAACTTCTGGGCGCGGCGGATAGCAGCCGCCAAACGTTCGTCGTCCACCGGCTTGACGAGATAGTCGAGGGCGTGCACTTCAAATGCGCGCAGTGCATGTTGTTCGTAAGCGGTAAGAAAGATCACGGCCGGCAGATGCGCCGCCGGCAACGCCTCGAGCACGTCGAAACCGTCCATACCCGGCATTTGGACGTCGAGAAATACCACGTCGGGAGAGAGTTCCAGGATCGCTTCAACTGCAGCTTTGCCGTCGCCGCACTCGCCGACGATCTCGATATCGGCGAACTCGCGGAGCCGCACAGAGACACCCCGCCGGGCGAGCGGCTCGTCGTCGACGATCAAAACGCGCAAGGCGGTGACTCCAAGTCGTTTTCGTTCTTGTGGAAAGGGACTTCGATGATTACTTGGCAGTCCCCGGACGGTAACCGCTCCAGGGTAAATCTGTAGTTGTCGGGATAGAGCGTCTTCAAACGTTCCACGGTGTTGCTGAGTCCGACGCCTGCCGGAGGATTGCGTTGCTGCTCCAACCCTTGGTAAACGGGTCCGGAGTTGCGAACCGTGATTTGCAAGTGGCCGTCCTGGCGCCGGCTATGAACGTGCACCTCTCCCCCTTCTATATACGGCGCTACGCCGTGGCGAACGGCATTCTCAACCAACGGCTGTAGCAGCATGCTTGGCACCAGCGCATCAAGGGTTTCGGGAGAGATGGAGATGCCGGTACGCAATCGAGAGCCGAGGCGCGTCTGCTCGATCGCCAGGTATTGCTCGATAAGGGCGATCTCCGCAGAAAGCTGTATTTCGACCTTGGTATCACCGTCTAGGATCGTCCTCAGAAGGTCACCGATCTGCGCGAGCATCCGAGTGGCAGCCGGTGAATTCCCTTCTAGGACAAGTGTGGATACGGCGTTGAGCGAGTTGAACAGAAAATGCGGATTGAGCTGATAACGCAGCGCGCTGAGTTTGGCGTCGCGAATCTCGGCCTCTGCTCGAAGCAGTCGCTCTCGCTCCTGCGCGGATTGCTGCCACGTCTTGATGCTGAAGTACAGGCTGCACCAGACAAAGAGAATAAACGCACATTGAATGGAATTTACAATCCATCCGTACCAATCGGGCAGGTGACCAAGCGCCGTAAGCTCAGTGAAATATCCGCTGACCAAGCCGGCGGCCATGCACCAGCAAAAAGCCCATAACTCCAGGGCGATCCACGATAGTCCGCGCCGTGCGAGGGACCTGCATGCAAACCGCAGGAGGCAGCTAGCAGCGAACGTCCATATGAGAAACGAGCCGCTGTGTCGCAACGCATGCCCATCTCCGATCGAGGGCAAGTCTGCGACAAGCGCCGACAGAGCGACGCAGCCCCATCCGGCCGCCTGAAGCGTCCAAAAGCCCGGAAACCCGGAAGCGTCGCGCAATTTCAACTCGGCGACCAAACTCGGCGACTCACCGCGCGAAGAACTCGGGCTGCAGATTGATCGTCACGCAACGCCCGTTCCCGTGCTAGGATGCATGGTGCATGAAGCTTCTTTCGGAGGGTCACTGATGAAATTGCGTAGAGGCGCGCGCACGTTCGTGCGTTCGATTATAGCATCGTTCGTACCGCTGGTGGCGCTCGTAGCGGGTGCAGGGGCCGCGACGCCGGATGCTTCGCAGGCCTCCGCTAGGAGTGCTTTGAGCGCGGAAGAGGCGCTCAATCAAGCATTCTTAACCAGCAACGCCAACGCCCTAGAAACCCTGCTCGCTGACGATTGGATCGTCGTCAGCGGCTTCGGGGGCATTGCCGAACGAAAGCCATTTATCGCCTACGTTCGAGCCGGGGATTTTACGCGCAAGAAAATGGGTCTCTCGCAACCGCGCGTTCGGCTGTACGGAAATACCGCGGTCGTCACGACTCACCTGAACGCTGCCGGCCGTTCGATTGAAGAAAAGAACGGAAAAATCGTTAGCCACTGCTTCGATGTCAAAGAACGCCAAACAGACGTACTCGTTTGGCAGAACGGAGGCTGGAAATCCGTTCTGTTACACGAAACCGTGATTCCGGGGACGCTGCACGTTGCCGTGCTCCCGGGTCGCACGTCCGGCTGTACCTAAATGTGAGGATGAGCTGGGTTCGCTGTTTGCAGCCCTAAGAAAGCGGCGACGCCGTTTTACGTTTTGGTCGGCCGCCCTTGCGGCCGTTCTTGCGCGCTGCAGCGCGTTTGGCATCCGTGCGCGCTAAGCCACCGATCTTCCCGGCTTCGCTCATCCATTTGCGCGTTCCAAATACGCCATCGATTAGGCCAGGAACGTAATGGTCAACATCGAGCGATTCCCAATGCAGTAGCGATCCGAAGTCGTCAATTTCGACCTTCCCCAGCTGGCGCGCGGTGGCGTTCTCCAAGCCCTGCATAAGCTTGCGCGGAATCGCAAGTTCGACACCGGTCGCAAGTTTAACCACGATAGCGTCGTCTTTTGCGCGGTACTTTGCAGCAACGGCTTTGGGGCGGTACTGGTCGTACACTTTGGCGCGCGCGATCGCGGCATCGATCTCGGCGTCGGTCGTTGTGACGCGGACCGGCGGTTTACTCTTCACCTCTCTTGCATGTCCTCCCATTCAGCCGTGATGTCGTCGTAGTGATCGCGTGCCGCCTCTAAAATCTTCCGAACGTCGCTACGCTTTGCATTGCGCGGTATGATCGCATCATCGCGATCGGCAAGTGCGAACGGTTCCATCCGCGCGCAACTCGACGATGGCCACCGTTTCGGCGTATCGGCCGTGCGCGTGGATCGGCTCGTGATCTTGCGGACAGACCCGGAACCGACCCCTCCGACCCGCACCGTACCCACGGTTTCAAGTATAACCCAAAGGCCTTCGGTTTCCTATAGGGGGCCAAGATAAAGCCTCTCTTCAGGTATTGGGCGGGGAGCCCGACTGCGGGCATCCTCTTTATAAAGACGGACGGATCAAACTCTCACGGATTCGTAATCGAGGCATGGTCCGATTTTTGTTTTGATTGCGTTTGCTGGGCAAGGAAGGAACCCATGGACATGATAAACGCAACCGCACACAAGGCGAAGATTCGTCCTATGCTCTTCGCGCTCACGGCACTGTTTTCGGGCGCGGCATGTTTTCCAGGTGCTACCGTCGCGGATACACCGGCGGCAACTCCGACGCCGGCTAAGTGCCCCTTTGGCGGGTTCGCGGACCCGCAACTCGTCTACCCGTCACCCGGCGCGACGAAGGTTCCGCTGAAGTTGGGTGAGATCATCGTCGAGGGCATCGCTCAAGGCACGTTCGCGCTCGTTGCTACGGGCTCGTCACCGATCGCGATCGGGCCGATTGAAAGCGTCCCGTCGCCGGCCCCGACGGCATTGTCGACGAATAACGCGCCTTCGTTGTATCACGCGATTCCGGTTCCAAAGCTGTCGCCCGGAGTCACGTACAGCGTCGTATATACGGCGGCACCCGCCCGGTGCCCGGTCCAAAGATCCGGCCCGATCGCATCGTTCGGTACGTGAGCTTTCGGTGAATCGCCTAGGGCGATCGATCCGATATCGGTATTGGTCGTAGCTGCTCGCGCCCGAAAAGTGCGCCCGTTCCGGTTCGCCATAGCTCACCAGGAACGGGCATCCTTTCGCTGATTGTTGCTGACTTTTTTCAGCTATCGGGCGCAGACCCAAACTGCGGATTGGCGAGGTTGAGGCGGAAGTGTAGCAAGATCTGTCCCGCGTGTTGACCGACGATCGGTAAGGTCGCGCGGCCGCCGCTAACTGGAACCGTAGCCGTCGAGCCTCCGCGTACGATGCGGGCGGCATCGCCATCGAGCCGGAAGGTCATGGTGGCGTGATCGCTCGGCTCGGTCCGTACCTAAGCTTTCGACTGCGCTGGCCAATCACCCGACTTTCCCGAAATCAATCCGCGTTAGTGCACGGCGAT
>Ga0302324_100013757_pt1 | contig 16373 bp, 14 predicted proteins | sample Palsa_T0_1_FD_201949 | JGI IMG/M metagenome (GOLD analysis project Ga0302324, IMG submission 201949) | Peat permafrost microbial communities from Stordalen Mire near Abisko, Sweden - Palsa_T0_1 | ecosystem: Environmental > Terrestrial > Soil > Palsa > Peat permafrost | place: Sweden: Abisko...
GAAACCCAACAGCAGCAAGGAGAACCAAATGGCCGAAGCAAACGAGAAGCAGACCGGATCCTTCCAGAACTGGCTCTACCGGGCCGAGTTTGGCCGGACCACAGCGGGCAGCCCATTCGTGAAGATCATCCCGACGGACCCCAAGGGAAAGTTCGCGGGCGAGCGCCAGATCGCAGCGACCATCTACGAGATCGCCGCCGAGTTGGAGCGCAAGAGCGACGAGCTCAATGCGCGCTGGGCCATCTGCGCCCAACCCGCCGAGTCGAAGATCACCGTCGAGCTGAGCAAGAACGGCCAGCCGTGGGTCGCCGAGACGATGGTCGAGCAGGTGCTGGCCGAGCTGAACATCCCCGTAGCCAACGCCAAGTAAGGGAGACGAACCATGAAGACCATTGACCGGTGGGGCGGGGACGTGACGCTCGCCAATCAACTGAAGCGGATGACCGACGCGGAGATCCGGGCGTTCTGGATCAAGCAGCAGCAAGCCAAGAAGAAGGCCGGGCTCCCGTTCTTCGACGTCCTGATGGGCGTCGACGACAGGATCGCAGTCGACCTTCGGTAGCACCACCCCAACCAAAGAAGGAGACCACCATGTCGAAGAAGACGAAGACCCAGCCGAAGAAGTCCACCAAGAAGACCGCTCCCGCGAAAGCGGAGGCAATCGCTCCCGAGGTCGCCGCGTCGGCAGCCCCGGCAACCCCCGCCGCACCCGACTCCCGGCTGCCGCCGCCCGGCACTCTGCTCCAGAAGCTCGACCGCCACGGGGCCGTCCGGTGCGAGTGCACCATCGCGGAGGACGGGATCCACTACGCCGGCCAGACCTACCGCTCGCTCTCGGGCGCAGCGATGGCGGCCGCAAAGGACCTGGGGCTCGCGAACAAGACTCAGAACGGTTACGCGTTCTGGGGCATCACGAAGCCGAGCCGCAAGTCCGGGGATCCGCTCGGCAACCTCAACCGGGCCTGGGAGCGGTACCGAGCGCAGGCCGAGGGGCTCACCAAGGCGACCGAGAAGCCCGAGGGCCTCATCCCGGCGCTCGACCAGCACTCGAAGGCGATGGAGGCGTTGCTCGGGAGTGTGGCTTGAGCAGGGCGGAGAGGGGGCTGGCGCTTCGGCGTCAGCCCCCCGACCGCCAGCTCGCGGTACCTCCAGGTCTCGAGAGCGCCGCCGGCTACGCGCGCGAGGCCCGCTCCCCACGGACCACCAAGAGGTACCGCGACGCCTTCGCGATCTTCGTCGCCTGGTGCAAGGACCAGGGGCTTAGACCCATGCCGGCGGAGCCGGAGACCGTCGCCGCGTACCTGGCCGCCCGCGCCGACGCAGGGCGCCGGGTCCTGACGATCGAGCTTGAGCTGACCGCCATCGGGGAGGCGCACAAGGCGGCAGGGTTCGATTCTCCCCGGACCCATCGCCTGGTGGTCGCCACCCGTAAGGGCATCCGCCGCCGGCTCGGGATGGCACCCCGGCAGAAGGCGGCGCTCTCGACGGGGGAGCTTCGGGCCATGCTGCAGGCGCTCCCCCCGCGGCTGATCGGCACCAGGGATCGCGCGATCCTCCTCCTCGGCTTCGCTGGCGCCTTCCGCCGCTCCGAGCTGGTCGGGCTCGATGTCCGGGACCTCGAGTTCTGCCCGGAGGGGCTGCGGGTCACGCTCCGGCGCTCCAAGACCGACCAGGAGGGCGTCGGGCGCACCGTCGGCATCCCGTCCAGCCCCAACCCCTCGATGTGTCCGGTGGCCGCCGTCCGGGCCTGGCTGAGCGCGGCCGCGATCATCGGCGGGCCGGTATTCCGAGAGGTCCAGGGCTCGGGGCGGGTCGGCCAGGGGCGGCTGGCCAGCCGGGTGGTCGGGACCGTCGTGAAGCGCGCCGCGATCGCCGTCGGGCTGGACGCCACCAAGCTCGCGGGACACTCGCTCCGGGCCGGTTACGCGACCGAGGCCGCGCGGGCGGGCAAGCCGCTGTTCGTGATCCAGCAGCAGACCGGCCACAAGAGCGTCGCGATGGTGAGCCGCTATGTCCGGGCGGTCGAAATTTTCAAGGACGTGGGGGTGCTGTGACGAGGAGGAACGACATGAAGGAAGAGAACGCGGGAAAGATCGACCCGGAGCGCCAGGCGGCCTCCGACGCGGCACTAGACGATTCCAATGGCGGCGCGCAAGAAAGGCAGAGCCGCGGTGCCGTTCCGGGCGGTACGGGCCGTGCTGCCCGCGACTCAAAAGAACAGGAATCGGACGTTCAGCAGAAGACCGGCTGGATAGGTCAGATCCTCATCCAGAAAGAACGGAAGAAGCGCCCTCAGAGCGAGCTGGTAGCTCGCTCGGTGCGGGTACCACCGCCCGAACTGGACCCCCACTTCCGCGGTCCCAAGGAATCCGCTGCCGGATGCCGACGGACCACCATTCTCGGCAGCCGAGGGCGGACCGAGAAGGCTCTCGGAGGAGCCGTCGCAGGCGACGAAGATGGCGAGGCTGAACTTACAGCCGTTCCCTCCCCCGACATACATGTAGCCCATGCCTCCCCCCAAGAAGGGCGACCAGTCGCCGCTCGATAGGTACCAGAGGGCATAGGCCTCGGCGAAGGCGACCACGCCTGGAGAGCCGTTGGGACCCAGGGATCCGCCGACAAGCCCGTCCACATCCACACCCGCGGCGAACCGCTCGGCCTCGAAGAGGTATCCGAGCGACAGCCCGATACCGAGCGTCGCGGTCAGGTAGGCGTCGCCGATGTCGTTCGTGCGCTGGGAAAAACCGTCGAAGACGCCGAGCGGTATGCCAAGCACCAGGTGGTGCTCTGCCACGGGAGGTCCGTAGCGGTCAGCCGGCTCGGTCGCTTGTGTGAGAAGGGTCGCCGCGGCCAATTGCACGAGCATCACTTGGTCCGGGATCCCCTTGACCGCGAGTATACCTAGACGCGGCCGATGACAAGCAGCAACCCGGCGCCAGGAAGCGCGCGGTCGCCACTATCGGACGGTCACGGACCTGATTCCGCTTTGCTCGAACTGCCATCGGATGGTGCACCGGGCACACCTTGACGCCACCTACTCCCACCAGCCCTCAAGAAGCTCCTACGGTAGAAGGCTGCCCAAAGGCCGAGAATGGGCAGTTCTGGGCTCCTGGACTCCGCTGGTCCCCGACGGGTCTAATGAGATCGGGCGGCGGCACCTGGAGCGGCGAGCGCGTCCGAGACGGAGGACTCCGACGTGAAGCGCAAGACCGGAAAGGCGAAGCCAGGGCGAGCCAGCACCCGCAAGTTACCGCCTCGCCAACAGGAGCCTGAGGCCACCGACGACGTCCCCGAAGTGATCAGCCAGCTGCGGGACGCGGCCGTGAAGATGATCGCCGCGCGTTACAACGAGGCGGGAAAGCTGCCACTCGATACGCGAAAGATCCCGCAACTCCACATCTATCCCGACGCACTGATTGGATATTTGAACGAGGCAGAACGCCTGCTTATGCAAGGCCAGCCGACTGAGCTCGCTGTCACGCTCGCCAGGACTGTCCGCGCGGTCAAGTTCCTCTCGTCCCACATCGACCAGCCGAATGCCAAAGTCCCAAAGCTGAATGCCCTGGCGAGAACACTTCTCGACGAGATCGATCGGGGTACGACCAAGTTCAAGGCCGGCCCCATGCCGTTTCCAGACGGATTGGACGTGGCCTACGACGATAGGCGGTCGGACGGAATTAGGATGATGCTGCAGGACGCCAACGAACTTCATGAGGCTGGCCAGCCCCATCGGCAGATCGCCCGGCATCTCGAATTGAAGGCTCGGCACCTGTTCCTTGGTGCCGCGAAAGTGGCGCCACTGGATCTCGATGATCCCAAGATTGCTGCCGGGAGAAATGACCCCGAGAAGCTCGTGCTGGGCGTAGCTACGCTGATGGGATTGCCTCGTTCGATCCTCAACTTCTTGGATAATGAGGAGCATCGAAGGGTCCGCACACGCGACGAGGCTGGTGTGCAGCCCGCACACACGCCCGATCAGGTGGGAACACCCCCAAAGCCCTGATGTTTCCGCCTTACAGTATCCGCGCTCAGAAGGAGGAGCGCGGATGCAGACCGATGTCGAGAAGCCAAGTCCAGCGGACCTGAAGGCCCTCCGCGAGTTGATCAGCGCCCACGGGGAGGCTGGCGCCGGGAGGATACTCGGGATCCACCGCGAGCCTGTTGCGCGGATGCTCGCCGGGCTCGAAGTTCGGTCCGGGACCGTCTATCTGCTTCGGGCCCGCCTAGCCGAGGCTCGAGCCGCGAGAGGCGCAGACCCCAGGGCGGACCCGATGTCGTCTGGTCGTGCTACTCTTCAGGCAGCCTCGGCAACCGATCCGACCGAGCAACAGCGGGCTCCGAACGAAGCCAGTCCCGCAGGCCATCAAAGGCCTCAACTGTCGGAGCCCGTTGTGCCGAGCAAGAAGCACCAGGCGACGGAACAACCGCGCCTCCAGGTAGCTGCGTCAGCAGTCCTTGGAGGTTCACGCGTGCCCGTTGCGATTTCGCTCCCAGCAACTCTCGATTCGACGCCACCCATGCGCGCCGTGGCACGGGCTCGTGGAGCGCGTTGATGACCCTGCTCGACACGCATCGCCAGCACCTCCGCGGATCTGGCCTGTCCGACGAGACGATCGCTGCCGCCGGCATCTACTCCGTCGAGGATCCCGCCGCATCAGCGCGGATTCTAAACTGGGAGGGCAACGACGGGCCCGCGCCCGCGATCGCGTTTCCGGTCTGTGGCCGCGACGGATCTCTGGTCGCGACTATCCTCCGGCCCGACGAGCCCGTCCGCCGCAAGGACGGCCGTACCCCCAAGTACGAATGGGCCAAGAGCACTTCCGGCAGGCTCTATTTCGCGCCAGCTCCGCTCGTGGATCCCGTCAAATGGGGCGACCCAGCCACCCCACTGGTCTTCACGGAGGGCGTGAAGAAGGCGCTGTCGTGTGCTCAGACTGGGATGCCAGCAATCGGTGCCTCCGGGGTGTCGATGTGGCACGACACCCAGGCCAGCAAGGGCGGGCATCGGAGAGACCTTCACCCGGATCTTGCTGGAACCCCGCTGAAGGGCCGGCGCGCGTTCATCGCCTTCGATGGCGGCGACACGACGGAGAACCCGCTCGTAATCCTCGAGGAGTCCCGGCTCTGCCGGATGCTCCTTGATGCCGGTGCGGACGTGCTGCTGTTGAGGTTTCCGTTCAAGCCGGGTGGCCCCAAGGTTGGGTTGGACGACTTTCTCGCCGCCCTGCCAGAATCTGAGCGGCTCGCTGCCCTCGAGAAGCTCTGCGCTGAAGCGCTGCAAGGTGATCCCCTGGCGCGGGTTCGATTGCTGGAGAAGGCCGAGGACAAGTCGATCGCGACACTGGCCCTGATGCGCGACCGGAGCTTTCTCGCCGCGATCCACGTCGCCGATGCTGCCGTCAGGGATCTGCTCAATGAGGCGCTGCGGCACAAGGCGAAGCTCAAACGCACGACCGTCGAGAACGCTGTGCAGGGGTTCGTCGCGGAACTCCGAACGCCCCCAAAAGAGCCAACGCCGGAGGAGATAGCGGCCGCCGAAGCGGCGGCAGAAGCCGAGGCCGAGCGAACAGTCCGGCTAGAGATCAATGCGGATGGCCTCTTGGCGGATCCGAGGCTCCTTGATCGCTTCTATGCGGACCTCGAGGCAGACGGTCTCGTCGGCGAACGTGCAGCCGCCGAGACACTCTTGCTCGTGGTGACCACCAGGAAGACTACCCGTCCTGTTCACGCTGTCATCAAAGCCGCATCCTCCTCGGGAAAGAACTTCACGCTTGGCCTCGTGTTGGCTCGGCTACCGCAGGCTGAGGTCAAGTTCATCTCAGACATGTCGTCGAGAGCGCTGCTCTACATGGCGACCTCCATCAAGAGCATGGTGCTAGCGATCGCCGAACAGGAGGGGGCCGAGAAGGCCGACTACACGATCCGCACAGCGCAGTCCGAGGGGTCGCTGACGGTCCTGGTCGCGGAGAAGGTAGCGGACGGACCCGTTACTACCCGCGAGCACACGGTCGAGGGCCCCGCCTGCTTCATCACCACGACGACCCGCGCCAAGCTTCACGACGAGAATGAGACCCGACTCCTGGAGATCACTCTCGACGAGACGCCCGAGCAGACGGCTCGGATCAACGTGGCGCAGGCTCTCCGGGCGGCGCACCCTCCAACTGCAGACGAGCGGGCGAAAGCGGCTGAGCGCACTGGGGTGTGGCGTTGCGCTCTCGGCAAGCTGGAACTCACGGAGGTGCTAAATCCCCACGCGCCAGCTCACGCGGCGCGGTTTCCGACAACGAAGATCCGAGCGCGACGCGACTTTCAGCGTGTGCTCGATCTGGCTGGCGCCAGGGCGCTTCTATTCCAGAAGCAACGCAAGGTGCTCGAGGGCCGAGTCGTCGTTTCCGACGAAGACATGACCGCCGCGGTGAAACTCTGCGAGGCGCTTCACTCCCCGATCCCCCCCCGCCTGCGGTCGGTCCTTGATCGGCTTCGAGCCTCGGTCTTGGCTGCGGTGGAGTTCTCGCCCGCGGAGGCCGCGAAGATTCTCGGGTATGACCCGGACGCGGCCCGACGGCTGTTGCGGGACGCTGCAAAGCTCGACCTGGTCGAGGAGACGGAGGCTGCGAGGGGGCGAAAACCGAGCAAGTTCAAGCTCTGCCATCCGCCAGCAGCGCCGACCGACAGTCCGACTTCGTCCGACAATCCGGGCCGGTCGGACAAATCCCCAAGAGATCCAATGGGATCGGCGTTGTCCGACTGTCCGGCACCAGAAACACCCCCCGCTGACCGTGCAGACGCGCAGGGCCCGTTGGGTGACGGGGATCGCGTGCCCGCGAAGGGCCACGATTCTGCCGGACGGACAATCGGCCAACGAACAACCCTCGGTAACGACTTGGAGAATTGTCCGACAGGGCCTGCGGTCGGACAACAGCGGACGATCGGGCAAAGCGGCGCACCGCTCGAAGAGGGAACCCTGTGACCGCGGCCGAGACCCTCCAGACCACCCGGGCCGCCGGGGTCGATCTAAGTCCCGCCGGCACCGACCTCCGATTCAGGGCTCCGCCTGGCGCGTTGACGGCCGAGTTACGGCAGGCACTTGCTGACGCCAAGCCTGAGCTACTCAACATACTTCGTGTCGAGCGTCGATCCCGCTTCGCCCAACTCCTCTCCGCCGCCTACGACCGACTCAACCGATTTGGGCCGTGGACCTCAAACGACCTGGACCCGCACCGTGAGCTGGGGGCAGCCGTCGACTCGGCCTGCCTGGGGTACGTTGGGGGGTCCGCCGAGTTGTCCGCCGTCGAGGCTGCCGTCTCGAACTGGGAAGCCGCGCTGACGGCGGGACGCACACCGAGGCCAGAGCCCACCCCCGTCCCAGTTTCAGGATCTTCTGCCGGGTGTCGCCAATGCGGCTGCCGCTCCGTGACATTTCTCGACCTCGACGATGGCGCCCGGATCTGCGGCCGCTGCGGCGCCGAGGTGGCCCAGTGAGCGAGGCGAGGGCTGGCGCTGGCCAGGGGGACCAGGTGAGGAAGCAAATGCTTTCACCCGGAGATGTGCTGACGCCGGTCCAAGTCGCCGAGCTTCTGCAGCTGCCGAAGAAGACCGTCGTCTGGCTCTGCCGACGCGGCGACATTCCAGGAGCGCGAAAGGTTGGGCGCCGCTGGAGGGTCCCTAGGTGGGGAATCGGAGCTATGTTCGCCGACCAGGAGGGAAACGATGCCGATCCATCAGAGAGGCAAGGGCCGCTGGCGAGTTCGACTGTGGCACAAGGGGATCCATCACGAGTGGATCGTCCGGGGCTTGAAGTCGGACGCGGAAGCATTCGAAGCGCGCAAAGTGCTCGAGCTGGAGGCCTCCGAGCCGGGCGCCATGCAGCGGACCGTGCTCACATTCTCAGCGTTCTGCGAAAAGAGGTACCTCCCTCATGCTGAGCTGCACCTCCGCGCGTCCAGCTTGTTTCAACAGACGCACTACCTTGCGACACTGATGGTGCACCTCGGACCGCACAGGCTAACGGAGATCCGCGACCAGCACGTCGAGGCTTTCGCGCGCGCTCGCCTGAAGAACGGACTCAAGGCTATCTCGGTGAACAACGAGCTTCGCGTTCTTCGCCGGGTGCGCAACTTCGCCCGGGACCAGAAGGTCCCTGTGGGAGACTTTCGCGTGAAGCTTCTCAGGGAGGAGGAGCGCCGCCCGAAGACCTGGACGGCCGAGGAGCTCGACCGGCTCCTGTCAACATGCGCGGCCCTCGACGATGCCCGGGCGCGAGTGACCCGAGAGCAGGCTGGTCGCCGGAAGTTGTCCCGCCACGCTGCTCGGTTTGGGGACGAGGTGCTCTGTGCGGCCGAAATCCTGCCTCTTGTATTGTTTCTTGCGAACACGGGTTGCCGGAAGGGCGAGGCCCTGGCCCTCCAGTGGGAGAGCGTGGACCTCGAGCGCGGTGAGATCCGAATCGAACCGTCTGAGGACTGGCGTCCGAAGAGTGGCAAGCCGAGGGAAATCCCGATCAGCGACGCCCTGCGCCCATGGCTTCCGGCTGAGGCGAAGGATCGTAGGTCGCAGAAGTGGGTCTTCCCCACTCCGACGGGGGAGCGGTACGCTACCTTCCCGAAGCGCCTCTTCCGAGAGGCCGTTGGGGTGGCGAAGCTCGCTGGCGGCCCGCATCGGTTGCGCCACACCTTCGCGTCACTCTTCCTCGAGAAGCAACCCGACCTTGGATTGCTCGCGACGATCCTCGGGCACAGCGACGTCTCAACCACCCGGCTGTATGCCCACATGTTGCCCGGGCGACTAGCGAGGGCGCGGAACGTGGTCAGCATTGGATCGGCCGGGGGACCGGGGCTCATCGCAGCACGCCGCGCCTGGGGAGCCGCCAACGTAAAGGGTTGCGACGAAACCGGGGCTGGGACCGGGGCCAAGATTGGAGGCGTCCGTTGAGCCTCCTTCTAACGATGCGTAATCTTTGGAGCGGGAAACCGGATTCGAACCGGCGACCCTCAGCTTGGGAAGCTGATGCTCTACCAACTGAGCTATTCCCGCGTTGAAGCGGCGCGACATTCGCGCCCGCGAAGTTTCGAGTCAAGGGGTTGCGGCAGTTCCACGTGCTAGACTCGCGCTTCCCGTGAGCTCCATCCGCTCCATCAAGGGCATGAACGACGCCCTGCCGCGCGAGGCGGCGGCTTTCCATCGCGTCGAGCAGGCGGCCCGCGAGGTCTTCGGCCGCTACGGCTTCGGCGAGCTGCGCACGCCGATCGTGGAGGAAGCGGCGCTCTTCCAGCGCGGCATCGGCGACAGCACCGACGTGGTCGAGAAGGAGATGTACGTCTTCCCCGACCGCCACGGCACGCCGCTGGCGCTGCGACCAGAGGGCACGGCCTCGGCGGTGCGGGCCTACCTGCAGCACAACCCGGCGGCGGAAGACCCGCTCACGCGCTGGTTCTACGTGGGGCCGATGTTTCGCCACGAGCGGCCGCAGAAGGGACGTTACCGGCAGTTCCAGCAGGTGGGGGCCGAGCTGTTCGGCGCGGCCAATCCGGAGGCCGACGCCGAGCTGATCGCCATGGTCCGCGACTGGCTGGCGGCGCTGGGGCTGAACGGCGTCGAGCTCCAGATCAACAGCATCGGCGACGGGGTCTGTCGGCCGGGTTATCTCGAGACGCTGCGGGTGTTCCTGCGAGCGCACGCGGGCGAGCTGTGCGACGACTGCCGCCGCCGGACCGAGACCAATCCGCTGCGCACGCTCGATTGCAAGAACCCAGCGTGCCAGAAGGTGCTGGCCGCGGCCCCCACCCCGGCCGATTCGCTGTGCGAGCCCTGCCGGGCCCACTTCGCGGCGGTGCGCGACTTCCTCGGCAAGCTCGCCATCGAGCACCGCCTCAATCCGCGTCTGGTGCGGGGGCTCGACTACTACACGCGCACGACCTTCGAATTCACGGCCGAGGCGGGGCTCGGGACGCAGAACACGGTGGCCGCCGGTGGACGCTACGACGGCCTGGTCGAGGCCCTGGGCGGTCCAGCCACGCCGGCGGTGGGCTTCGCGGCCGGCGTCGAGCGGCTGGTGCTGGCGCTGGGGGAAGACACGCATGCGCCGCCCGGTCCCGACCTCTTCGTGGCGAGCCACAGCGAAGCCGAGCGGGGGCCGGCGCTGAAGCTCGCCTCGGCGGCCCGCGGGGCGAACCTGTGGGCCGAGATCGACCCGCGCGGAGGGAGCCTCAAGAGCCAGCTGAGGCGCGCCGACCGGCTGGGCGCCAAGCTCCTGATCGTGCTGGGCGAGGACGAGATCCGCTCTGGCCGCGTGAAGCTCAAGCAGATGGGGATGGCGGGCTCGCTGGGGGCGGGGCAGTCACAGGAGATCAACCTGACCGAGGCCGTGCTGGAGGTGCGGCGCGCGCTCGGCATTGCGAAGGGCGGAGGCTGACGCATGAGAACCGGCACGGTGGCGCTGGCAGTGGGCTTGGCGGCAGTGGTGGCACTACCCAGCCCGGCCAGGGCGGAAGGGGCAGGCGAAGAGGTCAAGGTCGGCGACCCCGCGCCGAGCTTCACGTTGCCGCTCTACAACGCCGAGGCGCAGCAGCGTCCGATGTTCTCGCTCGACGGGGTGGTTGGGGCCGACGCCGACGAGCCCAACGTCAAGGCGGTGCTGCTCTCCTTCTTCGCGACCTTCTGCGCGCCGTGCAAGCGCGAGATGCCGTATCTCGAGAAGCTCCAGGAGGAGTTTCGCGACCAGGGCCTGCGGGTGGTGATGATCAGCATCGACCGCGACGAGGAGGCGGCGGCCAAGATCGCGGTCCTGGCCAAGCAGAACAAGATCAGCTTTCCGATCCTGAAGGACCGCTTCAACTTCCTGGCGCGGCGCTACCTGGGCGAGACGGCGCCGCTGCCCTCGGTCTTCATCGTGTCGCGGGACGGCGTGGTGCGCGAGCTGAGCCGCGGCTACGGCAAGGACGCCAGCACCTTTCTGCGCGCCTCGGTCCAGAAGGCGCTGGGACTTCCCGGCGACGCCAAGGGGCCCGTCGTGGCGGCCCCGCACGCGAATTAGCCTCGTCGCCACTCGCGCCGAAGCGCAGTCATGAACGGCGCCCCACGACCTCCGCATCCGTTCGACGGCGCCATCGTCGTGGCCGGCCCGACCGCGTCGGGAAAGACCGCGCTGGCCATCGAGCTGGCCGAGCGCATCGGGGCCGAGGTCATCGGCGCGGATTCGCAGCAGCTGTACGCGGACCTGCCGGTCACGACCTGCCAACCAACGGAGACGGAACGCGCCCGCATCCCGCACCATCTGGTCGGCGTCCTGCCGGCGACCGAGCGGATGAGCGCGGCCCGCTATGGCCAGCTGGCCCGTGCGGCGGCCGCGGAGATTCGGGCGCGGGGGCTCCGCGTGCTGCTGGTGGGCGGTACGGGTCTGTACCTGCGCGCCGCGATCCAAGGGCTCTTCGAAGGGCCGGCGGCCAACCCCGAGCTGAGGGCCGCCCTGGTGGCGGAAGCCGAGCGCGACGGCCGCGAGAAGCTTCACGCGCGTCTGGCCGCGCTCGATCCGGAGGCCGCGGCCAGGCTGTCTCCCAATGACCTGCTGCGCGTCATCCGATCGCTCGAGATCCACGCGCTGACCGGCCAGTCTCAGAGCGAGCACCACCGCAAGCACCAGCGGGGCCAACCGGCCGTGACCTGGTTCGCCGTTGGCGTGCCGCGCGAGACGCTCTACGGCCGCATCGCGGAACGGACGCGCGCGATGTACCCGGCCTTGCTCGGCGAAGCCCGCCGTCTCGGGGTGCGCGGCCTGCAGGCCTCACCCGCGGCGCGGGCGCTCGGCATCTCCGAGGCCCTGCGAGCACTGGCCGGCGAGCTCTCACAGGAGGAGGCCATCGAGCTGACCATCCAGGCGACCCGGCGCTACGCCAAGCGGCAGCTCACCTGGTTTCGCAAGGAGAAGCAGATCCAGTGGTTGGAACCGGGGGAGCTTCCTTCGGGGGAGCTCACCTCCGGGATTCCTTGACCGCCATCGATCGCCAGGCGAGTCTCACCCGCGTGCCAAAGCTCACCCACGATCTCCTGTTGCAGGTCCTGCGCGATTCCGGGGGCACTCCTCTCGGCGTGCGGGAGATCCTGGCCCGGACGGGATTGAACCAGGGGGCGCGCACAGCCGTGAAACGCGCGTTGCGCGAGCTGGTTCGGACGCACGCCATCACCGGCGAAGGCAAGCGCTACGCCTTGCGGACCGACCGCGGCGAGCGTCCGGAGGCCCCAAGTCGGCGGCCCCCCTCCCTACCCTCCCCCGCAAGCGGGGGAGGGGGTAGCGGAGTAGCTCCGGCGTCCTCGCCAGTAGCTCCGGCGTCCCCGCCGTCCGTGCCTTCCGCCGAGCAGTTGCTGCGTGGCTTTCGGCCGCTGGCCGTCGCCAAGGGCGGGCCGAAGCGCATGGTGGGGGTCTTGCATCTGAAGTCGCAGGGCTACGGCTTCGTGGCACCCGTCGCCAGCAAGGGCGAGGATCTCTTCCTGCCAGCCGAGGAGGCGCGCGGGCTGGCCGACGGCGATCTGCTCCTGGTGGAGATGGTCACCGGCCGCGGAGGACGCTGGGCCGCCAAGCTGGTCTCGGTGATGGAGCGCCGCCGCACCCACGCGCTCGGCCGCTACGAGCGCACGGGCGCTGGCGCGGTGGTGATCTCGCGCGACCGCGACCTGCTGCCGCTGCACGTCGAGCCCTTCCCGCAGGCGCGCGACGGAGACGAGGTGCGGGTGCGGCTACCGGCCAGGCCCGAGCTGCCCGCGATCGTCGAGGCGGTGGTCGGGGCGTCCGGCGATCCGCGGCTCGAGTCGCTCAGCGTGGCCTACGGCCAGGGTTTCTCCGACCAGTTCCCGCCGGCGGTGGTGGCCGAGGCCGAGGCCTTCCCCGACGGGGTCACGGCCGAGCAGTGGCGCGACCGCCGCAACGTGTCGGCGTTGCCGCTCGTGACCATCGACGGCGAGGACGCGCGCGATTTCGACGACGCGGTCTATGTCGAGGAGACCGAGGGTGAGACCCGGCTGCTGGTGGCCATCGCCGACGTCGCGAGCTACGTGAAGGCCGGCAGCGCCCTGGACGCCGAGGCGCTGCGCCGCTGCACGTCGGTCTACTTCCCGGACCGGGTGTTGCCGATGCTCCCCGAGCGGCTCTCGAACGGCCTCTGCTCGTTGATGCCCAATGTGGAACGGCTGTGTCTGGTGGCCGACATGCGCATCGACGGCTCGGGGAGGACCACGCGCACCGAGCTGTATCCGGCGGTCATGAAGAGCGCCGCCCGCTGCACCTACACCCAGGTGGCCGACAGCCTCGCGGGATCGGCAGTCGATCTGCCGGAGCGCGTGACCAGCCGTTTCCCGGCCATGGCGCGGCTGGCCGAGCGCCTGATGCGCATGCGCGAGCAGCGCGGCGCCATCGACTTCAACCTGACCGAGCAGCGCATTGTTCTAGGCGCCGACGGCAAGGTTGCGGACGTGGTGCCGCGCGAGCGCAACCAGGCCCACCGCCTGATCGAATCCTTCATGCTGGCCGCCAACGAGGCGGTGGCCGACCACTTCCTGCGCACCCAGCGGGCGGCCATCTTTCGCATCCACGACTCGCCGGACGAGGAGAAGCTCGAGAGCTTTCTCAAGCTGGCGCGGGCGCATGGCTTCCAGGCCCCGCTGGGACAGTCCCCGAAACCGCAGTCGCTCAATGCGTTCCTGGCGCGCGTCGAGGGGCGACCCGAGGCGCGGGCTCTCAACAGCCTCCTGCTGCGCTCGATGATGCAGGCGGTCTACGCCGAGAAGAACATCGGGCACTACGGCTTGGGGGCCGAGGGCTACCTGCACTTCACCTCGCCCATCCGGCGCTATCCGGATCTCATGGTCCACCGGCTGCTGTGGCTCGAATGGCTCGGGAAGACGACGGTGGAGGCCGACGACCTGGCGGCCGTGGCCCGCCGCTGCTCGGAGCGCGAGCGCGCCGCCATGTCCGCCGAGCGCGAGATCGACAACTACTACGGCGCGCTGTGGGCGGCCGACCATGTGGGGGAGCGGTTCGCGGGCACCATCGACGGTGCCACCGACGCCGGGCTGTTCGTCGAGATCGACGCGCACATGGTTTCGGGGCTGGTGGCGGCCGAAGGACTTGGGCGAGCAGCGCGGCTCGAGAAGGACATGCAGCGCTGGATCCTGGGGCGCACCGGCGCGGCGCTCGGGATTGGCGACACCATCCAGATCGAGATTGCCTCGGCCAACGTCGCCCGGCGGCAGATCGACCTGACGCTGGTAGGTGCACCCGGGCAGTCTTCGATTCCTCCCCCGCGTGCGGGGGAGGGTAGGGAGGGGGGTCACCGGGCGCGTTCGTCCAAGCCGGGTCAGACGCAAGGCAAGGCTAAGAAGCCCCTGGGCGGGTCCAAGACCAAGCCGAAGGGCGGTCGGCAGCAGGGCCAAAGAAAAGCCGGGCGCCGGCGCCGGTAGATGGCGTTCGGTCTGACGACCGGCGAGCTGCGCGCGCGGGTTCTGGCCCTATGTCCAGAATCTCCCGAGCTGGCCTCGCTGGCCGTCTCACCGCTCGAGCGCTGGGAGCTTTCAGATGGCTCGCTGTGGGTGAAGCGCGAAGATCTCCTCGGTGAAGGCGGGACCAAGCTGCGCAAGCTCTTGGCCGAGCTGCCGGTGGCGCGCGCGGAAGGACGGCGAGTCCTGACCTTCGGGTATCTGGACAGCAATCATGCCCTGGCCACCGCGCGGCTGGGGGCGAAGCGGGGCGTGCCGGTCGAGCTGCAGCTCCTCGGGAAGGAGGCTGAGGATCCCGCGCGCGCCGCGCTCTTTCGATCGCTCGCGCCAACGGAGCTGCATGCGACGACTCTGGGCCTGGGGCTGGCGACGTTCGGACGGCTGCTGGTGGCGCGCCTTCGTGGCGAGCGCCTGTCGCGATTTCCCCCCGGCGGGACGACGGCGCGCTCGACGGCGGCGGTGGCGCTGGCGGTCGCCGAGGTGGCCGGTCAGTTCGAAGCTCTCGGGGAGGGCGTGCCCGAGGAGTGGCTGGTCGCTGTGGGCACTGGCGGAACGCAGGCTGGGCTCATGGCTGGCGCGAAGGCGCTCGGGTTGTCGGTCCGGGTGAACGGCGTGGCGGCCAGCTCGCGCTGGGTTGGCCCGCGGCGCGTGAGCCGACTGGCCAACGAGGCGCTGCGCCTGCTCGGCGTTCAGGTCCGCGTGCGGCCGCGCGAGGTGGCTGTCGAGTGGGGGCAGGTCGGAAAAGGACACGGGAAGTCGACTGCCGAGTCCGAGCAGATCCTTCGCGAGCTCGCGGCACAGGGCCACGTGCTCGATCCCATCTTCACCGGCAAGGCACTGGCCTGGTGGAGAACCCGGGCGCGCGACGGGCGCCGCTGGCTGTTCTGGCACACCGGCGTGGCCGTGAAGTAGGTCGTTGACCGTTGATCCTCCCCCGCTTGCGGGGGAGGGTAGGGTGGGGGGTCGCCGAGTTCGCTACCGCAGCGCTACCTCGTGCCAGAGCCGCTTGTACCAGGGCGGGCCGAACGCCTCGGGCGGCAGCTCGGCGTGCGCCTTGGAGAGCTCGATGATCCGATGGCCCACGCCGTCGCTCCCCTCGACCGCCACCCCGAGACGCTTGTGGTCGAGGACCTCGAAGAACGCCTCCCAACCGATGCGCTGCGTGCCGGTCGCATCGGGCCCGGGGACGGCAAGATCGACCGTTTCGCCTGCCTTGATGGGAAAGGCGTGCACCCGGCCGGCCCACTCGATCACCGAGCGGCGCGTCTGCAAGAGAACCATGCGGACAAGCTAGTGCACCAGCACGCGCGACACAAACGCCCTGAAGTTGCACCTGACGATGGCGCCGCGTACCATTTCAGAGGGGCGCTGGCGGGACCGGCTGTCGGCGCCGACTTCGGAGTGACTGAACGCTGAATGTTGAAGCTGAGTGACATCCTCGAACGGGTCAGCGCCTACCATCCTTCGCCTGACCTGGACGTGATCAAGAAGGCCTATGTGTATTCTGCCAAGGTGCACCAGGGGCAGGTGCGCATGTCGGGCGAGCCCTACCTGATTCACCCCCTGGAAGTGGCTGGGATCCTGGCGGAGCTCAAGCTGGACGAGGCCTCGATCGTCACCGGCCTGCTGCACGACACCATCGAGGACACGCTGGCGACTCGCGAGGAGCTGCGCGAGCTGTTCGGCGAGGAGGTCGAGGAGCTCGTCGACGGGGTCACCAAGCTCTCGCAGTTCTCGGCCACCGCCACCATCAGCCAGGAGGAGAAGCAGGCCGAGAACTTTCGCAAGATGATCGTGGCCATGGCGCGCGACATCCGCGTCATCCTGGTCAAGCTCGCCGACCGCACCCACAACATGCGCACCCTCGAGCACATGACGCCCGAGAAGCA
>Ga0302324_100013759_pt1 | contig 16370 bp, 21 predicted proteins | sample Palsa_T0_1_FD_201949 | JGI IMG/M metagenome (GOLD analysis project Ga0302324, IMG submission 201949) | Peat permafrost microbial communities from Stordalen Mire near Abisko, Sweden - Palsa_T0_1 | ecosystem: Environmental > Terrestrial > Soil > Palsa > Peat permafrost | place: Sweden: Abisko...
TTCGGGGCGATCCACCAGGCGGGCCGTCCCCTGCAGTGAGAGGCCGACAGCAAACAGACGCTGGATCACGGTGTCGTGGAGATCGCGGGCGATCCGGTCCCTGTCCTCGGTCAGTGTGTGGTCCCGTGCCACGCTGTGAAGCCGGGCGTTCTCGATGGCGATACCCGCCGCCATGGCCAGTGTGACTGCGGTGGCTTCGTCTTCTGCTGAGAATTCGGGTGCGCCTATCTTCTCGGTCAGATAAAGGTTGCCGTAGACCTCTCCCCGGACCCGGACGGGTACACCGAGAAACGAGGTCATCGGGGGATGGCCCGCCGGGAACCCGTAGCTGTCCGGACTGTCCGAAATGTTGCGCAAGCGCAACGGCTTGGCTTCGATGATCAACGTGCCGAGCACCCCGCGACCACTCGGGCGGGCCCCGATGGCGAACTCCTCGTCAGGCTCGAGGCCCACGGTGAGGAACTGATCGAGTGTCGTGCCGCTCTCGCTCAGGACGCCCAGCGCGCCATAACGGGCATCGACCAGTGCGCACGCCTCTCCGATGAGGTGGCGAAGCACGATCGGAAGGGTGAGCTCGCCCTCAATCATCAACATCGCCTGCACCAGCCTCCGGAGTTTGACGGGATCGTCGATCTGGTCGAGTGGTGGCACGCCCTTAGGGTAGTAGTCGGGTCGATGGCACAAAAGAGGGCCCACCCAAACCACATGATTACGACCGTCGCGCCACTCGGGGTCCGGGTCGTGGCAAGATTGTTGCAATGACAATTCGCATTTTCGTCCTGGACGACCACGAGTTGGTCCGGACAGGGCTGCAAACCCTGCTCGAATGCGAAGAGGACATGGAAGTGGTGGGCCAGGCCGCCACCGCTCAACTGGGGTTGGAGCAGATAGCAGCCCTGCAGCCCGACGTGGCCATTCTCGACGTCCGACTGCCCGACGGGAGCGGCATCGAGGTTTGCCGGGAGATCCGGTCGAGCTATCCCCAGATTGCGTGCCTGATGCTGACCTCGTACGCCGACGATGAGGCCCTGTTCTCCGCCATCATGGCGGGCGCCGCCGGCTACGTCCTCAAGGAGATCGGCGGCAGCGACCTCATCGGCGATATCCGCCGGGTGAGCCAAGGGCAGTCGCTCATTGACACCAATCTCTCGAAAGACATTTTCGACCGGCTGCGCAAGACCCAAAAGACCGAGGCACGGCTCTCGAGCCTGTCGGCCCAGGAGCGACGGGTCCTCGACCTCATCGCCCAGGGTCGTTCCAATCGTCAGATCGCCGAGGAGATCTTCCTGGCCGAGAAGACCGTCAAGAACTACGTCTCGAGCCTCCTCTCCAAGCTCGGGATGCAGCGACGCACCGAGGCGGGGGTCTACGCCGCCATTCTGGCCGAGCGCCGAGCGGCCAACCCGAGAAACAACACACTCCCCCAGGAAGGCTGACCCGGCCCCTCACGCTGACCCCGCCCCATTGGCGGAGCCGGTCGGTCCCCTTCAGAGCGGGTCGAATTCGATCCCGCGCTCGCGGAGCATCTCCTCGAGCCGCCGCCGTTCGGATATCGGGTTGACGAACCGGGCCGGATCATGGTCGATCGACATTGCCGCACACAGCGAGAGCAGGATCCGGTCATGATCGAGCTCACGCGCCAGATCCTCGGCCACGACGTGCTTCTGCACGGAGGCGCGACGATGCAACCGGAGCCGACACTGTTGGAGGTCGGCGACGAGTTCTTCCTTCGAAGGTGGCTCTTGCTCCGCGTCGGAGCTCAACCAGAGGTCGCTCAAGAGCTCGCTGTACATCGACACACCTAAGGATTACTTATATGCGGGGTGACCAACTAGGGCCGAAATCCCTAACTTGGGCGAAAAGATCCCACGGGGAGGGCCGGCCCACCTGTGAAGGAGGCGGCCGTGGCGAACAGGAATTACGCCGCGGCTCCGGCTCTCGCCAGGACCTCTTCGGCCGACTCGGCGCTCCGCGCCGTCACGGTGCCGAGATTGGCCGAGACCTGCACGCGGCCGCCGGACACGGAGATCGGATCGTCAAGGACGTCCTGGACGCGCTGCATCAGCGGGCCGAGAAACCGCTCGTGCTCAATGGTCATGACGGCGACCAGCTCGCTCTCGCCGATCCGGCTCACTGTGTCCTCGCCCCGGAGCATGGAGGTCAGGCGCCGGGACATGCCGCGCAGCACCTCGTTGCCCGAGGGGTAGCCGAGCTGGTCGTTGATGTCCTTGAGATTGCCCAGGTCGATGTGCGACACCACCACGCAGCCCCCGTGCCGCTGGCACCGGGTCAGCTCCCGGGTCAACCGGTCGAGGAGCAGCATCCGATTGGCCAGTCCGGTCACCGGATCGGCCAGCGAGAGCTGCCACAGGTCGTCATACTTGGCGCCAACCACCGCGGAACCGGGCGCACGGCCCTCACCAGGGTCAACAGAGGAGATCTCCCGGAACATCGCCTCCAGGCTCGCCGGGAGGAGGTCGGCCGAGGAGTCGAAAGAGGCGTCGCTGTTCGACCCGCGAGCTCGGGCGGGTGGGGTGAGCACCTTCAGCGCCGTGGCACTCGCCTCGGGCGCCGGGTCGCGTCGAGCTGTGCCCGGCTTCGACACAGTTCGCTTGATTCGCATAGAGCCCTCCGCTCTCTTTCCCTCCATTTTAGCCGTGATCCAGGATCGACAGTAGGACCAGAAGTCCCAATTGTCCTGGACTTTCCCAGGACATTGTCCTGGACTTTCCCCGGCAGGGGTTGTGCGGGGTCTTGCAATGAGGTCCTGGGAGGCGGCGCCCGGATTCGAACCGGGGTACGGGGCTTTGCAGGCTGAAAAACGGCGTTCGTGGTGGTTCGCCGGAGTCCAGAAAGCCCAGGTCAGAATACATATTTGTCCGTGACCGTTCAGCCCGATCCAGGGGGTGCCACGGTATAATGACGGTATAAAATGTGGCAGAGCGGTGGTGTTGCCGATCGCCTACGTGACACTTCGCCTAGAGGGCCTAAGGGCACAGTTGTTCATGGCAAGTTCTGTGACCGATCGTCAAAGTTGCAGGATTCTGCGTTCGGGTTTGGCGCGCTGAAGAACGAGACAAAGTGGTCAAGGGAATCTGCTGGAGCCGCTGGACATGGCCGACGCAAAGGTCCCGGCTAGCCATCTCCATCGCGGTCCGTTCTTTCTCGTCGCCGAGCGGGAAATGGCGTTCAGTGCTGCCGGCCGATCGACGTGGTCCTTCGACATAGTTCCAGAAACGAAGGGGCGACGGGTATCCTCGGACTCGTGGGAGAGATCGTTGGCGCCGACGAAGTAGCTACCTGGGCCGTGTGGGTGTCTCCTGTCTTTGGCGACATCGTGGAGAAGATGACCGCAGCCGTAAACTTGGAGGTCGAACGCCGCCTACGGTTGGGCCTGCCCGTCGTCGTGGATCGGGGCAACGGGATCGAAGAGTTCGCCGCCTGACCAGGTCGCGGAGTCTTCGGCCAGGACCGCCAGAGTCAGAATTCGCGCCCAGCGCTCTTCGTCAATTGACGCGCCGTGCCCGACCTTCATCGCCTCCAACTCGGTCTTATGACGGGGTCCTAGGCCCCGTACTCCTTGCACTGCCGAACGACAAATGGTTCGGATCCGGTATTGCATAACTATCTAGAAGTGTGTAGTATTGCACGCATGACCGCACTTCGTATGCCCGTCGCCACCGCCTCGAGAAAAGGGGTCTCGAAGCTTGCTGCCGAGGCCGAAGATCATCGAGTGGTCCTTACGAGCCACGGTCGCCCGGTCGCGATCGTCGATTCGGCCGAGCGTCTCGACGAGGACCTGCGTCGGGTCCGCGAGGCCACTCGTTCGGTCGTGGAAGCTGCCGCGGACATGGCTCTCGATCGAACTAGCCAGTTCTCACTTGAAGAAGTGTGCGCCAAGCTGAATATTGATCCGGCAAAGGTTCGTGAACGTGCCGCAATCAAGCGGGTGTGAGGCGGGGCAGCCGTTTTCCGAACGATCAGGCCGAGGTTGTCTTCGCTGACATCATCGTCGAGCAGTTAGAGCGCTTCAGCGAAGATGAGCGGATCGAAGTTCTGGTTGAGGTAGTTCACCTCTGTGGCGACCCTGCTGGGAAGCACCCCCTCCACGCGCCTCTCGCAGGCTGGAACACACTTGACGTCTTGGACGGCCATTATCGGGTGGTCTACAAAGCCACGATCTCCGAGGACGTCGGCCTCCTCGAGGTCCTGTGCATTGGTCCGCGATCGGACTCAGAGGTCTACGACATGGCGGTCGCCGCGGTAAAGACGGGCTGCCTGTCCGAGGACGAGGTCACCCAGCTGTGGGAGGCCCTCAGCCTCCTTGACGTCGTCACCGAGGAGATCGGGCTCGAAGGCTGGGACTACCGACCCACTCCCGCTCCAGAGGGAATGCGACGGGCGGCTGTCGCCGCCGGGTTGATCGACCGGGACACGGCGGATCTGCTATCCAAAGACGAGCTGGAGGCGGCCATGGCTTCTGGGTGGGGACCCGACGGTCCCGATCCCGAGAGAGCCCTCGTCTCCGCCCTCGAGCGTGTTCGTGGCAGTGCGGACTTCTCGGCGCGCAAGATCATCGAGGTCCGCCGCGACGCTCGCTGTGGGGTCTTGATGATCCGAGCGAAGTCGAACTGCGTGCGCCGGACGGGTCACCCCGGCCCGCATCGGTCGGCCTAGGTAGGGCAGCGCACGAGTTCCCTACTCCCCACGTCGGGGCAAGGTGAGCTCACGCATGAAGCGCAAATACGCCTACCGACAGAAGTAGGGTTCCTTTGGTGGGCAAGACTCCACCGGAGTCACTGCCCCAGCGGCCCGGTCCAAGCGGACACTCGGCCTGGCGAGCACGGTAGCGATCGGGATCGGGGGAATGGTCGGTGGCGGGATCTTTGCCGTTCTCGGGTTGGCCATCGAGCTGGCCCGAGTTGCGGCCCCAATAGCGTTTCTCATCGCCGGAGGCGTGGCCCTCCTGACCGCTACTTCTTATGCTCGGCTTTCAGTTGCCTATCCCAGTCGCGGCGGGACGGTCGCCTTTCTCAACGAGACCTTCGGCTCTGGCGTCTTCGTCGGAGGGCTCAACGTCTTGTTGTTCTTCAGCTATGTCGTCATGATCTCGCTGTACGCCGCGGCCTTTGCCGGCTACGCGGACAGTCTCCTCCCGGGCCACCCTTCGTCCTTGGTCGACCATCTTTTGCTGAGTGGGATCATCATCTTGATCGCCATTCTCAACGTCGCCAAGGCCTCCATCGTGGGTGGCGCGGAAGAGTGGATCGTAGTGGCCAAGGTGGTCATCCTCGTCCTGGTCATCGCCGCGGCCTTCCATGGTGTGCACTGGTCGCGTGTCTCGACTGGTGCCTGGCCGGATCCTCTGGCCGTCATCGGTGGCGGCATGGTGATCTTCGTCGCCTACGAGGGGTTCGAACTCATCTCCAACGCTGCCGAGGACGTGCGCAATCCCGGTCGGACGCTCCCGCGGGCGCTTTATCTCTCTGTGGGGATCGTGATCGCCTTGTATGTGCTGGTGGCCATCGTGACCGTTGGAACGCTCACCATCGGTCAGGTTCGCGGGGCCAGCTCCTACGTCCTGGCTGAGGCCGCACGTCCGAGCCTTGGCCAGGCGGGATTCGTGCTTGTAGGCGTCGCCGCACTTCTCTCGACCACGTCCGCCATCAACGCCACCCTCTATGGAACCGCTCGGCTGTCGTGGACAATCGCACGCTCAGGTGAGCTTCCAGAAGCGTTCGACAAGAAGGTCTGGGACCGCCCCATCGAAGGCCTTTTGGTTACCACGGGACTCACCCTCGTTGTCGCCAATGCCTTCAACCTCGGCAGCATAGCCCTCACCGGAAGCGCCGCGTTCCTGATCATTTTCGCCGCTGTGAACGTCGCCGCTGCCCGCCTGGCCAAACGCAGGGCGCCGCGCCTGCTGGCCTGGGCCGCAACGGCAGCATGCCTGGTCTCGCTGTTCGCCTTGATCCTGGAGGAACGGAAGCACAATCGCGGTGGATTGGTCATCGTCGGTGGACTGGTTGCCGGGTCGTTTGCACTAGAAGCTCTCTATCGGAAGATCACCCGACGAGTCATCCCTCGCCACCTGGCGTCGCGGTCGAGTGCGGCCCATGGCATATCGACAGGCACTTAGGCACGCGGCCCGCCTGCCCATATGCTTACCAACTTCGACGTTCCGGATGCGCCAGCGACGGTCTCGAAGGTCCTGTTCATGTCTGTTTAGCTGGTTCGACGTGTTCAGCCAGTCCGGTTTCTACCGTTCCGTCCGCTCAGTTGGGTAGAAAAATAGGGTAGACACCGTTGGTAGAACCGGTCCCCTAGCCTCTCGGGGGTCACCAGGTCACCAGGAGGTCGCCGTGTCAGGTCAACCCATCAGGAGCAGTATTCGAACGTTTGTCCTTCGGGACGGCGGTCTTCCGCTTGAAGAACGCACAGTCGAACTCGGTCTGGAGCCGATCGTCATTGACGACACGCCAGACCGACAGGCATTGTTCTTCACCTTCGATGGTCCCGGCGTTCTCGGGCTTCGTGCCGATGCGACAGGGAAACAGGACCGCCACGTTGCCGCTGCCGCTGATGCAATCACCGATAAAGGCCCGATCTCTGCATGGGTTGAGAGCGTAGGTCTCTAAACCAGGTCCCAATGGGTCCGGTGCCCCAGCCAGTCGACCACTACGCCCACGTAGTGGTGACCATCGAGGGCAGATGCTCAGCTAGCCCCCCGCCCCCGCATATCTCGCTAAAGGAGGAGGTATCCCATGGTTACGGCTTTGATCCACCAGGTGAAGATGGAGTCATCGTTCGACATTGGCAGTCACGCACGGTGACCCCGGTTTCCGGTCCACGCTGATGCGCCTGCTCTGCGTCTCGGACGTCCACTATCACCGATGGAGTGGATTCTCAACCGATCCACTGACTTTGATGCAGTAGTACTCCCCGGGGATCTTCTCGATAGCGTAAGCCCCACTCCGCTCCTCACCCAAATCTTCGACGTCTCGGCCTATCTGTCCGACCTGTCTCAGTTGACAATCGTGATGGCGGCATCAGGGAACCACGATCTTGATGGCCCAGGCCCCGACGGTGAACAGCGGGCCAGCTGGCTGAGTGCTTTGCGTGGCCCTGCGCTCTACGGAGATGGGCAGAGCATGGATGTCGATGGAGTGCGCTTCACGGTGTGCCCCTGGTGGGACGGGCCACGGACGAAGGAGATCGTGGCACGTCAGCTCGGGACTGCCGCCGTCAACCGTCCCGCCAGCTGGATCTGGGTCTATCACGCACCTCCTGCCGGCACCCGCATCTGCAAGACAACCAGGAGTGACTACGGCGATAGCAACCTGACGCAGTGGATTGATCGTTGGCAGCCCGAGATGGTCATCTGTGGCCACATCCACCAGGCGCCATGGGTCGAGGGTGGCGGTTGGTTTGATCGGCGCGGACAGACTTGGGTTTTCAATGCCGGGCACGAGATTGGTCACGAACCTGCCCACATCGTGATCGACCTGGCGAGCCGAGAGGCCACATGGGTCGCTGTTCCCGATGAAGAGAAGATCGACTTGTAGGTCAGGGCTCCTGGTTCTTGTCGAGTACCGCTGCGTACGACCCGCTGCCCAACAGCGCAGCGGCGGGGACACTTCGCTCGCCGATCACCAGATCCTCCAACGCACCGCTCTGGGCGTCGAAAGTGACGTCGTCGATGTTTCCCAGCTCGTTGCCTCGTTCGCTGAGGGCCTTCTTGCCGACGAGCTCGAGTTTCCCGTCGGCGCCGTCGCGTTCCCGACCATCGACGGGAGGTCGCAAGGCACCTTCATCAACGACCATAACTGCGTCCGGGCCGAAGCCGCTGAGCTGCGCCCACTCGACGAGCCGGGCCTTCTTGCCTCGACCGATGACGATCGCAGCGACCTCACGTTGCTGGGCATCGATCAGTAGATGGTTGACGGCCCCCAATTCCTTGGCGCTTGCTCTGCTCACCACCTTGCGGCCGACGGATTGGCGGAACGACTCGCTCATACCATCCCCAATCGGTCCCTAAACACGTCGACCGTCGCGCCCAGTCCGACTAGATCGTCCTGCACGAACTCCTCGGTGAGGTTGGGAACCACGAGGGCGACGCCTGACACCGAGAGTTGCGCTGGTAGCGGAATGTAACCTTGGCCACCGGTGGCCTTCTCAATCTGGTAGCCAACTACCTCACCGCTACTTCCCACCAATAGGACCAGGTCCGTCACGGTACCGAGACTGGTTCCTCCCTCGGTCAGTACGTCATCACCCAGCACGTTACGCTCGGTGGCCGGGTGGGCAACATCTTCGGGTGCGTCCCCGGGCGCTACCAAGCTGGACTCGTCGAGCACCATCACCGCGTGTTGGCCGATCGCATGGATAGTCTCGGCCGGCAGGACTTCGCGGCGGCGACCAGCGAGGAACCCCCTCTGGTTGAGGGTCACACCGACCAGGCGACCAGCTTCGGGGTTATAGATGACATCGCGCACTTCGGCCACGTCTTCGCCGCCCCGTACCGTCACGACAGGAAGTCCACGGATCTGCGAGGCGGTCATGAGCAACGTCATCGTCGACCTCGCGTGGCGATCACTCCCCCACCTCTCCGACGCCGGCGCGTGATTACGAACAGCACAACCGCAATCAATAGGATAACTATCACCAGGATCAACCAACCGACGATGTCCATTGTGCCGATCTTAAACCCCGGCACCTGCATTGCCATCGTGGCCCTGACATGCATGAACGCGGGATTCCCAAAGCTTCCCTCTCACTCGGAATCGTTCGAGCTGGGCCACGACGACCGGGACGTTGGTCAGCTCGACCTCTCGTTGAGCCTGAGCAGACTGGCCCGCCATGAGCTGGCGGATGCGCTCGAGTACGGATTCCTCCATGGTCAGGATCTCGCTGTAGATGTTTCTCCAGTACAGCGCCTGTTCAAGGGTAGCGGCGGCGGGGTCGCCCTCTCGGTCCATGCCCAGTGAGTTGTCCCCGCCCCTGGTCGCCGCCACAATGTCCGGCCTGTCTGGATGTGGGTCAGCGGAGTTCATGGGACCAGTACTACCCGGTCCAGCGTAAAAAGTTCAGCAACAACCTCCGTATAGTTGACGGCGATGGAGGCGCAACCGGCAAGAGAACCAGTTCGTGGCCCTCTCGACGGAGAAAACATCGACACTGAGCACTGGGAAGATGCCCGCCATTGGATGAGCATCTACGACGACCTGATCCGGTTCAAACTGGGTCTCCTGGAGCGGGTGAAGCGAGAGCTGCCCAAACTCCATCCCGTCGCCCAGGAGGCCGCCCGTGTGGACGTCACCTACATCGAGCAACAAATGGACGGATACTACGACCGACTTGATCTCTGGTATCAGCGGGTCTGGGCACTCCAGGGTCTGTGGCTCGATCCAGCAGGTCGGATACTCAGGCACAAGGGGAAAGAGGCCGTGCTCACCCAGCGGGAGTTCGAGCTTCTGCAGTTCCTCCTCGACCACCCTCACCGCTACTACACGTCGTCACAGATCATGGGCTACGCCTGGTCGGATTCCGGCCTATTCCCTGAAGAAGTCCGCAACTACGTCTCGCGGGTGAGGAAGATCCTGGCTCGGTTGAAAATCCCCTGTGACCTGGTCAATCGGCCAGGCCGGGGCTACTCCCTCACCTTTCGAAACGAAGACTAGCGATCGTCGCTGTCCCTAGTGCCGACCGTCGCCCTCGCTTGATCCCGATCGGAGCCTAGAGGACTCTGCACAGGAACCATCGCCACGGCCAGGGGGGCCCAGATCTGCTCTTGGTCCGCGTGATGCTCGGCGATACCGAGGAGGGCCGCCAGCTCCGCACCATCGATCGTCTCGCGCTCGAGCAGCAGTTCGATGACCTGGTCAAGCATGGCGCGGTGCTCAGACAGCAGTGCCGTTGCTCGGGTCTCGGCCTCTCGAAGGAGTCGGGCGACCTCTTGGTCGATGGCCCGCTGGGTCTCTTCGGCGTAGGGACGTCCGGCAAAGGGGTTGTCCCGACTCGGACCTTCGGGACCGTAACCAATGGGGCCGACTTCGGGCGAGAAACCCCATTCACGTACCATGCGCGTGGCAATGCTGGTCGCATCGGCAAGGTCGTTGGAGGCACCTGTCGAGGCCTCGCCGCGAATCAAGATCTCAGAAGCACGACCACCGAGCCGGACCGCCAAGGCATCGGTGAGGTAGCTCTCGGGATAGAGGTGACGCTCGAATTCGGGAAGCTGCTCGGTCACCCCGAGTGCGGCCCCACGGGGCAGGATCGTCACCTTGGCCACCGGATCAGCGTGCTCAGAAAGGACGGCGACCAGGGCATGGCCCGCTTCGTGGACGGCGACGGAGTGTTTCTCCTCAGGCAGCAACGCGTTCGAGGCATCACGGGAGCCGATGAGGAGACGGTCCCGGGCCGCACTGAAGTCGGCGGCCGAGAGCACCTCACGATGGTCTCGCACGGCGTTGATGGCCGCTTCGTTCACCAGGTTCGCGAGGTCGGCGCCGGAGAATCCCGGGGTTCCCCGAGAGACGGCGCCGAGGTCGACGTCGGGACCGAGTTGCTTCTTCTGGCCGTGAATGGCGAGGATTGCCGTGCGCTCTCGCTGGTTGGGTAGAGGGATCTCCACCGTGCGGTCGAAACGCCCGGGCCGCAGGAGCGCCGCGTCGAGGATCTCCGCTCGGTTGGTGGCGGCCATCACGACCACGCTGGTGGATGGATCGAAGCCGTCCATGTCAGACAACAGCTGGTTGAGCGTCTGTTCTCTCTCGTCGTTCGAGCCGAAACCACCCGGGCCGCGCCGGCCGCCGATGGCATCGATCTCGTCGATGAAGATGATGGAGGGGGCACGCTTGCGGGCCTCGGTGAACAGGTCACGCACCCGTGAGGCGCCGACGCCGACGAACATCTCGACGAAGCTCGAGCCGCTGAGGGCGAAGAACGGCACCCCGGCCTCGCCGGCCACCGCCCTGGCCAAAAGCGTCTTGCCCGTACCAGGTGGTCCGACCATAAGCACGCCTTTGGGTCCGACCGCCCCCGCCTTGGCATAACGCGCCGGATGCTTCAAGAAGTCCACCACCTCCATCACCTCGGCTTTGGAGCCCTCATAACCGGCGATGTCGGCGAAGCGGGTTGTGGGACGCTCTTCGTCGTAGAGCTTGGCCTTTGACCGCCCGATGCCCATGATGCCGCCCAACTGCTTCTTGGAACGCCGGCCGATCCAGATGAAGACGGCGATGATGCCCAAGAACGGCAACAGATCGAGCAACACCGTCCCGAGCGATAGCGAGCTCGGGTTGGTGCCGGTCACCTGCACCTTGTGTGACAGGAGGAGCGGCGACAGCGCGTTGTTGTCCAAGGCGGTGGGAATCTGCGAGGCGTAGGTACCACCGCCATGGAGAGTGCCGGTGACCGCACCAGTCGAGGTTATTGACGCGGTGGAGACCTTGTTGTTCGTCACCTCCTTGACGAAGCTCGTATAGGTGAAGGAGCGTGGCGTCGTCCCCTTGTGGTCGAGGTTGAACAGCAGAAGGACGGAAATGGCCAAGCCAATGGGCAGCAGCCACATCCGCCAGAAAGGAGGTGGAGGCGTAGGGGGTGACGCCTTCGAGGGCAAGAGACCCTTCATCTGATCGTTCTGTGGCGAGAACGGACGATGCCATGTGCTCATTGCGGCGTAACCTCCGCCAGCGATCCAACGCAGTTGACGTGGTACCGAGAATTCACACGGGGGGATAACTGCTGGCCGTCCATTGGCATTCGGATAATCCATTTCATTTCAAAGAGGGGGTATTCAACCGCGACAATCGGGCACTCGGTTGCGCCGTACGTCCCTGGCCTACACCGTCAAATAAGGGACGGGGTGATCCCCGCCGAGCTCAGCGAAGCGTTCGTTCAGGGCCTGGGCGATGACGTCATGGTCATGGCCACTAGGTGCAAGCACTCCGTAGAGGAAGGCCTCTACGTTGAATCCGGTGCTCATGCCCCCCAGTTCGAAGTAACGCAGCCACAGCTCACCGTGAGAGAGGCCAGCTTCTTGGCGGTAGGCGTCAAGGGCGTCCATCGCAACATATCCATCCTCAGCCATCGATCCCCCATTCGGGTCCGAGCTCTGGCGCTTTGGCCGAGAGCACCATCGCCTCGGCCCGTTCGCGCAGTGGCACTCCTTGATAGAGCGCCAGGCGCAGCAAGGCGCTGAAGGCACCCTCTTCATCGATGCCCTCGCGTTCCATGATGATCCCTTCGGCCAAGGTGATCGCTTTTCGGCTCCGTAGTGCCTCTTCGAAGCGGATCGCCATCTTCGTATCGCTCACATCGGCCCGGGCGTCACTCAGGATCACCGAGGCCTGTTGGGCAAAGACAGCAGCCGCCTCTTGATCTTTGACCTCGAAGCTTTCCGCCGTCCGCGAGTAGATGTTGAGGGCACCGACCGGTTTCTCGAATGTCCGCAAAGGTGAAGACAAGATCGCCTTGATGCCGAGACTTCGGGCCTGAGGTGTAAAGGCAGGCCACCGGGTCTCGGCGGCGAGTGATTCGGCATGGAACCAATGCCCTTTGACCGAGGCATCCACACAGGGCCCCTGCCCCGTCGAATATTGATCGGCATCCATGGCCAGGATGGTCTGGTCGCTGGCCGCCACCGTAGACAGCACTCCGTGGCGCTTTAGGGAGACGCTGACCCCGTCGGCTGCCCGAATGCTGATGCGGGCCAGCTCAACGATCAGGCGAAGGGCGCCGTCGACCACGTCGGGGTCGGCCGGCAGGGCCGTCACCCGGCGCAGGTCCTCACCTGAGAGATTTGAGGCGAATCGCGGCGACAGAACGCCTCTCTCCCCCACCTGCTCCGGCCCGAGATGGCCGCCTCTCGGCAGGGAGCGTTCGCGCCGCAACGTCTCAGCCGACTCCATGATCCCGAGGAGCCGGTTTACCAAGACCGAGGGTGATCGAACCGTGAGCGTGACACCCGACGCGGCGAGACGCTTCTCGGCATCGAACACTGCGAGCAATCCGGTTGCCCCCAAGGACTCGAGCTCCGCCACGTCGAGGACCATCGATGCCGGGCGACGATCGATGGCTGCATCGAGAATCGCCCCGAGCGCAAAAGCCGAGCCGTGCTCGGCTGTCCCCCGGAGGGCGATCGTGACCTCACCGTCGTCGAAGCTGGTGACGGCCCCGAAGTCAGGGGTTTCCTTTGTCATAGACATAGCGCAAACACGTTGTGGCACCTCAAGGTCCAAGGCCAGCCTGCGCCACCCACTACCGCCATCGGTCGATCCTGAGAAGGGATAGCCGACGACAAAGGGCGGGGGGATGCCCATGAGCGCAACAGCAAACCTTCGAAGAAACAAGAGCGAGGCGCGAGGCGCCTCTTTTGGATGCAATGGGCGGCGTAGGCCGTCCTTTTGGAACCCTCGCTGCAGAAGGTAAGCAGTCTCAGGCTACTCCCATTTGGACGGAACCAAGCGATCGCTCCTGGAGATCCCTTGCTCGCTGAGCTGCGCCGTCGACGAACCAGTTCCATTGAACCATCGGTGTTGCTGCAATTGTTACAGCTCTACGAGCACAGTGTTGATTAGCCCACTTTGGGCAAAAGCCCTTCCGCTCTCGGGGGGAGATCGGCCGCTCCCCCATGGGATCCCCCACTGACGTGCAAGATGCTCCCTCTGCCTCGACGTCCGATACAGGACGCCACCAAAAGACACTTGGGAACTCACAAGACAACGGGATGCTCGACGCACCCGGGCACAACCTTCGTTTTGCCGACTGGTTGTTCCGGTCCTCCGCCGCCAGCCTCATCTGGCTCGTGGTGCGGGTGGTGCTCGGCTATTGGTGGCTGAATGCCGGCTACCAAAAGATCTGGGGAAGCGAGCGCTCGGCCTTTTGGTTCGGAGGCGGAGCCGGGGTGAAGGGTTTCGCCACGGCCGGCATTGTTGGATCGTCCACCGGTAAGGGTGGGGCCAGCTACGGCTGGTGGGCCGGGTTCCTCCACAACTTCGTCATACCGAACGCCTCGTGGATCGCCAAATTCATTGCGCTGGGCGAGCTGGCCATCGGCATTGCACTCATCCTCGGACTTCTCACAGGGCTCGCTGCTTTGGCCGGACTGCTGCTCAATCTCATCTACATGTTCACGGGATCAGCCGGGGTCAATCCGGCGTACGCCACCCTGTCGGTACTTTTGGTACTGGCCTGGCGCAACGCCGGGCTGCTTGGTCTCGACCGGTTTGCCCTCAGCGGCGTGTGGAGGCGCAACCAACTCAACCGAGTGGGCCCCCGCACGGCGCAGCGTCGAGCCTCGACTCCCACGCCCGTCCTCACTCACTGAGAAGGAGCCATATGAAGGCAGCTGTAGTCCATGATTTCACGAAGCCGTTGCGTATCGAGGAGATCGCGACGCCCGAACCGGGTCCCGGCGAGGTCGTCGTCAAGGTCGAAACTTGCGGGGTCTGCCATACCGACATCCACGCCGCACACGGCGACTGGCCGGTTAAGCCCACTCCCCCCTTCGTCCCCGGCCACGAGGCCGTGGGGATCGTCGAGCGGGTCGGGCCCCAAGTACGAACCGTTCGCGAAGGCGACCGGGTGGCCGTCCCGTGGCTGGGCTGGGCGTGCGGCGCGTGCGAGTACTGCGCCTCGGGGCGAGAGACTCTGTGCCCAAACCAGCAGATGACCGGGTACACCGTCGACGGTGGGTACGCCGAGTACGTCTTGGCCAATGCCTCCTTCGTCGGCCAGGTGCCGAGCGGGGTCGACCCGCTCGACGCTGCGCCTCTTACGTGCGCCGGAGTAACGACCTACAAGGCGGTCAAGGTGTCCGGTGCCCGATCGTCGGACCTGGTTGCGATCTACGGCATCGGCGGGTTGGGTCATATGGCGCTCCAGTACGCACGGATCGCCGGCGCGTCGGTCGCTGCTGTCGACGTGATCGACAGCAAGATCGCCTTGGCACACGAGCTCGGTGCGGAGCACGTGATCAACTCCGCGGTTGACGACCCGGTCGGGGCCATCCAGGCCCTGGGTGGTGCAGACGTGGCGATCGCCGTAGCCGTATCGCCCGCAGCGTTCGAGCAGGCCTACAAGAGCTTGAAACCGGGGGGCACGCTCATCTTCGTGGCCATGCCTGCCGACAACTTCATGCAGCTGCCCATCTTCGAGACGGTGCTCCACGGGATCACCGTTGTCGGATCGATCGTCGGGACCAGAGTCGACCTGGCCGAGACGTTGCAGCTCCACGCCGAAGGCCGCACGCGTGTGGTGCGCGAGAGTCGCCAGCTGGAACAGGTAAACGACGCCTTCGAGCAGATCGAGAAGGGCGAGGTCGATGCTCGCCTCGTGTTCGACTTCCGCGAAGGGTCCTCCTAGCCCAGCGAAATGACACATTCCTGGGCTCGTCAAGCCATTTGGCCTCATCGAACAAAGTGTCGACGGCGGGTCGACTGTATTGCGGTAAGAGAAGCGGAAAGCCAAACGAAAAAAAATGATGGAGACAGAGCAGTTTACGATCGGGACAGAAGCCCATTGCAGCGATGGGCCTTGTGGCCAGGTTCTCTGCGTGGTCGTTGATCCCGTCCATCGGGTCACTCACCTTGTAGTCGAGCCGAAGCATCAGCAAGGACGCGGCCGGCTTGTTCCCTTGGACCTCGTCGACGCCACGCCGGACGCAATTCGGCTCCACTGCACAAAGGATGAGTTCGAAAAACTCAATCCGGCCGAAGCGACTGACTATTCACCAGGGCCGGGCGGTTACGGCGTCCCTCAGGCCCTCGTTCACGACGCAGTGCCAGCGGGCGATGTGGCCGTGCATGGAGGTCACCACGTTCATGCCACTGATGGTGAAATCGGCAAGGTGCAAGGATTGGTCGTCGACCGCGCATCACATCAAGTAAGCAACTTTCTCCTCCAAGAGGGCCATCTCTGGGGCCGCAAGCAGGTCGCCATTCCCATCAGTGCCGTCGCCAGCTTCGCTACGGGTATCCGACTTACGCTCAGCAAACAACAGGTCCAAGATCTACCCTCGGCCGAGATTGAAGAGTTGAGTCCGGTAAAGAAAGGTTAAGAAGGTCACGGAACTGATCGCCGAGGAGGCACACATGACGAACATCAACGGGAAATCGCAACACCGGATAGTGGTGGGCATCGACGGCTCAGAGTGCTCAGTCGCGGCGCTGCAATGGGCCGCGCAACAGGCACACCTGACAGGATCGACTCTCGTGGTGGTGATGTCGTGGGATTGGCCAAGTTCTTACGGTTACGGCTACATCCTTCCTGACAACTACAACCCGGAATCCGACGCCCACAAGATGCTTGACGACGCGATTCAAAAGGTACGGGGTGCCTTAGACGGGGTCCAATTTGAACCCGTGGTC
>Ga0302324_100013761_pt1 | contig 16370 bp, 19 predicted proteins | sample Palsa_T0_1_FD_201949 | JGI IMG/M metagenome (GOLD analysis project Ga0302324, IMG submission 201949) | Peat permafrost microbial communities from Stordalen Mire near Abisko, Sweden - Palsa_T0_1 | ecosystem: Environmental > Terrestrial > Soil > Palsa > Peat permafrost | place: Sweden: Abisko...
GTTGCTAATGGTGCTTCGCGTGAGGTTGGTTTGAGGATTCGTGACCGTCATTTTGGCGTCCACGAGAGCGGATCCAGATGGGTCGGTGACCACCCCATTGATGGTGCCTAATGTCTGGCCGAACGCCGGCGTACTCAGCGCTAGAGCGCAAAGAAAAAGCGGCAACAACTTTGTGCGCATAGATCCGTTCCTTCCACGGAGAAAGACTCTCGAACCGTCCAACAGAGTCTTCACCTTGTAACACTACATCCGAACGAAATCAAGGAAAATGTTTCGGCGTGGCGCTCGGTTTGCACTCATCAAACCGCTGCATGAAAAGCCTCTGAGTGCACCTCAATCTTTATCGGGCGATGCAAGCACTCGCTGGAGTAGTTGCTTTGCGGCGAGCGCTCTTCCATGCGACGATTCGCGTACCGATGAATCACTAGGAAAGATTACAGCGGTGTTCGGGAGTGGACTACGTCAGATCAAAGCTTACGTAAAGATCAGCAGGAGTTAACAAAGCTCTCCGGGGAGATCTCCTGGTATGAGGGAGAGGCGCAGAAGACAGTCAACCTCGCGCTGCAATACAAACTGGAAATCGGCAAGCGCCTGGCGCGGGCGAAGAATCTCATGCCGCATGGAAAATTCCTCTCTTGGGCGCGGTCTGAATTCGGGTGGACGCCCAGGCATGTCCAGAATCATCTAAAGCTTGCGGCAAACGCGAAACGCGTTTCGCGTTTGGCACCGGGGGCCAGTCTGCGCATGGCATTGGCCGCGATCAAAGAATCGCAGCAAGTGGAACTTTCCAACGTGGAATCGCCTGAGATCCCCAAAGAAGACGAATCACCCGCGCTACCGACCAGTGTCCGGCGCGTCCGCCTTATTGGTGAAATCGCAGAGGGAACACTTGATTGTGAAAAGCTAGCGGACGAACTTGAGCGCATCGCCGCGGCGCTAGGGGCGCCGAGGACGAAATGGAAAGTGCGATCGAGTGATCATTAAGAGCGCCAGAATTATCTGGTATCGGATGCGACTCTCGTAGTTCTTCAATCCTTCTCGTCTTCCCATCCAATGACAGGGTGCCCCACTACCTGCGCCAGGCTGACGGGCTTGCGTCTCTTGGTTTCGCCGGGCGGCTTATCGATCTCGCTACGATAGCTCATGAGCGGGCCGGGATACCCGATGAGCTGCCAGCCGATTAATCCGGCGTTACCGCCATGCATCGGATCACTGAACATGCCCTCGATCGTGTGCTGCCGGAGCATGCGGAAAAATATCGTCTTCTCGATAGCGCGTAGCTGTTTTTCTTGTTCGGGAGCGGACAGTTCCGCGAACTTCCCGAGTTTAACGATTCCTTCGCGGTAGATTTCTCGGGGACTTTCCTTTCCTTGATAGCCATATTCCGGAGCGGCATCCACAAAAGGAGGTTTCGTGTAGCGATATTTATCCCGCCCGTAAGGACCGGCCAATTGCCGATCGATATAGACAACCACTCCCGCCTCGTTAGCACCAGGACCACTTTCATCGCTAGGAAAGATGAGGGCACATGCAGCCTGGATGACGCGTGCCTCGTCGGCCGTGAAAAATCGCAGAGGAACACGGACATCGCCGGTCTGTGCGTGCATGCGAAGCGGCTCACCGGCGAGCGAATAAAGCAGTAACCCTCCTAAACTCGCCGCGGGCAAGGTGATGAATTCGCGCCGTCTCATGCCAGTGCTCCAGGATGTTTGAGATATCGGTCCACCAAAGCATCGGCGGAACGCAACGTTATCGCCAAGATGGTGAGCGTCGGATTACCCGCGCCGTTCTGTGGAAATGCCGATCCTCCGACCACCCACAAATTCGCGATCTGCCAATGCTGCAGCCACGGATTTACAACGCTAGTGTCGGGCGAGGCGCCCATGATTGCTCCTCCGTTTACATGCGAACTTTGATACTGCGTGACGGTGTAGCGCTCCAAAAGGCGGGAGTTGGCGCCCGCGGACCGCACATTCATTGCTTTCGCGATTTCCCCATGAACTTTGGTGAGCATTGCTCCCTGCGCCCGTTCATGGTCGGTCCAATCAAGGGTCATGCGGGTCAAAGGATCCCCATACTTGTCGGTGTAGGTGGGATCAAGATCCATGTAGTTGTGCCGGAACGCCAAGTGTTCGCCTTCGCTGTTAATAACAACCGACCGATCATGCCAAGCCAGCGCGGCTTTCTTCCATTCCGATCCCCACTCTGACTTCACCTCGCCCGGTGGCATCGCGCCAAAGGACGCAATGGGGCCTTCTCCGGTCGTCATGACCCGAATGTTCCCACCTCGCAGCACTCCCGGGTAACCGTCTACGCCCTGGCTGCCGTCGAAATCACTGATGCTTATTCCCAATCCGCCCGAACCCATGAAAGTATCAAGAGAGGCGTCGAAAAAGATGCGAGTCGATTGAACCACCTGGTGGGTGAGATTCTTTCCCGTCGTCCCCTTCCTCGTGGCAGGATCGTATTGCGTTCCGATCTTGGACAACAACAACAGGCGCGCGTTGTTCACGATCCACGAGGCCAAGATAACGACACTGGCTGGTTGAAACATCTCCGCGCTGGCGTCGTCTAAGTAGCTCACGCCTTCCGCCTGCCCGTCCTTGTGCAGCACTCGGCGAACGTTACACCCAGTTCGCACCGAGAAATTCTTTCGTTTTAACAACACGGGCATCAATATATTCGTGGGTTGTGCTTTGGCGCCAATCATGCACCCAAAGCGCGCACAATAACCGCAATAAGCGCAGGCGGGCCGCGAAATACCGTCTGGATTCGTGTAATTCTGGCTCAAGGTTGCTGTGGGAACCGGATAAGGATGATAACCAAGCTCAGCAGCGGCCTTTCGAAAAACGGAAGGTGCATAACTTAGTTTATGCGGCGGATTGGGATATTCATGAGAGCGCGGTCCCTCAAATACGTTACCGCCCTCTATTCGGGTACCGTGCAAGTTACCCGCCTTGCCGGAAACTCCGATCAATTGTTCCGCTCGCCAATAGCAGGGCTCCAACTCCTCATATGGAACGCCCCAGTCCTGGACTGCAAGATTTTCCGGCAGTCGCGCAGTACCGTACTTCTCGCGTAAGACCGTGGCTAGTTTGAACTGATCTGGATAATAGCGAGATGAGATCGCACCCCAGTGTTCGCCCGCGCCCCCTACGCCCGTGCCAGGCTGGAAGGAACCGTATTGCCGCACTGGGATAGCGCTGGTGCGCTCGGAATGCCGGTGGGTAATGGTTTCGTCCGCCGGATTCTGCATCATGCGCAACCGCTGGACGTGGTCCAGCTCATCCATCTGGTCGATGTAGTCGGAAGTCTTGCGCGGCTGGCCGCGTTCCAACACGACTACTGAAAGCGAAGTGCGCGCTGTGATTTCTTTGGCTAGAGTCAGGCCAACAAAACCGCCGCCGACGATAACGATGTCGACGGGTTTCAGTCGTTCCATAGCAAGGCTGTCTCCTCAGACCATCAATATACACCCCGGTGCAAAGGATTCAGCCACGAGATCATGCGGCCATCCAAGCGCTAGGCTCGGCTGGGGAGAATGCCCTTTTCACTTTTGGGTAAGCGATCCAGCAGGTCCCTACCTACCCCGAAGTTAGTTGTAAGAATCGAATTCGGATTGGCTCCCAGCCAGTTCGATAGCGAAATTTCCTCGTACACGCCACTGTTAAAGAGAATCAAGAGCTCCGTGGGTTCATCCCCAATTTGTTCCACAAAATGTCCGTAGCCCTGCTTGATAAATGCGACATTTCCCGATTCCAGCTCTTCGGTTCGAACTCGTCCGTGCGAGCCGAATATCGTGACAACGCGCACGGCCCTTCACGTAATACTGCCGTTCGTCGGCGTGGGGATGCCAATGCATCTCGCGCAATGCGCCGGGTTTAAGATTCATCCTAACCGCGGTAATCGTCGTTTGAATCGGAAACTCCTTGGAAGAGACGATTCGTTCCTCGCCGCCTTCCAAGTTTCTTGGTGTGACCTTGCTCAAACGAAACTTATGCGCGGACTGCATTGGCTCTAAGTCGGCGTTGCGCAACTCTTCGATCGCGCCGGGGGGCACCTTGCCTGGGCCGATGTATAGTTCCTTTTTCGGAAACCCCGCGAATGCTGTTTCCGGCAAATTGAGATTACGGCTCAGGATTGCGGCGGGGGTATGGGCGATCCAATCCGTCACGCTGAACGTTCCGAATTCGGAAAAATGTCCATTGTCGAGACCGAGGAGGAAGTGACACTCGCCCGGACCTAGCGCCTGAATGGCGTGACCATGGCCTATTGGGAAATACCAGGTATCGCCCACCTGAAAATCGTCAACCTCGGCCTGGCCGTTGGGAGCGATCACTGTGGTACGGCAACGGCCTTCAACCACATACGCCCATTCCGCCGCGAGAGCATGCCAATGTAATTCGCGAATCGCGCCGGGCTGCAGCCGCATGGAGACGCCAGCGATGCTTTGCGAAACAGGAAACTCGGCGGCGGTTGCTTCCTTTGCCGAACCACCTTCTCCAACCCATCCCTTTTGGTTCTCGATATTGAACTTGAATGTCTCGAGTTCTTCGGTCTTCGCTTCGCCTTGCGGCGCCGCCTTTACTTGTTCGGCGATCAGCGCAGTGGCGGCGATGCCGAGTGAACTCCGGGAAATAGATTCAAACAGGCCGCGGCGGGTAACGCCTGACACCACGAGTGCCTCTGCTATTTCTTCCGCCACACTATTGGACGGCCCCGCCCAACTGCACATCGAAACCATCCGGATCGACAATGTGGAGACTCTCGTGAGTGTCGTTCTCGGGAATGCGAATCGCCAGCCCGCGGCGTTTGAGCTCCGCGGCAATCGCGCCCTTCTGGGTGTCCCAATTCGCGATCGTATAGCCGATATGATCGACGCGCGGTGTGTTGGATGGCTGCGTACGAGCAACCAGAACATTTTCGCCCGCGTTCAGCCGGCACTTGGTTTTTCCGTCATCATCCGACACCTGCATCCCCAACAGATCCGCATAGAAGTCGCGGGTTCTCTTGTAGTCGGCCACTTGAAAAGAAACGTGATTCAGATTGACGGCTTTGATCAGTCTGCCCTCAGCAGCCACCGCAGGCGCCACGCTCGCCGCCGACGCCGCCGTTAACGTCAAACTCTGGATGAGCTGCCGGCGATTCATTTTGCCTTGGGCGAAGTCGTCAACCAGCTTTGCGATCATTTTTTCCATCGTTCATCCTCCTCGACGGGGTCTTCAAGTGGCTCCCGATCAGCGTCAAGTATACACTCCGATTCTTTTTTTTGTCGAGCCCTTCGCTGGGTTTTTGATGGGGACTAACGCTCCGTGGATCGCGAGCAATCTAACCTTTATTCTAGAAAGTAGCGACTGGGTTTAGCGGCGAACCTGTACCACCAGGAACTCGCAGAGGCGCCGCTGTAAACAGGAAAGTCCAACGGTTCCTCTGGATGGCTGCCTCGCTCAAGTCCTCCAAATCGCAGCAATCGATTAACGGCGTGCCCATCGCTACGAGAAGAAGTAGATGGATGGGTTGCGCCACTCCATCCACCCGTGAAGGCTGTACATCCTGTGTCGCATCGCTGCCGAGCAAGGCGATGTCGCGCTGTTTTAGCCACTTTGCGCACGACGCGTAGAGGCCTGGTGTTGGTTGGTCGCCGATGGATCCCTTTTCCGCTATGCGGCGCCATCTGCCGGTGCGAATAAAGACGGCATCGCCACTTTCAATTTTGATTCCAGCCTTCATTTCCCAGGCTTCAAGATCCTCGGGGTAGACTGCCTCGTCGTCGCCCAGATAGCTCACTGCTCGGAGCGCAGGTATATCGACCAGTACGCCACGTGTAAGAAATCCATTCTTGAACGGCATGACGTCGTCTTTGGTGGCGCCCCAGTTCGTGATCGTATCGTTCGAGAAGCCATTGTAAATAACACCCCGATGGAAGCCGTGAGAGAATGCATCCAGGTGCGTGGTGTGGGTATTGTGAAATGAAATGTTGTAATTGTCGATAACGAACCCATCCTTGCGTCCACCCACGTTGCGCGTCATGGTGTGCTGCCAGGTGTAGGGTCGTTGAGCGCTTAGCGTGGCCACTACATCTTGAGCGGCGACGTCGGCGTCGCGCGCCAGAGAAAGCGAGAACCCATCGCGGATTTCCGCCGCCGCTTGTCTTCTCTTACCAGGTGTGATTAAGTTAATTGTTCCGGCTTGGTCGTCGTGGCCCCATCGGCCCCAGTTGGATAATTCCGTCATCCAGCGGTCGATATCCTCCTTGGTCATCTGACGCGAATATTTTTCGGTTGGAGTAGCCTTCCCGTTGGGTCCACCAATGATCGCCGCGAGCAGACCAGCCTTGAGGAAGTAATGTCGACGCGTGTATGAGATCACTTTGATCCAGACTCAGACTACATCATCGTTGCGCGCGTGCGCAATCGAAACCGGCTGGGCGGACAAACGAAGCAGGAATGCGAAACGCGTTTCGCGTTTTCCGTCCCAGGCGTTTGCGGCCGACGTCTAAGATGGCTGATATGGAAAGACAACGCGTGCTCCGGTTCGCAGTGGGTTTGATGGTGATCGCGTCCGCCGGAAGCGCCGCGGAGGCTCCCAGCGTCACTACGGTCGTCGGTACCGGCGTAGCAGGATATTCAGATACACAGATAAACAATCCTCTCGGGCTGGCAATCGGGCCGGATGGCGCGCTCTACTTTTGCGACTACGGCAATCAGCGCGTGCGGCGCCTGGACCTGAAAACCAAACGGCTGTCAACGGTCGCCGGCAATGGCGAAAGCGCCTATCAGGGGGATGGAGGACTGGCGATTGCTGCTTCGCTGCGAGCGCCTCACGAGTTACGCTTCGACGCCAAGGGTGACCTTTACATCGCTGAGCGAGACAACAACGTGATCCGCAAAGTCGATATGAAGACCGGCATCATCTCGACCGTCGGGGGGACTGGCGTCGCGGGATTTGGGGGCGACGGCGGCCCAGCCACCAAGGCCCAGTTTCGTCAGCCGCACAGCATTCTCTTCGATCGCGATGGGTCGTTGCTTATTTGCGATCTCGGCAATCACCGCATTCGCCGGCTGCACCTCGATACCGGGCTGATCGAAACCTACGCTGGAACGGGTGAAGCGAAGCCAACGCCCGATGGCGCCCCTGTTCGCGGCACACCGCTGACCGGTCCCCGAACCATGGAATTCGCCGCGAATGGCGACCTCTACGTCGCGCTGCGCGATGCAAACACCATTTTTCGAATCGATGCCCGAACGCAGACATGGCATCATGTGGCGGGCAGCGGGGAAATGGGGTATCGCGGCGATGGGGGTCCCGCTTTGATTGCCAGATTCGGTGGAGAAAATACGACGGGCGCGCCCGCTCAATCGCCGGGGCCTAAGGGTCTGGCGTATGCCCCCGGAGGTGTCCTCTATGTGGCCGACACGGAAAGCCACGCGATACGGCGCATCGACCTGAACAGTGGGATTATCGGAACCGTCCTGGGAACCGGCGAGCGCGGCGACGGCCCCGAACCGAATCCCGCACTGTGTAAGCTTTCCCGGCCACACGCCGTGCTGTTCGTTAACGGGTTGCTGTATGTCGCCGACAGCGACGCGAATCGTATCCGGGTCTTGCGTTAACCAGCCTATTCGATGTAATCCGGAGCCTTCTTGAGTTTGGCGTGCGTGGCAATATCGTGTTCGATCCACAACTGCGCGCCGCTCTTCTTAACAAACGCCTCAATTTTGGCTCGTGACGCCAAAGTTTGCGCGCCGTCGAAATCTCCCGGAGGAACCTTTCCGTTGGTGCGCTCTTCCGGATAGTGATAGAGATCGCCGGCGAGCAACACAGGGCCGCTCTTTGGAAGCTTCACGAACAGGACCTGGTGCCCGGGCGTGTGCCCAGGAGCGGACATGATGACCACGGTTCCGTCACCAAATACATCGTGATCCTCATTGTTGAGGATAATCGTTTTGCTGTTCTTCAGTTTGTCGTATTCGAAGGGACGAATATTGCCCTTGGGTTGATCCGCGAACATCCAATCGCGCTCGGCTTGCTGCACGATCCAGGTCGCGCTAGCAAATTCGTTGGCATTGGCCGTGTGATCGGAGTGGTAATGCGACATCGCGAGGTACGTGATGTCGGTGGGAGTGTAGCCGGCCGCGGCCAGCCGGGGCTTCAATGGCTTAGTACCAGTGCGAAGTCCTTGCGTTACCGGCTTCCCATCGGCTGGGATGTCGCTGTCGAGAATCATGCCCGCGTCCCACATGAGGGTGCCTTTCGGATGCACGATCAGGTAACAGGTGTCCGTAAAGAAATCCACATCCGGATTCTGGAATTTGAAGAGCTCGGGATTGAGGCGTTTGAACTCGTCCGTCGCCTTGATCGTTCCGTTGTCGAACACGTACAGGCGAATCGATTTCGGTGGATCTGGGCGTTTCGCAAACGCCTGCGGCGTGACAGCGAGAACGGCCAGTAAGATCAGAGGCAGAATACGAAGACTTTTGTGACTCGTCATAAACGGCCTACAATATCACGGCCATACGGCGCTGTCCATAATTTCGCCGCCGGCAAGACCAATACCCACGCGGCGCGTATTCGAGGTAAAACAATGGACAAAAGAGCTTCGCGTGGAATATAAGTGGTGAGTTCGGCTGGCGCGTGAGCCTATGCCGAACGCCAGTGTCTATCAGGCAAATCTTTATGGCATACAATCCCAGTCCAGCCGCGATTCGTGCGTGGCGCTCCGCCTTTTCCCTACTGCTGGTATTCATCCTGGCCCCCGTGAGCAAGGCGCAGGAGATGGGATCCGGGAAGGACTGGCCAATCTATGGCGGGGGTCCCGGCGCGATTCGATATTCCACGCTCAACCAGATCAATCGTGAAAACGTAAAGCAACTTCAGACGGCTTGGACCTTTGAAACCGGCGATGCATTCAAGGGGTCGGAACTCGAGTGCAGCCCATTGGCAATCAACGGAATTCTATATCTCACCAGCCCGAAACTCAGAGTGTTCGCACTGAACGCCGCGACGGGCAAGGTTTTGTGGACCTTCGATCCGAATGACGGCCACAAGGCGATTGGGAGCACCCGTACGCGTGGTCTCACCTACTGGGCGCAGGGCGACGACAAAAGGATTTTCGTCACCGTCCAATAATTCCTCTACTCACTCGACGCCAAGACCGGAACACGGGTCCCGAGCTTTGGGGACAACGGTCGAGTGGACCTGCGCGCCGGGCTGGGTCGCGACGGAGAACAATTGGCGATGTCGATGACAAGTCCCGGTGTGGCTTACAAGGATCTCCTCATTGTGGGAAGTACAGTCGCTGAGTCATTGCCGGCCTATCCCGGCGATATTCGAGCCTACGATGTGCACACCGGAGAAATACGCTGGACATTTCACACCATCCCTCATCCCGGCGAATACGGATATAAAACCTGGCCAAAGGACGCTTGGAAGTATGGCGGCGCGGCAAACGACTGGGCGGGCCTGAGTATAGACCTCAAACGGGGCCTGGCGTTCGTGCCTCTCGGCTCGGCGTCCTCGGACTACTACGGAGGCGATCGTCTCGGCGACGACCTGTTCGCCAATTCGTTGGTGGCGCTAAACGCCGACACCGGCAAACGGGTGTGGCATTTTCAAACAGTTCGGCACGACATCTGGGACCGCGACCTGCAATCGCAGCCGGCCCTTGTGACCGTGCAGCGCAATGGGCGAAACGTGGACGCCGTCGCGCAAACCACCAAGTCGGGTTTCGTTTTCCTTTTCGATCGCGAGACCGGCAAGCCACTGTTTCCCATTGAATACCGCAAATACCCCGCCAGCGACATTCCCGGAGAGAAGACGGCCGACACGCAGCCCCTGCCCCTGCTGCCGCCTCCTTTCGCCCGTCAGATTCTAACCCAGTCCATGCTGACGAATCGGACTCCGGAAGCGCACGCCGCAGTCTTGGAGCGTTTCAAAACCCTCCGCAGCAACGGCCAATACATTCCCGAAAGCCTGCAAGGCGCGGTGGTTTTTCCCGGACTGGTTGGCGGCGCCGGCTGGGGCGGTCCCTCATTCGATCCCAAAACCGGCCTGCTGTACGTGAGCGCAACCGAGATGGCCTGGATCGTGAAGATCGTGAAGCGGCCGCCTGAACCCAAGACCATTACCGGAAAAACAATCTATGAGCAGAATTGCGCCGCCTGCCACAATAGTAACCGCACGGGTAACCTTCCGGAAGTCCCTGCGCTGATCGATATCGACCGCAAGTACAACTCCTCCGAAATTGCGACGATCGTGAGGAGCGGCAACGGGCGCATGCCCAGTTTCGCGGAATTAGATTGGCCGAAGGCCAACGCGGTAATCGACTACATCATGAGTGGCAAGGATGAAGCGATCACGGCTTCAACGACGGCTCCTTCGAAACTCCAATACCAGCTCGGCAACTACGAAAAGTTTCTGGACCCGGACGGATATCCCGCCGTTGCTCCGCCCTGGGGAACGCTGAATGCGATCGATCTGAACGGGGGAAAGATCGTATGGAAAATTCCGTTTGGCGAATATCCGGAGTTAGCCGAAAAAGGGCTGACAAATACGGGATCGGAAAACCAGGGCGGGTCCGTGGTTACGGATGGCGGCCTGCTGTTCATCGGCGCGACCAGCCACGACCAGAAATTTCATGTTTTCGATAAGACCACTGGAGAGCTTCTCTGGGAAACCGTCCTTCCGGCATCGGCAAACGCCACTCCGGCAGTCTACGAGGCGGACGGAGGAGAGTTTGTGGTGATCGCCGCGGGAGGCGGAAAATCCAAGCATCCCTCGGGTGGCAGCTACGTGGCGTTCGCGCTTCCGAAGAGCAATGGGCAGCCGTAGTCTCTCTCGGCTGAAGCTGCGGCGTCGGAACGGAGGGCGGCGTCTAACGCCCGCGACGCGTTACTCCTGGCTCTTTGGAACGACCAGGTGAAACAATTTCAAGGATGCGCCATCGGCAGCTCGTATGATCGCCATTTCCGATGGACCTAGATAGACACCCGCTCCCCTTGAAACCTCGTAGTCGTTGTTCTCGAGATGAATGCTTCCGTTACCTTCCATGAGATAAAGGAGTTGGTGTTCGTCAGAGGGCCCCGCCTGGAATCTCTCTCCGGCCTCTAGCCAGCGCAGCGTAGCGCGCACGTTTTTCGCGCCGGCTAGCTCCTGGTTCAGGATTTCAGTCGCCTCTCCCTGTGACATCTTCTGCCGTGGCAGCTTTTTGGTTTCGATGAATGTGATAGCCATACGTCGTTAACTCTGGATCCAAACTCGGCCGTCGACGCGGTTCCATTGAAGATCGTCGGGAGAACCGTCTAGGATTGTGGTTTTAAAGCGGTTGGGCGCCTGGAATTCGAAATAGAACAGAGGCGTCTCGGTCGCTCGCAAACGGTGCTTGTCTTCCGCGGGGATGAAAACTATATCGCCCGGGCCCACATCGCGGATGCTTTCCTCGGTTTCAACATTCCCTTTGCCTTCCATGATGAAGTAGAAGTGCTCGCAATTCTCGTGGAGATGATAGGGTGATGCTGCGCCTTTCTGATAGCGCATAATGCCGGCCAGCATGTCGTCGATGTTGGCGAGCTCTTTATTGACAAAGAATGTCCGCTCGCGGCCGGGAACGGCCGACACTAGCCTGGGTAACTTGTCCTCGTGAAAAATATATGCCATTCGTCTTCTCCTGAAAGTTCTAGTAACGTCTTTGGAAACTATGATTCCGTCTCTCCCACCTGTCGTGAGCAGTCACTGATTTTTGCCGGAACCGGAGCAACTGATTTAGAGGGTTTTGCGAAGAAGTAGATTATAATCCCTTCTGTGTCACTGACAGCATCACGAGCGTTGCCGGAAATCGAGTATGAGCCTTACGATGACAGAACGCAACTGGTCCAGCTCATCAAGGGATACCCCCGCAGCTTCACCAGCAATCCTTCACAGCCGCTGATTCATCGCCCGGTGATGCTCTCCGAACGCACCGGGCCGTCTGGATTGGCCCGTAAGTTGACGATCGGAGAGGACGATCTTTCAAGGACGGTCAACGGCGATCAGCGCGCTATCGGCCAGCGCATCTGGGTCGCCGGCCGGGTGATGGATCAAGATGGCTCTCCCATCCCTGGCGCCGTGATTGAAATCTGGCAGGCGAATGCGGCCGGCAAATATGTGCACGAGATGGACCACTTCGAAGCACCCATCGATCCAAACTTCACTGGTATTGGACGGATCGTCACTGACGCTAAAGGCTGCTACAAGTTCCAATCCATCAAGCCGGGCGCGTACCCCGTCATGGCATCCGACTGGTGGTGGCGTCCGCCACACATTCACTTTTCGATTCTCGGCCCAAGCTGGATGAGCCGCTTCGTTACGCAGATCTTCTTTCCCGGTGAGCCCTTGAATGAAACGGATCTGTTGTTGAACGCGGTGCCCGATCCGGAAGTCCGGCAACGTCTGATTTTTGAGATGACTCCCACTACAGTCGGCAGAGTAAATGGTCTGGGTTTCCAGCGTGATTTTGTGCTTCGCGGGAAACGTCGCACGCTCGCCCTGGATTAAGTGATATCGCGAATGCCAAAACAACATCTACCGACGTCGCCTTATTGCACAATTGGGCCGTTTTTTCCGGGAGAATTGGTAGTTGGCTGCGAGGATCTCACGCATTTTGAGGAGAAAACGGCGCGCGGCCAGCATATTCTGTTGACCGGAAGAATATTAGAGGAAGGGAAAATCGCGGTGAGAGATGCCATCGTGGAAATCTGGCAGCCGGATGCGAATGGCGTGCTTCGCGATCCGCTGGATCCGCATTTCCACGAAATAGATCCCAGGTTCTTCGGCTGGGGACGCTCGCGATCGAATGCCGAGGGATGGTATCAGTTCCGGACGGTTCTTCCCGGCCCGCTGCGCGCGGACGGCGGTGTTCCGCGCTGTCCACAGGCGAACGTGATGGTATTAGCTATCGGGCTGGTGCGCCGTCTTTCCACTACGGTCTTCTTCCACGATGTTCCCGAATCAGTCGATGATCCCACACTCAACTGCATCGCCGACGTAGGCGGTTGTTTGCGGTGCGCGATCCGAAACTTGATATTGACGGTATTCCTTCGTACCGCTTCGACTTAATATTACGCGGCAACGACGAAACGCCTTTTTTTCTCGATTAGATTAAGTCCTACTCGCGACTGTAACGCGGCAGAATTCTCTCGATGTTGCCCCGGCCGATGGCGAAAAGCTCCGTGTCATTGAATACTTTGCCGGCCTTCAGAGCCTGGCTCGTCTCCGCCGCAGTGCGACGCCAGGAGTCAGTCCCATACACGATTTGCGATACCGGCACTACTTCGCGGAGCGCTCTCATGGACACCGGGTTGGAGACCTGCGCCGTATCGTAGTACATTTTTCGGAGCTCGTACAACACGCCCTTAGGAACATCCTTCGGAGGGACGGTGCCTTGCCCCCTGGTGATCACACCGGGCACGAGCTCGGCCGAGTCCCCGGCGAGAAAGCGCTCGATCACGTACGGCATCATGCCTCCGCCATGAGAAAAAATGAACCGTACGTCCGGAAAGCGCCCTGTCGTACCGCTGTAAATCAAACTCGCTATCGAACGGGTGGTATCGGCCCCATACTCAACAAGCGAGGACGCTACGCCTTTAATCAGGTTTCGGCAACAATTTGCTTCTATCGCATGAATAAATACAACCGCCTTGCGCCGGTTGAGTTCGTCCCAGATGGGCGCCAGTTTTTCATCCCCGAGCCAAATGTCAGCGTAGTTCGAGAATCCACTGATTCCATCGGCTTTCAAGATATCCAGCGCATATTCAATCTCGCGAAGCGCCCCTTCGGTGTCGGGCAGGAAGACTGTCGCGAAGTTTCCAAAGCGCCCGGGATAATCCGAGCGCAGCTTTGCCGCGGTCTCGTTGCATTCTCGCGCGACACGTCGAATTTCATCACGTTGTCCAAACCAGAATCCCGGCGAGCTCACGGAGAGTATGGCGGTGGCGGTGCCATTCTGATCCATGTCCTCCAGGTCCTTGGATAGAATCCAAGGAATGTCGTCGACCGCTTTGTTGTGCGCCTTTTCAAACGCGACGTACGCGGGAGGAGCAAAGTGATGGTGCACGTCGATCCAGCGAGCAGTCTGTACGGTCGTTTGCGCCGCGGATTGGCCGTTCTGAATGAGAGCAGCCGCTCCCAGGGTCGCAAGTCCACCCAGAAAGGTGCGCCGGGACCGTCCGCGTTGATCGTGTACGTTTTCGTCTAGAAGACCTTGCATTGTATCCCGCAGAATACCACCAGTTGCATGAGGCAGCATCATCGCGTTGCGGGTTTGTAGCCTTCCAAAAAATCACCGTCACGATCCGCTCCCCCAGTCAAGGCGCTCCGGTCCTGCCGCAGCGTTTCAGCGCTCAGGGTCGAACCCACGTGGGCCGCGCCTGCCGCCAGCAATACGAGCGTTGACGAAATTTCCTGCTTGGACCCAGCCAGGAGGAATTCCTGGACTGCCTCCGCCCGCTGGTATGCGAGCGAGAGGTTCTCAGTATAGTGTCGGCGCGCGGGCGCGTTTAGCTCGCGCGCGTCGCACCGGCCTATCACCAGCACGAGGTTACTCTTCCCTTCACGCAAAACTCCGGCTATACGGTTCAAGCAGCCGGATGGTGTGTCGTGAATCGAGACCGGTAGATGATGGTCGGCGTCCGCGAAATAGCCGACGACGCACAGCTCGATTGGGGTGACTCCAGCCCGCGCGTTCGTGCCGGGCTGCTTAGTCGCGCATGCTGCGCATTCCAGCGCTGACCCACCCACCGCGATCAGCAGGAACAGAACCGCACCGATCAGCGCCACTACGGGCATGGGAGCTTTCGAAAGACTGTCTGTCAGCTTGGACAGCGCCTCCAACAGTTTGTCAGCCCCTTCGAAAAGCCCCTGTTGCCTCGTTTCCATTGTGACCGCAGTCGGCGGCATTTGAAATTAGCGGGCATGCCGCACGAAAGGCCGCGATCCAGAACGGTCAGCCTGTGGAGCCTGGGTCGCCCTTCGGAGATTGGATCCATGGGCTGAGCATCAGGCCAATCGTTTAGACCCGCTTAAAGAGAGCCCGCCCTCAATCATCGACCGCAAACTAGAACCAGAGCCGCAGTACCGCTATTATGGCTACGGCTATCAGAAACCCGAACCCCGATTCCGCTTTCCGAAACCGATCTGGAGAATGAAGTGAACTATCAGCAGTTGAATTGCTCTCATCGCTCCTTCCGTAACCTACTCCCGCTACGTTGACAAAGGCGACACTAATCAACAGGACCAGAAAGCTCCGGTACGATAAGCCAGCCCACCACTGTGGTGACGCCGCATCGCAATCGGCAGACCTGGTCCGGCTGGGTGCAGGCATTTTCTAGTTGTTGGCAGCTACTTCGAGTTCAAGTACGATGCGCTCGATGGTCGCGTGTTGCTCTTCGCTCATTTGTTTCCTCTTTTCTATACGCGAAACGCGACGGCTCCGCTGAACGGCACACGACAGCGCGTGAGGTTAAAGTTTGCTATTAGAGGAATACAGTATGACCCCTTGGTCGTTCGTCCAGGAGAGGACCAAGACGAAGGGAACTACAAGTCACACCGAGTCAGCTGCTTACAGCTAGCCGAAGTAGTGGCGGTTGGTGTGACTCTACAGGAGCGCTGCGGCGCGTAAGGATCAGAATGACCTGCGGGCTCGGTCCGGCACGGAGGCGAAAACGGCTCTTGCAAGTCATCTGCCACTTACTCGTTGCTCACGGTACAGGCTGTACCCTCGACACATCTCCAGCCTTCCTGCAAACAGAATTCAAGAGGTATATCTCCCGCGAGGCGGGGTATCCGTGCGGTCAGGGAGCACGTGACGATTTCGCCTTCGGGCGACTGCACAAGTCACCTTTTTTCGTTCAAAGGCTGGCAAGTGCTCAGCGGCGAGGCGGCGTGCCGGAGTCAGATGGCGAGAGGTGTGGTCGATACCCGTGAGAACGCTTGCCAAGAAGTACGGTATGTCAGATGTCGGCCTCGCGAAAGTGTGCCGGAAAGTCATGATCCCGCTGCGAGTGCTGGCCTGCTTGGGCGTGCTTAAGAGGAAAGACGAGTAGCAGCCGCCGGCTCTCAGCTCCAGTAATTGCGATCTAAGCTCCGGTACTGAACCGCTTCGGCCAAATGCTTGGCCAGCACTGGCTCGCTACCGCCCAGATCCGCGATGGTGCGCGCCACTTTAAGGATCCGATCGTGCGCTCGGGCGCTCAGACCCATCCTGCGCACCGCCATCTCCAGCGTCCTTTCGCCGGCGTCGTCCAAGGCGCACAGTTTCCGCAGTTGAGGCGACGGAATGCGCGCATTATAGAATCCGCGCTGGTGCTGAATGGCTCGCGCCGCTTCCACGCGTTGGC
>Ga0302324_100013763_pt1 | contig 16369 bp, 13 predicted proteins | sample Palsa_T0_1_FD_201949 | JGI IMG/M metagenome (GOLD analysis project Ga0302324, IMG submission 201949) | Peat permafrost microbial communities from Stordalen Mire near Abisko, Sweden - Palsa_T0_1 | ecosystem: Environmental > Terrestrial > Soil > Palsa > Peat permafrost | place: Sweden: Abisko...
GGCGGCTGGTACGGCCTGCGCAGCGGATACCGGGGCCGGTTCGGGATGTACCTCCCGCCCCTGCTGGAAACACTCGGCCTCGCCGAGGTCACGCACGACCCCCGCAACAACCGGATGCGAGCGATCTGACGTTACCTGAGTGCCGCGCCGCGGCGCCGCCCGCGCGCCGACCAGCTAGCTCGGGCGCCGTCTGGCCAGCAGCTGTCTTTTCGTGCCTGGATTTTTGGTTGGCAGATCACAGCTGCCTGGCAGGTCGCACTGGCGCAGGACATCGAAACTGGCCGGAAGCAGCGCGCCCGGCTCACCGGGGGCCAGGCACCACTGGGCCGGCAGCCCCGGCCGCGCGCGCTGCGCCGCAGCGGTGAACGCCTCCCAGCCCAGCAGGCCGCCAGCGCCCACCGCAGCCGCGGCGGCGGCGAAGACGGCCGGGTCCCAGTAACCGGTGCACAGGACGAGCGAGTAGCTGCCGGGCTGCGGCCGCCACGCCGTCAGGTCGGCGTGCACCAGCGTGATCAGCTCGCCGAGTCCCCGGCGCCCGGCCTCCTCGCCGAGCAGCCGCAGCGCCACCTCCGATACGTCCACCGCCGTCACCTGGCGCCCCGCTGCGGCCGCGAGCAGCGCGCTGCCCGACGGCCCGCTCGCCAGGTCGAGGACTGGCCCAGCGGGCGGCTGCAGCGGCGGGGCCAGCATCGGCGGGGCCAGCATCCCCAGGGCCGCCGCCGCCAGCGGGTGGGGGATGAACGACGGGGCGAAACCGGCCCCGTACCTGCTATTCCACCGCTGCCGGTCCGGATGACCGGCCAGTTCCGGCGGGACGCGGCTCATGCTGCACCCTAGCGCCTGGTGGGCCGGCTGCCGGTGCGGGCCCGCGTGCGGCCGCAGTACCCTGATCCCCCGCCGCAGGCGCCCGCCGAGCGGCACCGCGGCACCGCGGCACAGGGGTAACGCGGGCGTAAGGGGTAACGCGGGCGTAATAATGAAATGGATTACTGAAGAATGCCAAATTACCCGGCGGGCAACGGCCGCCGCGGGGGTCCGCCCGGCGGCTACCTGCCGATCGAAGAGCACGGGATCGTCGGTGACCTGCGGACTGTCGCGCTGGTGGGCACCGACGGCACTGTCGACTGGTACTGCCCGTCCCGCTTTGATGCTCCCTCGCTCTTCGGCTCGCTGCTGGATGCGCGCAAGGGCGGGTACTTCGCCTTGTCGAGCCGCAGCAGCGCCCGCGCCAAGCAGCTCTACCTGCCCGACACCAACATCCTGCTGACCCGGTTTCACGGCACGGACGCGGTGGGCGAGGTGATCGACTTCATGGTGCCCGAGACCAGCGGCACCGGCAAGGCGCGCGATCTGCTCGTCCGGCAGGCCCGCGCTGTCCGCGGCCGGGCGACCTTCGAGCTGGCCTGCCATCCGGCGTTCGATTACGGCCGGGCCCCGCACACCGTCGAGGTGGTGACCGGGGTCGGCGCGGTGTTCGAGTCATCGGCTGGCCGCTGCGTGCTGCGCACCAGCGTGCCGCTGAAGCGGGAGGAGTCCGGCGTCGCCGCGACGTTCACCCTGGAGGAGGGTCAGACCGTCGACATCGCGCTGGAGTGGCGCGGTGAGGTGCGGCCGCTCGCGCCCGGCGAGACCGACGAGCTGTTCAGCCTGACCTCCGACTTCTGGCAGGGCTGGGTCAGCCAGTCCCGTTATCACGGGCGGTGGCGGGAGACAGTGCAGCGCTCGGCGCTGGCACTGAAGCTGCTGGTGTACCACCCCACCGGCGCACTGGTCGCGGCGCCGACCACCTCGCTGCCGGAGGAACTGGGCGGCGGCCGCAACTGGGATTACCGCTACAGCTGGCTGCGCGACGCCGCGTTCACCGTCTACGCGCTCATGACGCTGGGCTTCCTGGAGGAAGCGGCGTCGTTCATGGAATGGGTTCAGCGCCGCTGTGAGTCCGCGACCCCCGACCTCGATGTCATGATCATGTACGCGGTCGACGGCAGCGAGGACATCCAGGAGACCGTTCTGGACCACCTGGAGGGCTATCGCGGCTCGCGGCCGGTTCGGATCGGCAATAGCGCCGTGCGGCAGCGGCAGATCGACGTGTACGGCGAGCTGATGGACTCGGTCTATCTCTACAACCGCGAGGTGCCGATCTCCTACGACCTGTGGGTGGGGCTGTCCAAGCGGCTCGACTGGCTCGCCAAGCACTGGAACGAGCCGGATGAGGGCGTCTGGGAGATCCGGGGCCCGCGGCAGCGCTTCACCTACTCCGCGCTCATGACCTGGGTGGCCTACGACCGGGCTGGCCGGCTGGCCCGCGACCGCGGTCTGCCCGCGCCAGTCGAGCGGTGGCGGAAACTTGCGGCGGCGGCGCACCGTTTTGTGCAGGAATCTTGCTGGGACCCTGAGCTCCAGACGTACGTGATGCACCCGGGAAGCAGGCTGTTGGACGCATCGGTGCTGGTCATGCCGCTGGTGAAGTTCGCAGGCCCGACCGACCCGCGCTTTTTGTCGACGCTGGACCGCATCGGCGCGGAGCTCACCTCCGACAGCCTGGTCTACCGGTATGCCATCACCGGGCACGACGGTATCGCCGGCGGCGAGGGCACCTTCAACCTCTGCTCGTTCTGGTACGTCGAGGCGCTCACCCGGGCCGGCCGGGTCAAGGAGGCCCGGACGATCTTCGAGAAGATGCTCACCTACGCCAACCACCTCGGGCTCTACGCCGAGCAGATCGGGGCGTCGGGTGAGGCGCTGGGGAACTTCCCGCAGGCGTTCACCCACCTGGCCCTGATCAGCGCCGCGGTCAATCTCGACCGGGCGCTGGACCGGCGCTGACCGTTGCGCTGCGTGCCTGCTGCGGGGCTGGGCCCTGCGGGCCTGCTGCGGGGCTGGGCCTTGCGAGCGGGCCAGGCTGCCGTTAGGGTTTCGCGGGTAATTTCTTGCTCGAACGTAGGGGCGTTCGGGGGGTTCGAATGTACGGGGGGATTGTTATGCGTTTACTGCGCTTTCTGCTGATCGCTGGCTCGGCCGGGGTAGCGGCCCTGGCGCTGGCCGTCGGCTCGGTGCACGCCGCCGCGCCCGGGCTGGCACGTCAGCCGGCGTCCTATCGTCCCTCGGCCAGGTTCCTGGCCGAGGCGCGGACCGCCCTGGTCCGCTATCTGCACTTTGACCACCCGCAGATCGATTTCGTGCACCCGGGCAGTGCGCACGCCGGCCTGGCTGGCACCTCACTGGTGGGGTCCTACAACTGGTCCGGCTACGCCGACACCTCCACCGTCCACGGCACCTTCAGCAAGGTCAGCGGCCAGTGGACGACACCGGCCGTGTCCTGCACCAGCGAGGACACGCTCACCTCCGACTGGGTCGGCCTCGACGGCCTGACCGACGGCACGGTCGAGCAGGACGGCACGATCTCCTGGTGTTTCGAGGACAGGGCCACCTACTTCACGTGGTACGAGATGTACCCGGCCGGCACCGTCGAGGTGGGCACGTCGCTGGAACCCGGCGACAAGATCACCGCCACGGTGTCGCGCGTCGGCACCTCATACACCCTGGCGCTGACCGACTCCACCCGTCCCGCCAACAGCTTCACCAAGACGGCGACCTGCGCGGCTGCTACCTGCCTCGACACCAGCGCGGAGTGGATCGCCGAGCGGCCCGCCTTCGCGATCGGCGTCACGCCGCTGGCTGCTTACGGGACCTGGCACCTCGCCGCGGCCACAGAGACCGCAGCCGGGACAGTCGGCACGATCTCCAGCTACGCCGCCAACGACGAGATCCTGATGGTCGATGCCACCGACCACTACTATCTGTCGACGCCCTCGGCACTAACGGGCGGCAACAGCTTCGTCGCCACCTGGCGCGACAGCTACTAGGCTCCGCAGCGGCCGGCCCCGGCCAGGGGCCGGCCGGGCCATCGCGATCTTGCTGAGCGGGGAATCCTGTCAGTGCTGATGACCGACAGGATTCCCCGGTCAGGTAAAGCTCAGGGCGAAGTGAATCGACGCCCGGCTCAGGGTGCGGTCACAGCCGCTGCAGGCAAGCTCCGGGTGCAGCGGCAGCCCGCACGGCACATGGTCCAGTATCAGGCTGTTGCCGTCCGCAGACGGGATGTACTGGTTCCCCCAGTCCGACAGGAGCATGAGGACGTCGAAGAACGCCCGTCCCTTGCGGGTGAGCCGGTACTCGCGCCGGTGGTCGGTCCGCTCGCCGGAGTCCGCGGCGAACACCTCGAGCTCGGTGAGTCGGCGCAGCCGCTGGGACAGGACGCTGGGAGGCAGGCCGAGGGCGCGCTCGAATTCGCTGAACCGGCGAAGGCCGAGCATGGACACCGCCAGCAGCGGAATGTTCCACCGGTCGCCGAGGATCTCCATCGTCTCGGCGTGGAAGGTCAGCCGGTCACCGGCTTCCAGTGCGGTGCGCTGCTGCCGGTGGCGGCGCGGCACGAAGCTGCGCTCGATGACGGCGAGCTCGGCCAGCGGACGCGCGGTCACGTTGCGCAGCGAGGCCGGCTTGTGGCAGGCCGTGCACCGCAGCTGCGGTGCGATGCCGCGCGCGCCGCAGTCGTCGTGCACCAGTTCGGTGGGTGTCGGGCGGGGCGCGCTGATCCAGTCCTGCTCCCACCGCCAGATGGCGACGAACACCGTCCAGGTACCCAGCCCGCTCTCGCTGAGCCGGTAGACGGACCGGCCGCCGCCGGCCCTGGCCGGGGTCCTGAGCAGCACGCCCGCCTCGACCAGCTGGGCAAGCCGCGCCGACAGGCTGGCGTTGGAGATATTAAGGCCGTCATACCAGTCCTGGAAGCGCTCGGCACCGAGGAAGGCACGCTGCAGGATGAGCAGCGTCCACTGATCGCCGAGCAGCATCAGGGCACGCCCGATGGTGTTGGCTGTCTCGGTCGCGGGCTGCGGCGGAGCGGATACCACTGGGCTTGGGGTCCCCGTGCTCGCCGTGCTCATCCGGGCCGCCCCGCCTATGTGCCTCGCCACGACTGCCTAATACTCTGAAAATCATAGCGTGCCGGTGCACGCTGACCGTGCTGACGACGCAAGGGCGGCAGACCAGTGGAAGATCCTCGCGCCAGCGGGCCGACCGGCCGGAGCGGGCCAACTGGCCGGAGCGGGCCAGCGGGCCGGGGCGGGCCGGCCGACCAGGGCGGGCCGGCTGGCCGGGGCGGGCCGCTGGCCGGGATCAGGGTCGTCGAGATCGGCCGGTACATCGCCGCTCCCTTCGCCGGGCGCCTGCTTGCCGACCTGGGGGCCGACGTCATCAAGGTGGAGGCTCCTGACGGCGATCCCATGCGCTGGCTGCCGGTCGGCGACCGGCGCAGCAGCCCGCAGTTCGCGTCCTACAACCGCAACAAGCGCAGCGTCACGCTCGACCTGAAGCAGGCCGGCGGCCTGGCGGCGCTGCGGGCCCTGGTCTCCTCGGCCGATGTGCTGCTGCACAACATGCGCCCGGACGCACTGGCGCGTATCGGGCTCGACGAGGAACTCCTGACGCGCCAGCACCCCAGGCTGCTGATCTGCGGCATTTCCGGCTACGGGCTGGTGGGCGAGTATGCCGGCGCGCAGGGGTACGACGTGGTGGTGTCCGGGCTGTCCGGGCTGTCCTCCCAGTTCCTCGACCTCGACGAGCCGAAGCTGACCGGGCCGTCCATCACCGACCTGATCACCGGGATGTTCGCGGTGCAGTCGGTCCTGGCTGGCCTGGTTTACCGGCAGCGTTCGGGCCGCGGTCAGCACGTCGCGGTCACCATGCTCGAAGCCGCCATGAACATCGTCAACGATGCCGTCGTGACCTACGCCGAGACCGGCCGGGCACCCGATCGCGACTCGCGCCAGCGGCGTCAGCACGCCTTCGCCTGCATCGGCAGCGACGACAAGGCCTTCATCGTGCACCTGTCCGAGGTCCCGGCGCGCTGGCAGGCCTTCCTGGCGGTGCTGGGTCACCCCAGCTGGGAGCACGATGCCCGGTTCGCCAGCTACCCCGAGCGGTGCGTGCATTTCGACCAGCTGGACGCGCTGGTCAAGGCCCGGACCCGGACCCGGACCCGGGCGCAGTGGCTGTCCGCGCTCAGCGAGCAGGATCTCGCCTGCGGTCCGCTCAACTCGATCGCCGAGGCAATGGCCGAGGGGCAGGTGGCGGCGCTGCGCGTCCTGGAGCAGGTGCCGGACGCCGACGGCGGCCCCGTGACCATGGTCGCGCCGGCCGGCACGTTCTCCGCCTCGCCGGTATCCGGCTCGGCCGGTGCTCCCGAGCCCGGCGCGGACACCCTTGACCTGCTGGCCGAGCTCGCGCTTCCCGAGCCGGTCGCGCAGTCAGTGCGGGAGAGCTGGCGCCAGCGCCGCCTGACCCGCTGAGCTGGGCCGCTGGTCTGGGTCGCTGGTCTGGCGTGCTGGCCGGCGGTGCTGGCCGGCGGTCAGACCTGACGGCGGGTCTGCACGATGCGGAACCGGCCCGCCACGAAGGCCTCGTCGGTCAGCGTGGCCGTGCCGGCCGGGTTGATGCCGGTCACGTGGTAGTCGCTGTAGGCGGCCGAGAAGTTGATCGGCATCGGGCCCACCGCGTTGGCGGTCAGGTTCGCGCCCGCATCGATGAACGCCTCCTCGGCCGCCGCCAGGAAGGGCTCGTCGGTGGAGTAGACGTAGGACGCGATGGCGCCGCAGCCTTTCGCTGTCGCCGCGGCCCGGTCCAGGCCGGCCGCCGCGTCCGGGACCGGCAGGACGAAGATGTTGGGCCCGAACTGCTCCTGGGCGGACAAGCCGCTCTCGTCGGCCTCGAGCTCGGCGACCAGCGGCGTCCGGGTTCGCGCCGCCTGGTACTCGGGATGCTGGTAGGGAACACCGGGCCGCAGCAGCCGGCCGCCCGCAGCGACCCGCGCGGCGAGGTCGTCCTGAATCGCCACGGTGGACTCTGCCTGGATGGCACCCAGCAGCGCCGCCGCGCGCTGCGGGACGCCGGCGATGGCGTCGATCGCGCCCAGGAGCGAATCCACCACCTCGCGGTAGGACGCGTGCCCCGCCGCTGTCGGGATTCCGCCGCGCGGCAGGTAGATGTTCTGCGGGCTGGTGCACATCTGACCGGAGAACAGGCACGCGCCGCCGGCCAGAGCACGCGTCACGCGCGCCAGGTCGGCTACCGAGTCGATCACGACGGGATTCACCCCGGCCGTCTCGGTGAACACCAGCTTGCCCGGCAGGTTGCCTTCCAGCCACCGGCCGAACCGGGGGCTGCCGGTGAAGTCGACGATCGCGCAGCGCGGGTCCGTCACCAGCGCCGCGGCGATCGGCTGGCCGGGGTCGTCGACGGCCAGGCTGACCAGGTCGGGATCGAAGCCGGCCTCGGCCAGGACGTCGCGGCAGGTCTGGACGGCCATGGCGAGGGTGACGACGGAGCTGGGATGCGGCTTGACGATCACCGGGTTCCCGGTCGCGAGGCTCGCCATGAGCGCCGGGTAGGTGTTCCAGGCTGGGAAGCTGGCACACGCGATGACGACGGCGACTCCGCGCGGCACCAGTGCGTAGCGCTTGGTCAGCGCGGTCGACGCGGTGCCGAAGCTGCGCTCCCAGCTTGCCTTCCTGGTGATACGGGACATGGCCAGGTGGGCCTGGGCCAGCGCCTCCAGCCCGCGGTCCAGCGCGTTGGTGCCGTTGCCGGTATAGGCCATCGCCGGGCTCTGGCCGGTCGTGTGGACCGATGCTGCCTGGAACTCGAAGTTGCGCAGGTAGAGCCGCTCGAGGATCTCCAGGCAGACCCCGGCGCGCAGCTGTGCATCGGCGCGCGCCCACTGCCGGGCACCGGCCTGGCTGCGGGCAAGCAGGACGTCGGGGTCGGCGCGCGGATATCCGATCTGCAGGCCCTGGCCGGTGTAGGGAGACACTTCGGCGCCCTGGGTCACCAGCGTGCCGTGCTGATCCAGCGGCGCGGGGCTGCCCAGCATGGCGTCAAACGCTGCCCACCCCTCGCGCTGGCCGTGGCTGCCGGCGGGGTGCAGCGCGGGTGCGTCGGCGTACGCCGACCATGCTCGCCGGCTCTGGAGCGCCTCGGCGGCCGCGTGCAGGGTGGCTGAGTGCTTGTCGAAGTAGCTCATGGTCACCTTCCCTCGCCTGCGCCGGGCAGCAGTTCCCGCAGCGCTGTCATGGTCCTGACCCCGCCAGGGTCGCCGTCGCTGCTGGGGACGAACGCGAGCTCGTCGACCCCGGCGGCGATGTAGTCCTCGATGGTGGCAGCGAAGGTGCTCTCGTCGCCTACCGGTCCGATGGCCTGGACCAGCTCCCGGGGGATCCGCGCCAGCAGGTCCCTGGGGTGCGGCCGGGTTCGCGCGTAGGCGACCAGGTCACCGAAGCCTGCCTCGGCGAACATCTCGCTGTAGCCGGGGGCAGCGAGGTAGGGGACCTTGGCGCGGCGCATCTGGATCCACGCCTCCTGCGTCGGGTCGAGCGCGGCGGGCAGCCAGGCGACGAGCCGGGGCGCTGGCCGGCCGGCGTCGGCCGCGGCCTTGGTGAGAGCCTCCCGCAGCCGTCCCGCGCTCTGCGGCGTCACCAGGTTGACCACCATGCGGTCGGCGTGAGCGGCTGCCGCCTCGACCGCCCTGGGCCCGAAGGCAGCTACCGAGATCGTGCTCTGCGGCGTCGGCACCCGGAGCCGGAAGCCGCGCACCGAGACGACCTCGCCATCGAAGTCGACCTTGTCCCCGTCGAGCAGCGGGCGGAGCACCTGCGCGGTCTCCGCGAGATGACGCGCGGTCCGCACCCGGGGCCGGCCATGCCAGTCGGTCACGACGACGTCGCTGGAGCTGCCGATCGCGACGTTCACCCGCCGCTGGTGCAGTGCGGCGACCGAGCCCACGCCCATGGCGATCGTGACCGGGTCGCGTACCCCGACGGCGAGCGGCCCGATGGTCAGCGTGATCTGGCTGGTTCGCTCGCAGATGGTGCTGGCCAGGCTGAACGCGTCGAAGGTGGCCATCTCGCCGACCCACAGCTCAGGAAAGCCGAGCCGGTCAGCGGCGATCGCGGAGTCGAGGGTCTCCAGCGGAGGGCGGTTGAGGAACAGGCCGAGCACGATGCTCACGCCCGGCCGCGGCCGGCCTGCGCCCGTGGTCGTGCGGCCCGTGGTCATGCGGCCCGTGGTCATGCGGGTGCCGGGCGCAGCTCCGCCGGCGCGGTGCCGCCCGCCGGGGCCCCGCTCACCGCGGCCCCGCTCACCGCGGCCCCGCTCACCGCGGCCCCGCTCACCGCGGCGCGCAGCGCCGTCTTGATGACCTTGCCCAGCGGGTTGCGCGGCAGCGCGTCGATGATCTCCAGCCGCTCGGGGATCTTGTAGGAGGCCACGTCGCGCTGGCGGAGGTAGCCGGTGAGGTCGGCGAGGGTGAGGCTGGCGCCGGGCCTGGTCACTACGAATGCGCAGCTGCGCTCGCCGAGTTCCTCGTCGGGGTAGCCGACGACCGCGGTCTCGGCGACCGCCGGATGCGCCGCGACGAGGCCCTCGATCTCGGCCGGGGAGATGTTCATGCCGCCGCGGACGATGAGATCCTTGCGCCGGCTGACGTAGCGGTAGTAACGCGGGTCGCCGTCCACCGCGGAAATCTCGAATATCTCCCCGGTGCGGAAGAAGCCCTCGTCGTCGAACCCCGACCGGTCCAGGCCAGTGGGCGTCCAGTAGCCGGCGAACACGTTCGGCCCCTTGATTCTTATCTCGGCGGGGTGCCCGGCGTCGTCGATCTGCTGCCCGGTCGCGGCGTCCACCAGCCGGCTGCGAAATCCCCGGGTAGAGCGGATCGGCCAGGTGTAGCCGCCGGCCCCGAACCGGGGGAAGTAACGGGCCCGGTCGCCCGCGTCCGGCACGATCGCGGGGTCCCCGTTGAGGCACAGGCCCTCGTTGGAGCCGAAGCAGTTGATGATCTCCAGCCCGTACTGGTCACGCCAGCCGGTCAGCAGTGACGGCGACAGCGGTGCCGATCCGGAACCCAGGATGCGCAGCGAGGAGATGTCCGCGCGGGCCAGGATCTCCGGCTGGTGCAGCATCCGGGTGAGCAGCGCCGGCGGCGCCAGGGTGTAGGTGACCCGCTCGTCCTCGATCTGGCGCAGGTAGGTATCCAGGTCGAAGGGATGATGCTGGACCAGCAGGCTGCCCGACAGCAGCCAGGCCAGCATCATGCCGGAGAGGCCCGCCATGTTGACCATCGGGAACGGGTTGAGCAGGACATCCGCTGCCGTCAGCTGGGGGCCGTCGACGTTCCCCCACGCCATGGCGATCCAGTCCCCGTGCGCCCGCGGCACGGCCTTGGGCGTGCCCTCGGTGCCGGAAGTCCAGCAGATGGTCACGCAGTCGTTGGGGTGCTCAGCGCGCTGCGCGCAGTACCCGGCGGCTGCTGCGGTCTCGCCAGCGCTCGGGCGGGCGGTGTCCAGCTCGATGACCGTCGGGGGAGCTCCCGGCCCCCAGGCGAAGATCGTGCCCAGCGCGGGCAGCCGGTCCCGCAGCGCGACAGCGCGCTCGGCGCTGCGGCGGGTGCCGATCCTGGTTGCGGTGATCAGTGCTGCCGCGCCGAGCAGGCTGCCGAGCTGAGTGATCTCGTGCTCCCGGTACTGGACCGGCAGCGGCGACGCGATCGCCCCCAGCCGGCTCAGCGCGAAGTACGTCGCGACGAGCTCGACCGAGTTCGGCAGCTGGACGATCACGATGTCCTCGGCCCGGATGCCCGCGGTGTAGAGGATCGTCACGAGCCGTCCGGCCTGCTCGTCAAGCTCGCGCCAGGTCCAGCGCTGCGGCGTGCCGTCCAGCCACTGCGCGCGGTTGCCGGGGTCGAGGACCGCCAGCCGGTCGGGAGCCTCGGCCACCCGGGCGCTCAGTAGTGTCGACCAGGTGTCGGGGACCCACCAGCCGTTGCGCAGGTACTCGGCGACGTCCGCCTCGTCGTGCAGTCTCACCCTGCTGACCCGACCGCCGCTGCTACCGCGGCAGCTGGTCGCGGCGGGCCCAGGTGCCGTGGAAACCCAGCGGCACTCGCTGCGGCAGGATGACCCGCCCGATGGGCGGCGCGGTGAAGTCCTGGGCGTCGAGGATGACGACCTCGGAACGGCCGGTGTTCTCGTCGTGGACGAAGGACACCACATAGCCGTCGTCTTCGGCCTTCGGATCCGGTCGCGCCGCGAAGGGGGCTTCACTGCCGAAACGCCCCGGCCCGAACTCGTGCACCTGGCGGCCCCCGGTCTCCAGGTCGAACTTGATCAGAGCGTCAAACACCTGGACCTGGGTGTCGGCGAGGCGGACGTTGTAGGACCAGCGTGTCTTGCGTCCCGCCATCGCGAGGTTCACCATCGGGAACTCGGTGTTGGCGTCGTCGAGGAAGCCCTCGGTGGTCGCGCCGGTCGCCAGGTTGAAGCGGTAGCGGTACATGTGGGCTTCCAGGTGCAGCAGCGAGAGCAGCTTGTCCAGGGAGGTCGCGACGTCCTGGCGCGGGGTTGGCTGCTCCATCCGGCAGATGTCCATGACGATCTCGCGGTTGTCAGCCGGCCCCTCTTCCCAGGAGTTGACGACGTGGTAGAAGTAGCACGGTTTGGCCTCGAACCAGCGCACGTCCGCGGCCGAGCCATGGCGCGGTATGACCGCGAAGCGGGACACCCAGTCCCGGTGGAAGACCAGCTTGTGACGGCCGACAGCGAACGCCGCCGGGTCGTTGACGAGCGGGAGATCAAGCAAGATCGAGTAGTTCTCGGTGATGGCCATGTCGTGCGGGAGGCGTGGTCCGGGCAGGTCGATGTCGACCAGCCGGGTGACGGCTCCGGACGGCCCGACGACGCCGTAGCGCAGGTACGGCGGCTGCGGCCCGTAGTCGAAGAAGAAGAGCTCGCCGGTGCTCTCATCGACCTTGGCGTGCGCAGACAGAGTGCAGGTACGAGTTTCGCGGAAGTTCTCTACTCCGAGAGTCTCCAGCGTCAGCGGATCCATGGCATAGGGATCGCCGGCCAGGTACCACAGCGAGAGCAGCTTGTTGTCGAAGAAGACCACGTCGGTGTTAGCGGTGTCCTTCCACCAGTGGCCGGGGTTGTTGCCGCGGTTCTCCCGGATTCCCTCCCACAGCGGCCGGCCGGCCGCCAGCTCGCGCCGGAATGCCTCGGTGCGGACGTACCGGTTGCGGTAGCTGGCCTTGCCGTCCTCGAAGTGGACGGCGTGCACCATGCCGTCACCGTCGAACCACTGGTAACGGCCGCGCGGCGGGAACTGGGAGTTCGGCCCGTTCCGGTAGTACACGCCGTTGAGGTCAGGTGGGATCTCGCCGATCACCGTCAGGTCGGCAGCGCTCACCTCGGTGTGGATCGGTCCGAACGAGCCGAGGATGTAGGGGTTGACCTCGGTGGCCACCTCGTCGACGAGCATGTCCTGGGCGAACGACATAGCCGGGTCTCCTCTTGCTCCTGCTGCTTGCTCCTGGTGCGGAGCTAACTCTGTATTTCGTAGTAAACGATAGGCTCTCCGCGGACGGCTGACAAGGGCTCCGGCTCTGCTGGGACGCTTGTGCTGCGGTGAGAGCTGCCGGTGAGGGCTGCCGGTCAGGGCTGCCGGTCAGGGCTGCCGGTGGGGGCTGCCGGTCAGGCAGCGCCCGGCGGCGCCGCGCCGGCGCGGCGCCAGCGCAGGATATGCCGGCGGCTACCGCCTGGCCCTGACTCGGCCGCCGAGAGCTCGAGCTCGCGGCCGGTCAGGGCGATGCGGCGCCGCTGCCTGGTCCCGACGAACGCCGGGTTCAGCGCGACGTCGACATGATGAGTCGCCACGCCATCGGCCACGTCGTAACGGCCGGCGTAGCTGAAGTACGAGGCGAACGCCGCCGCCTGCTGCCCGGCCGGAGCTCGGCGCACATCGGCGTGGTCGAGCGGCTGGCGCCCGCGGGCGGCGATGCACGCGCTCATCCGTCCGTCAGCTGAGTAGATGATCAGGCCGAATGCGTCGGTTCCGAATGGATGGGTGATCCGCCCGTCGGCATACCTGATCTGCCAGGTGTCCAGTTCCCATGCGCCGACCAGATCCTCGGCGCTCACTGAATCGCTCATCATGACCCGCCTCTGCCGCGGCCTCCGCTCGGATGGGAAGGCCCAGGACGATCATGCACAGAGCACCGCCGCGCCAGCTACTCCCCCGGCCGGCCTCCCGGTCCGGCCTCCCCGGCCTCCCCGGCCCGGCCCGGCCTCCCCGGCCCGGCCGCGTGACGCAGCAGTGCCTGCCGGGGAGCGTGCTCCCCGGCAGGCACCTGACGGTCCTGCCTGCTGGCGCCTGCTGCGGCGGCTGCGCAGCGCCCGCCAGGCCGGAACGTCAGTGGACGGGCGCCGTGGTCGGCCGCGGGGCTGCCACCGGCCTGACCATCGAGGATCTGCGGTGGGACGAATTACCCAACCTGGGCAGCGCGAACCGGTCCAGGCCGAGGTAGCCGGCGTTGCGCCAGGCCAGGATCAGGAACACCGCGACGACGGCGTACGCCGGATTCACGCCTGAGGATCCCGAGAACATGTAGATGAGGTTCAGGCTCAGGCCGGCGAAGGCAGCGACTCCGGTGAACAGTCCCAGGATCAGCAGCGCCCCGATCGCCAGCTCGCTCAGCGTCACCAGCTTGGCGATCCACGATGCGTTCGGGATGACAAATCCGTGCAAGAAGGCGGCAAACCAGCCGTAAGACGCGCCGCCGGTTCCTGCCTTCGACCCGGCAACCCCAGCGGTGGCGAATCCCTTCACCCCGGCGCCCCCGCCGTTCCAGAAAGCGGCTTTCTCGCTGCCCCACAGCTTCTGGTAGCCGGCGTTCAGCCACCCGTACCCCAGCCACAGCCGGGCCACGAGCCACAGCACGCTGGCAGTCTTCGAGCGGTACAGAAAGTCAGCAACCCGCAGATTCTGCCGGGGAGCCGCAACCGTGCCGCTCGTGCTACCGCCTGCTGTCATCGTGCCGCCAGACGATTTCCTCATCGCGTCAGTCCTTCTTCCTCATTCGGCTGCCGCTGTGCGACGGCCTTCCGCCCTTACCCTGTCGCTGCGGTCCCGGAGCCGGCAGGGCCGAAGGTCCCCCGATGATCAGCACAGGTCCCAAGACGCTGATCAGCCGGGTCACGGCCGGGTTTCGGGAGCGAAGAGCCCGAGGACTGCGGCCAGGGCCAGTACCGCGGCGGCCAGCCAGAAGGCCGCGGCGTAGGAGACCGTGTCGACCAGGAAGCCTGCCGCCACCGGTCCGGTGACCGCACCAGCGTCGCCGGCCATCTGGTAGGACGCGACCAGTGTCCCGCCCTGCCCGGCGAGGATGTCGCCGATCATCGCCGCAGGCGCGACGTCGAGCAGCCCTGATCCGAGGCCAGTCACGCCCAGCGCCGCCAGGTACCCGGATGGGCCGGGCAGGAACGCGAGCATCAGCATCCCCCCGGCAGACGCTGCGCAGCCGACGACGATGACCGGCCGCCGGCCGAACGCATCAGCCGCCCTCCCGCCCGGCAGGAGCGCCACCGCGTTCAGCGCGGCAAAGGCGAGGAAACCGATGCCGGTCCAGACTTCCGACTGGTGCAAGACGGCACCGACGAACAGCGGCACGATGGCGCTGCGCACGCCCATGGCCGCGAAACCGTCCGCAAACGTCGCCGACGCCGCGGCGCGGTAGGCGCGGCTGCGCAGCGCGCGAGCCAGCACGGCAAGCGGCCGGGCCGGCCGCGAGCCCGCAGCCGGCCTGCTCGGTGCGGCCGGCAGCCCCACTGCCGTGATGACCGCCGGGACGGCCAGCAGGCCGCCGTAGATCATGAACGGCGCTCGCAGCGACCACGCCGCGACCAGCCCGCCCACCGCCGGGCCGCTGATCCCGCCCAGCAGGAACCCGCCGCTGAACAGGCCGCTGGCCCGGCCCCGCTGCCCGGCGGGCACGCTGACCAGCAGCAGGGTCTGGGCGCTGACGGTGAACATCGCCGAGCCCAGGCCGCCGACGCCACGCAGGACGATCAGCTGCACGAAAGACCGGGAAAATCCCGCCAGCACGCTGCTCACCGCGACGACCGCGATGCCCGCCGCCATGACCCCGTGCTCGCCCAGCCGCTCCACCAGACGACCAGCCGGCAGCGCCCCTGCCACCCGCATCAGCGCGAATGCACTGACCACGCTCGCGGCGGCAGCGGCGCTGACGCCAAACTGGCGGGCGAACTGCGGGATGGCCGGGGCAACGATCCCGTACCCGAGTGCGACAGTGAACGAGACAGCGGTGAGGATCGCCACCTCGCGCGGCAGGTCGCGGAAGGGGCCATGCCGGGCGCCGGGCACCAGGGCATTGTGCCAGCCGTCCGGTCAGGCCGCCATCAGAGAAGGTGCCCGCATCAGAGAAGGTGCCCGGCGGGCACTGCGAGCCTGCCTGCCAGAGCCTGCGACCGCGGGACAAGCAGCTGGGAGGCGGGCACTCCCGCGCCGCCAGCTGACCGGCCGATCTGGCTGATCGGGCCGATCTGGCCAGTCTGGCTGATCTGGCCGGTCTGGCTGACCTGGCCGCCGAGCCGCCACGTCAACGGCGGGCAGCCCCGGCCGGAAAGCTCGCCGAGGGCCTGCGGGATCTGCTGGCCAGTCGGCAGCCGCTTCAGGTGGCGCTGCCATCGCTGCCGGTCAGCTGCCCAGGCCCGCAGGTAGCTCTGGCACAGGTCCGGGGTGATGAGCGCCAGGCGGCCCAGGGAGCCTTTCAGCGCGGCGATCCGGCGCGCCTTCTCGGCTGGCTCGAGGGTGTCTGTCCGCACCATCTCCAGCACATCCTGGATGAACTGGGCGCGCTTGCCGAGGAATCTGGCCCAGTGGCCCTGGTCGGCATCGACGATCGAGCGGTCCTGGTCCAGCAGCCAGTAGATCCCCTCGGCCAGCACGTCTCCGAGTTCTTCGGCGCGGGCCCGTTCAGGATTGCGGAACGGGTCGTAAGGATGCTGGTCGACCTGTCCGGTCACCGCGGTCGACTGCAGCCCTTTGTCCCCGTCGAGCAGGAAGAACCAGTCGTCGTTGTAGATGTCGGGGAAGAACGATCGGCAGCGGTTGACCGCGACGGCCAGCGCTCCGCCGCCGATGAACGACTGCTGCTTCCCGCCAGCCTGCCGGTAGGCGTGACAGACGACCGAGTGGTCGGGGAAGCCGCCGATCTGCAGGCCAACCGCGTTGTGAGTGGCCAGCAGTCCGCTCGCCATCCGCACGTCATCGGGGTTCAGCCCGGTGATGTCATCGTCGAGGAACAGGATGTGCGACCAGCCGAGCAGGTGACTCAGCAGCAGGGCCAGATTGCGTTTCAGGCTCAGGTCGGTCCGGCGCGCGAACACCGTCCCGGCCAGCAGGCGGGATGTTTGCCAGTCCGGCAGGCGCAGCCGCTCTGGCCCCGGGACGTCGATGG
>Ga0302324_100013765_pt1 | contig 16366 bp, 11 predicted proteins | sample Palsa_T0_1_FD_201949 | JGI IMG/M metagenome (GOLD analysis project Ga0302324, IMG submission 201949) | Peat permafrost microbial communities from Stordalen Mire near Abisko, Sweden - Palsa_T0_1 | ecosystem: Environmental > Terrestrial > Soil > Palsa > Peat permafrost | place: Sweden: Abisko...
ATCTTGATGTACCACCGCATCGCTGTGACAACGTCGTCGGCAATGCGCCGCTTCTCCGTTACGCCGACGGCGTTTGACGCGCAGCTTCGGTACCTCAAGACTAATGGTTTCGCAGGGTTAACGGTGAGCGACTTCGTGAATTTTTCCCAGCATCGGCGAGACATGCTTCCCGAGAAACCAATAGTGCTGACCTTTGATGATGCGTTTACCGACTTCTACACTGAGGCAGCTCCCCTACTCCGCGCGTACGGTTTTCCTGCGACTCTCTACGTGGTCGCGGGACAACTCAATGGAACGAGCAGTTGGCTGCCTGGTGAAGACGCGCGATTGCCCCTGCTTGATGGTTCTCAACTGATCGAGCTCCGGCAATTGGGAGTCGAAATCGGTGCGCACAGCATGACGCATCGGGCGCTCGACTGGCTTGACGCCATTGCGCTGAAAAACGAAATAGAGGAAAGCAAGGGTCGCTTGGAGCAGTGTCTCGACGCGCCGGTGGAGAGCTTCGCGTATCCGTTTGGGTTCAGCAGCGACCGCGTTCGCAAGCAGGTCAAAGCAGCGGGATATTCCTCCGCCTGCGCCGTTCGTTACGAAACCAGCTCGACCATCGACAACCCATTCGATTTGGCTCGCCATATTGTGCCCGGTGGAGTTAGTATCTCCGACTTTGGCAACATCGCCGATGGCCATCCGCCGTTGCCGGCTTTGCTGTGGGACCGTGTCCGATCTCGGGCGGGTTCTCTTGCAAGACGAACTGTCGCCCGTTCAATCGTGTGAGTGCGAGAACTTGTCCGAATTAACCGATATCACCGTCATAATCTGCGCATATACGGAAGAGCGATGGGACTTCACTCTTGAGGCAATAGAGTCCGCGCGCCACCAGAGGCTGGGACCGGTCGAGATTTTGGTCGTCGTCGATCACAATCCCAAGCTCGAGGAGCGGCTCAGGCGTCACGATCCGGCGTTGTGCGTTTTGAAAAATAGCGAGCAGAAGGGTCTTGCCGGAGGCAGAAATTGTGGTATCGCCGCCTCGCGTAGCGAATTCATCGCGTTTCTTGATGATGACGCATGTGCCGATCCTGAATGGCTCTCGTCGATGGCCGGAAACATGAATCGTGCAGAGGTAATCGGCGTGGGTTCTCGCGTTGACCCTTGGTGGATCGGCGGCCGTCCGGCTTGGTTTCCGGACGAGTTCCTTTGGGTGGTCGGCTGCAGCTATCGAGGATTACCCCGGTCGCGACAAGCTGTACGAAACGCGCTGGGCGGCGGCATGCTCATCCGCCGGAGTGTGTTCGAGCGTGTTGGAGGGTTCAACCATTCCCTTGGACGCTCAGGCGCCAATTCGCTACTGAGTTGCGAAGAAACAGAGTTCTGCGTCCGCGCGCAGGCGATGCTGCCGGGAACCATCTTCTTATATGAACCGAACGCTTCGATCCGCCACCGCGTTTCGGCCAAGCGGCTGACATGGGCTTACCTATGGCGTCGATGCTATGCCGAGGGGCTCTCCAAGGCAGTAGTGGCGCGCATAGTCGGTAGATCGGGTCTGTCGTCAGAATGGCGCCAGACGACGATGGTGCTGCCGACCGGCATTTTGCATGGCCTGGCTGCCGTCCTCAAGGGTGATATCGGAGGTCTTGGACGCTCTGCCGCCATCATCGTCGGCTTTGCCGCGGCCGCAATTGGCTTCTTGCGAGGGCAGGAGCCCTCTTTGCGGTCATCGGCCCCCCCGGCGATTGGCATCTGGACGAAGCCTGTCTGAAAATCGCCGACCGTATGGTCTAATAAATGCCATCCTTCCTGATCGATCATGAGAACGGCGTGCACGCCCGGCGCCACTTCGATGGCGATTTCGGCCAAGTGCAGGTTCATCGCCTCGGTATTGCGGACGAGAAGGACCAGAGCCGCGCCCTTGCCTTCTTTGGGGCAGATGGCGCCGATGATGTAGGTCGAGGCGGTGCACTGATCGTGCGGCCGAAGGCCTTGTGCCGCGTTTGGCCCAGCGCCGCGTGATCTTGTTCTTCTGGCCGATGCGCGCTTCGTCGGCGAACCAGATCTCTATTGCGGCCGGACAGCCTCCCGAGTCACGCCTTTAGAATCAGTCCGGGAACATCATTGGGGATTGCATAGCTTTCGCAACATGAGCCTGATGGAGGCGAGGCGCAGGAAGGCGAGCGCTTTGCGATTGAGATTTTCCCAGTCCTTGGCGAGCCTGCGACACTGGCCGAGCCAAGCGAAGGTTGTCTCGACGATCCAGCGTTTTGGCAAGACGACGCAGCCTTTGGCCTGATCGGAGCGTTTGACGATTTCGATATTCACGCGGGCCAGGATTTTCTTCAGCGCGCGCCGAAACTCCGGCCCCTGATAGCCGCCGTCGGCATAGAGCTTCAGCAGGAAGGGAAACATCCCGAGCGGAGTCGCCATCGCTAGCGCGCCGCCGTCGCGATCCTGAATATCGGCGGCATGGACGACGGCATGCATCAGCGAGCCTTGCGTGTCGACGAGAATATGCCGCTTCTTGCCCTTAATCTTTTTACCGGCGTCGAAGCCCGACGGATCAATCGAAGCGCCCCCTTTTCCGCGCTTTTGACGCTCTGACTGTCGATGATCGCGGCGGCTGGGCTTGGCTCCCGCAAGGCAGCTTCACGGCATTTCACGTAGAGCGATACATGAATGCGATCGAGCGTGCCATCCCAACTCCACAGCTCGAGATAATCGTGCGCCGTCGAGCGGGGCGGCAGGTCCTTTGGGATCGCGCGCCACTGGCAGCCGGCGCTCAGCACATACATCAGCCCGTTGACGACCTCGCGCTCATTCACATGGCGTTGTTGCCGCCCCTCGTGGCCGGTGGAATCAATGGCGCCGCATGCGCCCATTCTTCGACCGTCAGATCACTCGGATAGCGCAGTCGGCTGCGATCGTAACGCCCGCGATTTTCGTTCATTCACATCGGCGACCTCCCAATATTCAAGCCGGCTCCCTTGAATCACAAATGCCTTCGATGATTCAATATGATTTGGGACGGGCTCTTAGAGTTTCGGTATTATGCGCAAGTTTTTGAAGGAATGAAGAAATATGGCTTCGTTCCAGATCGGCTAATCAAATCACGGACGAGCGCGGTTCAGGTCTCTTCCGCTCCGCCCCGCCGAATGGTCCTAGCTCATAGGAAGCGGGCAAATTGCGCGATTGATCCGTGCATTTTCCATCCGCTTACCGCGATCCTAGACACTTCACGACGGTTCAGCCCCGGCGGGATCGGAAACGCACATGCTGCTCGTTCGAGGTAGGTCCTTAGTAGGAATTCGATTTCCGCGACGGCATAATCCGCGCTCCCATAAACAGATTGTACTTGGCTCGTGAGCCGCTTGATGATCAAGCACTCATCAAGTGCTTCGAATTCCGCCACATGGACCAACTGCCCGGTCCACCGCCGCCTCGCCAGGATGCTTGCCTCAGCTATCTCGAGAAGCCATTTGTGACCGATCCCTGGGACCACGAACCTCGAACCGTTGGAGCGATTGTGGCAACAGCATAGTCTGATTGCGCAGCTGACGCTCAAGCTGTCGGCCACCATGACTGCGGATGGACATGACTCGACAATTCTCTCTATGGTTGCGACGGCTTCTGACGCCATCTCGTTTCTCGTTGCCAAGGCCAGCGCCGCATAAGCCGCGCGGCAGTCGAGCACTTCATATGGATAGGGGTTCTCGGGGTCCTCTGCGGGCAGCCAAACCAATCGCTTCACCCAATTCGACATCGGATCGGTCCCTAGCGTGGGTTTGAGAAACGGGAGTAACCGAATCGCGCGACGAGCGGCAGGCGCATATATCGCAATCCTCTGATGAGGGCCACAGTTGAGGGATTGTCAATTGTGCACACCGCGTTACCGCTGGCGTTGAAACAGATTCGAAATACATCCTCAGAGGATGAGACTGAACCCAACGGTCTTGGCTGATGTGAACGAGCCGCAGCGGTGGCAGCGGGTTGGCGCGCAGGAGAGCGTTGAAACGATCCCATGACATTCGTTGTTACTGCCCGGCGGTCGGACGTTCCCTTGCAATGCTGACGGCGGTGGTGGTGCCTTCCGCCAAGTAGGACTTTCAGCATTCACAGGCCACTCTGCAGCTTTTTTTGGCTTGCGGCCGTTGGCCGGAAAGATGAGGGCCGCCGTCCGGAGATTCGGGACGACGGCTTCTTTGTTTTCAGCCGCCGCGCGCCCTCAGCCCCGGTTGTAGACGTCCTGGATGCGAATGATGTCGTCCTCGCCGAGATACGAGCCCGTCTGCACCTCGATCAGCTCCAGATTGATCTTGCCCGGATTGGCCAGGCGATGTTCGCAGCCGATCGGCAGATAGATCGATTCATTCTCGTGGACGTTGAGCGTCTCGCCGTCGCGGGCGACCTCGGCCGTGCCGCGCACGACGATCCAATGTTCGGCGCGATGAAAATGCTTTTGCAGCGACAACCGGCCGCCCGGCTTCACGACGATGCGCTTGACCTGGTAGCGCGAGCCCTCGTCGACGCTCTGATAATAGCCCCACGGGCGATAGGCGCGCTTGTGCTCGCTCGCCTCCGGCCGCTTTTCGGCCTTCAGCCGGTCGACCAATTGCTTGATCTTCTCCGACTGGCTGGAATCGGCGACCAGCACCGCGTCCGGCGTCGTCACGACGATCACATTGTCGAGGCCGACCACGGCGGTGAGTTGGTCGTTGGCGCGAATGAGCACATTGTGCGAATCGATCGCCACCGCCTTGCCGCGCAGGCTGTTGCCGTCGGCATCGCGCTGGCTTAAGCGCCAGACCGTCGACCACAGGCCGACATCCGACCAGCCGACGTCGGCGGCGATCACCGCCGCCTTTTGCGTGCGCTCCATCACGGCATAGTCGATCGACTTTTTGGGCGCCGTTGAAAAGCTCTCGGCGTCGAGCAGCAGGAAGCCGAGATCGGCGCGCGCCTTTTCGACCGCCGATACCGCGGCCTTGGCCATTTCCGGCTCGAAGCGATCAAGCTCCTCCAGCATCACGTCGGCGCGGAAGATGAAATTGCCGGAATTCCAGAGATAGCCTTCGTCGACAAAGCGTTGCGCCTTGGCTTCATCCGGCTTTTCCACGAAAGCCTCGACCTTGCGCACCTTGCCCGCCGCATCGATCGGCGCGCCGGCGCGGATATAGCCATAGCCGGTGGCGGGATGGTCGGGCTTGACGCCGAAGGTGACGATCGAGCCGGCCGCCGCCGCCAGGCCCGCTTCCTGGCAGAGTCTGGCGAAGAGCGGGCCGTCGCGAAACACATGATCGGCGGCCAGCACGGCGACGATCGCCGCCGGTTCGGATTTGGCCGCAAGAGCCGCGGCGACCGCGACGGCGGGCCCGCTGTCGCGGCGCGTCGGCTCCAGCACGATCCTCGCCTTGGCGCCGATCTCCTCCAATTGCTCGGCCACGAGAAAGCGATAGTCGACATTGGTGACGACGACGGGCTCGGCGAAAATCTCGCGGTCGCCGAGGAGATCGACGATCATCTGGAACGTCGAGCGGTCGCCGACCAGCGAGATGAACTGTTTTGGGCGGCTCTCGCGCGATTCGGGCCAGACGCGCGTACCCGATCCGCCGCACATGATGACCGGAAGAATTTTCGCCATTTTCCCCTCGAAGCCGGGCCGCCCGTCAGACGCTGCATTAGAGGCGCGCGGCCAACTAATCAAATGCGCGCCCCTTCCCCCGTGGGGGAAGGTGGCCTCGCGTTAGCGAGGCCGGATGAGGGCAGTCGAGCGCAGCGAGACGGCTTTGAGACGAATCGGCTCGGCGAGGTTTGGAGAGTATGGAACGCCATTCTTAGCGCTGCGCCAGTTCCTGTGACGCCGCAAGCCATCGCGCTTACGCGCGATTCCCCTCATCCGGTCGGCTCCGCCGACCACCTTCCCCCAGGGGGAAGGAACGCGCCCTTCCTCTACCCCCGCATGCGCAGCCCCTGCGGATCGAAGATCGGCGCGTCAAGTCTTGTCGCCGGCCTTCGCTCGCCGATGATCTCGATCTCGAAGCCTTCGCTCGCGCCGGCCAGTTCCTTCTCGATATAGCCGAGCGCCAGCGATTTTCCGACGCTGTGGCCGTAGCCGCCCGAGGTCACCCAGCCGACCACTCTATCGTCGTGCCAGATCGGCTCGTCGCCGATCGCGTCGGCGTCGAGCGCGTCGACGGCAAAGCCCTGCAGACGCAGCTTGCCGCCGCTTTCCTTCTCACGCGCCGCCGCGTCGCGGCCGATGAAATCGTTCTTCTTCAAGTCGACGAAGCGGCCAAGGCCCGCCTCATACGGCCCGTAGATCGGCCGGTATTCGCGAAACCAGGTGCCGAAATTCTTCTCCAGCCGCATGCACAGCAGCGCCCGCATGCCGAACTGCGTGAGGCCGAAGCGTGTCCCCTCCTTCAACAGGAGATCGTAGAGCGCGCGCTGATATTCCGGCCGCACCCAGATTTCATAGCCAAGATCGCCGGTGAAGCTGACGCGCCCGACCAGCGCCGGAATCATGCCGATATCCATCCGGCGGAACGAGAGGAACGGGAATTTCTCGTTCGAAACGTCGTCATGGGTCAGCGCCTGCAGCAGGTCGCGCGATTTCGGGCCGGCGATCGACAGGCCGGGATAATCCATCGAGGCGGCCCGCACCGTGACGCCGCTCGCCGGCATATGGCGCTCGAACCATCGGAGGTAATAGCCCTCCGCGGCATAGGAGCAGACGAGCAGGAACTTGTCCGGGGCATAACGCCCGATGGTGAAATCGCCGATCAGCTTGCCGTGTTCGTTCAGCATCGGCGTCAGCGACAGGCGCCCGACGGCGGGCAGCTTGTTCGCCATCACATAGGACAGGAATTCGGCGGCGCGCGGCCCCTCGACCTCGATCTTTCCGTAATTGGCGATTTCCGTCATGCCGACGCCGGCGCGCAAGGCGCGGCATTCGACGCCGATCGGCTCGTGGGCGTTGGAGCGGCGGAAGGTGACGTCCTCGACCGGCGCCATGCCCTTGGGTGCGAACCACAGCGGGTTTTCGAGCGAGCAATATTCGCCGAACACGGCGTTTTCGGCGACCAACCGGTCGTAGATCGGCGTCGTGCGAAGCGGCCTTGCCGCCGGCAGCTCCTCGTTGGGGAAACGAATGCGGAAGCGGCGCGAATAATTCTCGCGCACCTTGGCGTTGGTGTAGGCGAGCGTCGCCCAATCGCCGAAACGCGCGACGTCCATGCCCCAGATGTCATGGCCGGGATCGCCATCGATCATCCAATTGGCGAGCGCCAGGCCAACGCCGCCGCCCTGGCTGAAGCCGGCCATCACGCCGCAGGCGACCCAGAAATTCCGGAGGCCCTTGACGGGGCCGACCAGCGGATTGCCGTCGGGCGCGAAAGTGAAGGGGCCGTTGACGACCTTGCGGATGCCGACCGTGCCGAGCTGAGGGAAATGTTCGAACGCCGTCTCGAGGCTCGGCGCGATGCGGTCGAGGTCATTGGGCAGCAGGTTCTGCCCGAAATCCCACGGCGTCTCGCGCTCCGACCATGGCTGGCAGGCCTGTTCGTAGGTGCCGATCAGCATGCCGCCGCCTTCCTGGCGCATATAGATCTCGCCCTCGAAATCGATGACGTGGAACTTGTCGACCTTGGGGTCGATCACGCCAGGGATATTCTCGGTGATGAGGTAGTGATGCTCCATCGCCAGCACCGGCAATTCGATGCCGACCATGCGGCCGACCTCGCGCGCCCACAGGCCGCCGCAATTGACGACGTGCTCGGCGATCACATTGCCCTTGTCGGTGATGACGTCCCAGGCGCCGTCGGGGCGGGGCTGCAAATCGACGACGCGGGTGAACCGGTTGATCTCGGCGCCGGCCATGGTCGCGCATTTGGCGTAGGCGTTGGTGACGCCCCAGGGATCGAGATGGCCCTCGACCGGATCAAACATCGCGCCGACGAAATGTTTCTTCTCGATGAAGGGATACATTTTGGCGGCTTCGTCGATCGAGATGATCTCGAGATTCATGCCGAGATAGCGCCCGCGCGCCTTGGCCATTTTGAGCCAGTCGAGCCGCTCCTTGGTGCCGGCCAGATTAAGCCCGCCGGTAACATGCATGCCGCAGGACTGGCCGGAGATCGCCTCGATCTCCTTGTAGAGGTTGATCGTATATTGCTGCAATTTAGCGACATTGGGATCGCCGTTCAGCGTATGCATGCCGCCCGCCGCATGCCAGGTCGAGCCCGAGGTCAGTTCGGCCCGCTCGATCAGCATCACGTCGCGCCAGCCGCCCTTAGTGAGATGATAAAGCACGCTCGCGCCGACGACGCCGCCGCCGATCACCACGACCTGAGTATGCGATTTCATGGGGTGAGCCTCTGGATTAGAGCCGTCATTGCGAGCGGAGCGAAGCAATCCAGAGGTCGTGTCCTATCTTGATAAGGCACGACCTCTGGATTGCTTCGCTCCGCTCGCAATGACGATTGAGCGATTCAATCATAGGTCATCCCGCGTCCCGGATGAACACGAGCGCAGCGGCGAGCGCCAGAGCCAGAACGACCGCGAATAGAGCGAAGGCGCCGGCGAGCGAGAAATAATCGGCGATCGCGCCCATCGCCAGCGGCGCCGGGAGACGCGCCAGCGAGCCGAACAGCGCGACCGTCGACAGAGCCGCGGCGGCCGAGAATCCGCGGTGCGAGACCGCGAAGGCGAAGCCGCAAGGCACTACGGCGCCCGTGCCAAGCCCGATGATGGCGAAGCCGACGACGCTGAGGGCAAAGCCGGCATGGAGCGCGACGACGAGGAATCCGCAGGCCGCCACGCCGAGCGAGACGACGATCAGGCGCCGGTCGCTGACGAGGCGGCGAACGCGGTCGGCGTTGAGGCGCAGCAGCGCCTGGCAGGCGCAAAAGAACGCCGCGCCGAGCCCCGCTATGGCGGCAAGACGCGGCGCTTCCTGCTGCAGCAGCAGCGACGACCACAGCAGCGCCGCGCTTTCGCTGGCCATCGAAACGCCGATCACCACGCCGAGGACGATAAGCGATCGCGTTAGCAAGGCGCGGCGGCCGGAGGGACCGGCGTGCGCGGCGTCGCGGCCCCGGTCCGGGGTCGCAGCGAACATCAGGGCGGTCGCGACGGCGAAGGCGGCGGCGGCGATTAGCGCCGACAGCCAGGAGCCGACGCTGACCGCGATGAGGCTGCCAAGGATCGCCCCCAGAGCGGTGCCGCTCGAAGCGCCGCCGTGCAGCCCGGCGAGAATGGGACGCCCGAGATCCTGCTCGACCCGCGCGCCCTCGGCGTTCATCGTGAGATCGATGAGGCCGGCAAAGGCCCCGAATACGATGAGCGAGGCGAACAGCGCGCCCTGCGACCGCACGGTCAGCAGGAGGACGACGCCAAGCCCCAGCAACGGCGCGCCGGCCAGCAGAACCTTGCGCAGACCGAAGCGCGCGCCGACAAAGCCGCCGCTCGACATCGCCGTCAGATAGGTCGCGATATAGAACGTCAGCGCCACGCCGAACGCCGGCGCGCTGACCCCGGCCTGCGCCAGGATCGTCGCCGAGGCCCCCGACCAGAGCCCGATGCCGATTCCGAACGCCATGAACATCGCCGCCGCCGCGCCATGCGGGGTGAGGAGAAACGTGCGCGGCCTTTCGTCGGCGACGGCGGCGAGCGGCGAGGGAATCATGCGCGCATCCCTGGTCAAAAGTCGGTGGGCGCGCCGCCCTCTGCCTTGCGGCGGGCGACGAAGGCTTCCAGCGCCTCGCGCCGCTCGGGCTCGATCGGCGGGGCGGTGAAACTCTCCAGCCGCTCCTTATAGAGGCGATGGGCCGAATCATAGGCGGTCGGCGAGCCCGCCTCGCGCCAGGTCTCGTAATTGCGCCAGTCGGAAATCATCGGCGCGAAAAAGGCGGTGCGGTAGCGGCTCTGCGTATGGAGCGCGCCGAAGAAATGGCCGCCCGGGCCGACTTCGCGCATCGCCTCGATCGCCAGTTCGCCCTCGTCGACCTTAAGCGGCTTGAGGAAATCGGCGACCATGCCGAGGAGATCGGCGTCGAGCGCCATTTTCTCGAAAGACGCTTGCAGCCCGCCCTCCATCCAGCCCGCCCCATGCATCAGCATATTGGCGCCGCCCATGATCGCGCCCCAAAGCGAGAACACGCTTTCATAGGCGGCCTGCGCGTCCAGCGAATTGGCGGCGTTGGTGTTGGACGAGCGATAGGGCAGGCCATGGCGGCGCGCGAGCTGGCCGCCGATCATCGCCGTCTTCATATATTCGGGCGTTCCGAAGGCCGGCGCGCCGGACTTCATATCGACATTGGAAGTAAAGCCGCCATAGACGAAGGGCGAGCCCGGCCGCACGGTCTGCGCGAGGACGAGGCCCGCCAGGGCCTCGGCGTTCTGCTGCACGAGCGCGCCGGCGAGCGTCACCGGCGCCATGGCGCCGGCCAGCGTGAACGGCGTCAGCACGACGACCTGGTTGCGGCTCGCCATCTGGATGATCCCCTCCAGCATCGGCGTGTCGAGACGCAGCGGCGAGGACGAATTGATGATGGTGAAGAGCGAGGGCTCGCGCTCCAGCGTCGCATCGTCGATTCCGCGGGCGATTCTCGTCATTTCGATCGCATCGACGATGCGCTCGCGCCCGAGGCTGTAGGCGTGGATCGGTTTGTCCGACAAGGTCAGCATGTCGAACAGAGCGTCGAGATGGCGCACGGAAGCGTGAATGTCGACCGGCTCGACGGGATAGCCGCCCCATAGATGCACCTGCTCGAAGCTCTGGCCGAGGCGGATGAAATTCTGGAAGTCGCGGTGATTGCCCGGCCGGCGGCCGCCGTCGCGATCGAAGGAATTGGGGGCGCTCGCCACCGAGCAGAACGCGGCATGGTCGCCGCCGATGACCAGCGCGCGCTCGGGATTGCGCGAATGCAGCGTGAATTGTTTGGGCGCAAGGCCGATATGCGCCTCGACCAAAGCCGGATCGAAACGCACGCGGTCGGAAGAAGGATCGACGTCGGCGCCGATTTCGCGCAGCATCGCCTTGGCTTTTTCGTGCAGGAAATCCATGCCGATTTCCTTCAGCACGGCAAGCGAAGCCTGGTGGATGGCTTCAAGCTCGTCGGCCGAGATCAGCGCGACCGGCTGAAAGGGGAAGCGGGGCTGCGGCTGTCTTGCGGCCGGCGCGCTCGCCGCCGCGCGTTCGCCGCCGCGCCGGCGGCGGCGCGGGGATTCTTCGCTCAGCGGCGCATCCTCGGTCATTCCCCATCCTCAAGCCGCGAACCTCGCGCCGCGCCAAACTAACCGCCCGCCTGCCTGCCGGCTCCCGCTATTTAGGCATCGGCGCATGCCAAATGGCGCTGGCGCGCGATTTCTCCCTCCCCCTTTGTGGGGGAGGGCGGGGGAGGGGGGTCGCGCCGGACTATCGGAAAAAAACAGTCGCGCCTTTCTTTGAAAGCTCGGCGCGACCCCCCTCCCTAACCCTCCCCCACAAGGGGGGAGGGAACGCGTCGCGGCTATTTGGCGGCGCGCAGTTTCGGGGGTTCGGCTTCCTGGGTCTCCAGGGCGTCGGCTTCGAGCGCCGAGGCCGCCGCGAAGCGCGCGATGAGCCAGGAGCGAAACAGGGCGACCGCCTCGTTGCTGAGGTCCTCGGGATGGGTCGTCAGATAATAGCCATAGCCTTCGTCGAGCGAGATATCGAAGGGGCGCACGAGGCGGCCGGCCTTCACTTCGTCCTGGAACAGTTCGGGATCGGCGAGCGCCAGCCCCTCGCCCGACAGCGCATATTGCACCGCAAGCTGCGCGGTGTCGAAGACGAGGCCGCGATCGACCGACAGATCCGGGCGGCCGAGCGCGCGGGCCATCATCTCCCAGAAGAAGTGCCGCGGGCGATCCTCGATCTTCACATGCAGAAGGTCGCAGGAGGCGATGAGGCGCGCGGGATCGGGCCGGTCGATGCTCTGCAGCAGTTTGGGGCTGCACAGGATCGTGCTGCGCACCATCCACAGGAGATCGTGAATCGCGTCGGTGACGCGCGGCTCGGAATAGACAATGGCGATGTCGATATCCCCGTCCATCTCGGCGCCGCTCACCGGCTTGGACACGATCTCCAGCGCGATGCCGGGATGTTCGGCGCGGAAATCATGGAGGATCGGGATGGCCAGCCGATAGGCGAAAGTGGTTGGCAGCGCGACCTTGAGGACGCGCTTGGGGCGTCCCTTCTCCTTGATGACCTCGCGCAGGGCCTGATCGATTCGGTCGAAGGATTTGGAGACCGCCGGCAGGATGTGCCTTCCTGCTTCGGTCAGCACGAGCTGCTGCGGGCGGCGCTCGAACAAGGTCACGCCGAGAAAATTCTCGAGCACGATGACATGCCGGCTGACCGCGCTTTGCGCGACGGTCAGGCTGTTGGCGGCCGCCGTGAAGCTCAGATGCTGACCCGCCGCCTCGAAGGCGCGCAGGGCGTTAAGCGGCAACCATTTGCGATCCATCGTCGTCTCCTCCGGACGACGCGCGAGAGAATCATCCGGTGCGCGTTTTGGCGAGCATGTCCTCGGCTAGTTCGTAGCCCATGCCCGGCCGATCAGACAGCACGATATTGCCAGCGCTGTCCACCTTCAAGGGCTCGGCCATCATGTAATCGCGTCGATCCACATCCCACTGCGGCGGGTCGTAGGGGAATTCGAGGAAGGGCGCGTCGGCGATTCCGGCGGTCAGATGGGCGTTGGCGACGACGCCGATCCCGTTGGTCCAGGTGTGCGGCGTGAACACGAGATTGTGCTCCTGCGCCATCAGCGCGACACGGCGCAGGCCGGTGATTCCCCCGACCAGCGCGGCGTCCGGCTGCAGGATGTCGAGGCATCCCTCCGTGATGAGGTCACGGAATTCGTAGAGTTCGCGGGTCATTTCGCCGCCCGCGATCCGCACGTCGACCCTGTCGCGCAGGCGCCGCATTCCCGCCCGATCGCCCCGATGCAGCGGCTCCTCCATCCAGTAAACCTTCAGCCGTTCGAGCTCGCGCGCGACCTGCACGGCGTCTTTCAGCGACCACGGCGCATAGACGTCCCAGGACATGCGCCAGCCCTGATTGCAGTCGACCATCAGTTCGAGCCGGTCGCCGATCTTGGCGCGCACCGCCTCCAGCGCCTTGATGTCGGCGCGCCAGTCGCCGCGATGGAAGCGGATTTTCAGCGCCGCAAAGCCCTCAGCGAGATAGCGCTCGGCCGCCTCGGCAAGCTCGGCGGGGCTGCGCAAGGTTCCCGACGAGGCATAGGCGCGCACTGTGTTGGAGAGGCCGCCGATCAGCTTCCAGCAGGGCTGGCCCGTGATCTTGCCGGCCAGATCCCAGAGCGCGATGTCGAGCGGCCAGCAGCGGCCCCAATGGAAGGCGATGTTGTTGAGGATGCGCCAGTGGCGCTCGATCGCCAGCGCATCCTGGCCGACGAACAAAGGTTCGTGCCCCGCAAAGCCCAGCATCATGTCGCCCGAGCCGATGCCGGTGACGCCGAGATCCGTGTGGACGCGCACGATCGCCGCGTCCCAGAAGGTGCGGGGCTTGGAATCCCAGCTCGCCTGGAACGGCGGATCGAAATGATGGCGATGGCGGGTGATCTCGATCGCCGTGATGATCGCTTTCGGCGCGAGGGCGAGGGGCAGGAAAGGCTCGGTCATCTTGGATTCCTTGCATTCGCCGATCGGCAGTCCGCTTGGCGAGTGAGCGCACGCGCCATAGGCCGCCGGCGCGCGTGAGGGAATATGATTTTGCGGATGCGTCAATGACCTCTCGTCATGCCGCGCTCGCAGGGCGCCCTGTCGGCGCCGAAATCGAGTGCGGGCCGCAGGGTTAACCGTCTGCGGTTACTAATTGTTAATTTTCATAACGCAAAGTAACCCAGTGTAATTGACTTCTATCTGCTGATTTAGTCGTTCTTTTTGCTTATTGCACGATGAGTGAGCTCTCGGGGGAGAGCTTATAGGCATCACACCGTTTCATCGTATCGGCGCAAGCCCGAATGTCCGCGATCTCGTCATTTCGCAGCGCCCTCGCCGGGGCGCGGCCGATTTGTTCCCAGCCTCGGACGGGGGTTCTTGGATGCTTGAGCAGGTATTGCGTTCGCGCCGCGGCCGGTCGCTTCCGCGCAAAGGCGCGGGCGTCGACGAACCGCCTATGGCCGGCGGCGAGCCTTTGTACCCGATCGCCCTGCCGAGCGTCGATGCCGGACAATCGGCGATCGCCGCGCTCGAGGCGCAGGCGCGGTGCTTTGCGACGGCCTTCGACAAGATCGCCCAGGGCGTGTGCGCTTACGACGGCGGGCTGCGGCTGACGCTGTGCAACCGGCGCTATGCGGAAATCTATCGCCTGGCGCCCGAGGACGTGGCGGTCGGCAAGACGTTGCGGGAAGTTTCGGAGCGCCGCTTCGCCGCCGGAACGTGCCCGGCGATGGGGCTCGAAGAATATCTATCCTGGTGCAACGGCGTTAATCTGGCCGCCGCCCCCAAGTCGACGACAGCCAGGCTGCGCGATGGCCGCACGATCCATATTCAGCATCAGCCGCTGCCGGACGGCGGCTGGGTGGCGACGCACGAGGACGTCACCGAGCGCGAGCTCGCCAAGGCGATGCGCGAGGAGCAGGCGCATATCCTCGAGATGATCGCCGTCAGCGCGCCGCTGGAAAATGTGCTCGACCATCTGGCGCGCCTCGTCGAATCGCAGCTGGCCGGCATATCTGCCTCCATCCTGCTCCTCGACAAGGAGGGGGCCTGCCTGCGCCACGGCGCCGCCCCCAGTCTCGCCAAAGCCTATACGCAGGCCGTCGACGGCGCGCCGATCGGTCCAGGCGGCGGCTCGTTCGGCGCCGCCGCGCATCGGCGCGAAGCCGTCATCGTCGCCGACATCCAGAGCGATCCCCTATGGGACGGCTATCGCGAACTGGCCGCCGAGCACGGCCTGCGCTCGTGCTGGTCGATCCCGATCCTCTCGCATCAGCGCGCGGTCCTCGGCGCCTTTGCGATGTATGCGAAGGCGGCGCGCGAACCGAGCGCCGACGAAATGCGCCTCGTCGACGTCGCCACGCGCATCGCCGGCATCGCCATCGAGCGCAGCCAGGCCGAGGCGCGCATCGATTTCATCGCCAATCACGACGCGCTGACCGGCCTTCCCAACCGCACCCTGCTGAAGGACCGCCTCGTCCAGGCGACGTCCTACGCCAAACGATATGACCGCTGGGCGACGGTGGCGTTCATCGATCTCGACAATTTCAACATCGTCAACGACAGCCTCGGCCATAGCGCCGGCGACGAGCTGTTGAAGATCGTCGCCAGCCGCCTCGTCAATTCGATAAGGGCGACCGATACGGTGGTGCGGCTCGGCGGCGACGAATTCGTCATCCTGCTGTTCGACCAGCCCAAGGACGCCGGCGCCATCTCCGCGACCATACAGAAGGTCCGCGCGATGATCGCCGAGCCGTTCCGCATCGACGGCCATGAACTCCACGTGACGTGCAGCATCGGCGTCGCCAACTACCCCAATGACGGCACGGACGCCGACGCGCTGCTCGCCAATGCGGATGCGGCGATGTATCGCGCCATGGAGATCGGCGGCGACAATTTCCAGTTCTGCACGCCCGAGCTCAACACCAAGATCCACGAGAAATTCCAGCTGCAGAAGGAATTGCGCAACGCCGTCGCGCATTCCGAATTCATCCTCCACTACCAGCCGCAGATCGACTTGCGCTCGGGGCGAATTTTCGCGGTCGAGGCGCTGATCCGCTGGATGCATCCGACGCTGGGCATGATATCGCCGCTGAAATTCATCCCGATGGCAGAGGAGACCGGCCTCATCGTGCCGATCGGCGACTGGGCGCTGGAGACCGCCTGCCGGCAGAACAAGGCGTGGCAGGACGCCGGTTTGCCGCCCATCAGCGTTTGCGTCAACGTGTCGGCGCGCCAGTTCAAGGAGAAGAACTGGGTCTCGCGGGTCGCCGACACTTTGTGCGACACCGGCCTCGACCCCGGATATCTCGAGCTCGAGGTGACCGAAAGCCTCATCATGCAGGACATCGAACAGGCGATCGCCACGATGAAGGAACTGCAGACCCTCGGCGTCCAACTGGCGATCGACGATTTCGGCACCGGCTATTCGAGCCTGGCCGCGCTGAAACGCTTCCCCGTCGGCCGCCTGAAGATCGATAAATCGTTCATCGACGAAATCCCCCACGACGAAAACGACAAGGCAGTCGCCAGGGCCGTCATCTCGCTTGGCCAGAGCCTCAGTTTGAAAGTGATCGCCGAAGGCGTCGAGACGGACGCCCAGGTCGCGTTCCTGAGCCAGAACCATTGCGAGGAGATTCAGGGCTATCATTTCAGCCGGCCGGTGTCGGCGGCC
>Ga0302324_100013766_pt1 | contig 16363 bp, 14 predicted proteins | sample Palsa_T0_1_FD_201949 | JGI IMG/M metagenome (GOLD analysis project Ga0302324, IMG submission 201949) | Peat permafrost microbial communities from Stordalen Mire near Abisko, Sweden - Palsa_T0_1 | ecosystem: Environmental > Terrestrial > Soil > Palsa > Peat permafrost | place: Sweden: Abisko...
GTGGTGCCGGGATCTGTGGCGATCGGATTGGTGGCGGCGCAGGTCGTCGGGGCGGTTTATGACCGGCGGGATTGGCGCCTGGAGGATCTGCCGGTGAGGGCGGCGCTGCGGATTACTCCGGAGCCCCAGTACCTGGCGACGCGGGTCGGCGACTTCGGGATGGTGGATGAGATTGCGCGTGCGGTGCCTTCGGGCGCGAAGGTGTTTTCGTGTGTGGGTCTGCCAGAGGCTTATGTTGATCGGGAAGTGTTGGGGTTCTGGCATTCGAAGCAGGCGCGGCGCATGACGGATGCTTTGCAGTTTGCTTTGGTGAGCCATGGGACTTCGGCTCAGTTGCTTTCGTGGCGATGGCGGGAGAGCCCGGGGACGGCGATGCGGGTTACGGCCTTGTCGGAAGTGCAGGGGAGTTCGGGGAATGGCTGGCGGGTTTATAAGCCTGGAGAGTCGAGGGGGTTGGGGCTTGCGGCGGGGTTGCGGGGGGCGGATTTCTTGGTTTGGCCGGGGGATTCAGGCCGGGTTCGGGCGGAAGTTTTGTCGCCTTCGGGGGAGTGGTGCAATGTGGATGCATCGGCTTCGCGGTTTGGATACCGGATGGACATTCGTGCGGACGCGGCGGCTTCTGTCCGGCGGTCGGGTTACGGGTATCTGGTTATGCCCGTGGCCGACGATGCCTTTGCTCCGATGGGATCCGATATGTTGCGCCACGCCGAGGCGTGGCGGGTTGAGGTTGTTGGAAGGTCAGGGAACCTTTATCTTTTCAGGATTCAGGGGGATTGAAGAATGGGAAGGCGGAACCGCCTACCCTACCTTCTGTTTGGATATAGGGAGTTCGCGGTGGCGTTTGCCGGTGGCGGCGAAGACCGCATTGGTAAGCGCCGGGATGCACGGGGGCACGCCGGGTTCGCCGACTCCTCCGGGGAGCGCGTCGCTTTCGATGATGTGCACCTCCGTGTGGACGGGCGCCTGGTTCATGCGGGCCACTGGATAGTCGTGGAAGTTGGACTGGCGGACGCGTCCATCGGCGGCGCTGATTTCGCCGGTGAGGGCGATGGTGGCTGCCATCACGGCCGCGCCTTCGAACTGCGAACGGACGCGATCCGGGTTAGCGACCATGCCGACATCAACAACCTGAACGACGCGCGGGATGCGGATCTTACCGGAAGAATCTGCTTCGACTTCAACCACCGAGGCTACGTAACTTGTGAAGCTGCGGGCTACGGCGACGCCCATGCCCCAGCCGTTGCCGGGTTTGCGTTTGCCCCAGTTGGATTTCTCGGCGGCTACCTCTAAGACATGCCTGAGGCGCCTGGTATCGAAAGGATATTTATCGTAGGGTTCGCCGTAATTCCAGTAATTCTCAACGCCCTGGGATTTGAAGTCTATGACCTTGCCCGCGCCCAGGAGTTCAAGTTGGTATTGGAGCGGGTCGCGGCCAGCGGCATTCGCCAGCTCGTCAGCAAAGCTCAAGGCCGAGAAGACGTGGTAGATGTTGGCTACGGAGCGCAGCCAGCCGATGCGGATGTGGGCTTTGGCGGGTCCGTTCTCGGCGCGATGGTTGGGCAGGTCGAAAGGCAGATCGTTGAGTCCCATGCCATATTCAACGTCGAAGCCATACATGGCGTTGGCGTCGTTCATGGATGCGATGGAAGGGAAGGCAGAGCGCTGCAGCCATCCGGTCACCTTGCCTTGTTCGTCGAGCGAAGCTTTGTGATACATGCCGGCGACAGCGTGGTAGTAATCGAAACGAATATCGTCTTCGCGGGTCCAGACGACCTTCACGGGCTTGTTGAGTTTCTTCGATAGGATGGCGGCTTCGGCGACGTAGTCGGGCTTGGATTTGCGTCCGAAGCCGCCGCCTAACAGGGTTACATGGCAGGTGACGTCTTCGGGCTTGCAGCCTACGGCGTCAGCGACAGTGCTTTGGACGGCCTGAGGGTTTTGAGTCGGAACCCATGCGGTGACTTTCCCGTCGCGGTACTCAGCTACTGCTACGGGCGGTTCCATGGTTGCGTGGGCCAGCAGCGGGACATAGTAAGAAGCCTCGACGATCTTAGAACCCCTGGCGAAAGCGGCGTCGACATCACCTACATTACGAACTACCTTGCCGGGCTTTTTGGCGGTTTCGAGGAGTTCCTTCTTGTACTGGTCGGAATCGTAGGCGGCGTTGGGGCCGTTGTCCCATTCGACCTTGAGTTTCTTGCGGCCCTGGAAGGCGGCCCAGGTGCTGTTGGCGATGACGGCTATTCCGCCGAGCGGCTGGAAGGTGTAGGGCGGCTTGAAAGGATCGATGGTCAGGGTTTGGGAGACGCCTTTGACCTGCAGGGCCTGCTTGTCGTCGAAGGACTGGACTTTGCCGCCCATGACCGGCGGGTGCTCGATGGAGGCGTAAACCATGCCTTCGCGCTTGATGTCCATGCCGTAGATGGCTTTGCCGTCGCAGATATCGGCAAGGTCAGTGATTTGGGTTTCTTTGCCGATGTAGCGCCATTCGGATTGGGGTTTGAATCGCAGGGTTTCGGGTTTGGGGACCGGAAGTTTCCCGGCGGCGGTGGCGAGAGCTCCGTAGCCAAGTTTGCGTCCGGAGGATGTGTGGACCACTTCGTGGAACTGCGCGTGGCACTCGGAAGCGGGGACGCTCCATTGTGCGGCGGCGGCTGAGACGAGCATCGTGCGGGCGGATGCGCCGGCTTCGCGGAAGGCGACGAAGAATCCGCGGATGGACTTGGAACCGTCGGTGTTCTGATCGCCGTAGTTCTTGTCGCCGATGCCCTGTTCGATTTTGACGCGCTTCCAGTCGGCATCGAGTTCGTCGGCGGCGATGAGGGGAAGGGTGGTGCGGATGCCGGTGCCCATTTCGGAGCGGTGGGTGACGATGTAGACCATGCCGTCGGGCTGGACGCCGAGGTAGATGCTGGGGTGGAGCGCGGAGGCCGCTGCCTTGCCGGCGTATTCGTTGGTATCGGCGAAGGCGTTTTCGGGGAGCACGCGGACGGCGAGGACGAGCGCGCCGGCGGAGAAGACACCGCCGAGGAAGTTGCGGCGAGAGAGATTTTCAATGTTGGTGGTCAGGCGTGTGCTCATGCGATCTCCTTTGCGGCGGTCTGATTGGCAGCGAGATGGATGGCGGCGCGGATGCGCTGGTAGGTGCCGCAGCGGCAGATGTTGCCGGACATGGCGTCGTCGATGTCTTTGTCGGTGGGCTTGCGGATCTTCTTGAGGAGGGCGGCGGCCTGCATGATCTGGCCGCTCTGACAATAACCGCACTGGGGAGTGTTAGTCTGAGCCCAGGCTTTCTGGAGCGGGTGAGCGCCATCGGGGCTGAGGCCTTCGATGGTGGTGACGGATTTTCCGGCCACGTCGCCCATTCTGGTGGAACAGGAGCGGATGGCTTCGCCGTTGCGGTGGACGGTGCAGGCGCCGCAGAGTCCGGCGCCGCAGCCGAACTTGGTTCCGGTCATTTCGAGCTCGTCGCGGAGGTACCAGAGCAGGGGCATGTCGGGGTCGCCGTCGAAGGCGCGGTCGCGATTGTTGACTTTAAGATGGATCATCCGGGTGGGCGGCTCCTTTTGAATTCCTATTATTCACTATTTGGGCGTGGTTGTGGCGTCGGAGTTGAAGTACGGTCACGGATCGGCAGGCGAAACCGCCTACCGCACCTTTCAGGCAGCCTGATTCAGCATCGACGCGGCTGGACCTCCACAGCATTTCTTGTATTTTGCGCCGGAACGGCAGGGGCAGGGGGCGTTCCGGGGGATTTTGTTGCTGACGGCCGGGGCGGATGTGGTGGCCACGGGTTTGGTGGACGGCAGGTCTGGAACCTGCCCGACAGGTTTACAAAACGAATCGAGGCCGGATTCGCGGAAGCGCTGGGCGAGTTGGCTCTCAGCGAGGTTCATTAAGGCGTCCATACCGGCAGGGGCGGCGTCGGAGGTGGGAGCGGGTTTGGGGGTTGGGAACTTGTCGGCGATTTGCTCCTGGATGGTTCGGCTCTCACCCCGTAAAGGGGATTCGAGGCCTTTCTGCAGCTTGCGGAGTTCGTCGAGGGAGCGGCGGAAGATCAGGTGGGACTGGGCGCGGGCGCGGTCTACCGATTTCTGCTGTTTTTCGGTGCGGTCGTCGATCATGGGGTCGACGTTTAAGTCTTCTATAGAGGAGAAGTTCTCTTCTACCAGGCGGCAACGGCGGAGACGCCAGGTGGCTCCCATGATTTCGGTGGCGAAGGTTTGTTCGACGGAGTTTCCGGGGGTTAACTCGTCCATTAGTTTGATGAGAGTCTGAGCGTATTCTTCTTCCTCTTCGGGACGAACGAAGTCGCGGGCGGCGTAGAGGCCGGTCCTTATGGAGTTGCGGGAAGATTTGGATTTTCCGGCTTCGGTGCGGGGGCCGGTCTGGCTGTGCGTCGTTGTGGCTGCTCTGGCTGCGTCTGTAGCTGCGTCGATCTTCATGTGAATAAGATCCTTTCCTGGTTGAAGAGTAGAACGGGTGTGTGCAGGTTTTTTGAGGAATGGCTGTAAGTTACTGAGGGGATTGAGACGAAAGTTGAAGGATTTTTGTCACTGTAAACCGGCTACCCCCGGATTTTTCGATTGTTTTAGCGTAAGCGATTGAAAATAAGCAGGTTGGCTGATTTTAATCACATATCAAGCCTTATGCCGAGCCTGAACGGCGCTGACTTCGGTATTGGCTGCGGGATCGCCGCCGTGCGTTTAGATGTCAGGGCGAAAGCGGCGAGGGTGGAGGCGCCCTGCCGGGAGTGGCGAACAAGACGTTCAGGTCCAGCAAATCGGACGTGAAGCAACCCCACTGTTTCATATGGATAGCCTGAAACACGCGACCAGCCAGGCGGACCCCAGCGTTGTGAACTCCGCTCTCGCCACAATCAGCCCGGCGCCGACGCCGCAGGTAATCTCGATGTCGCCGACCGGAGCGAACACTACAAGCGCAACGTTTTCGGTCGCGGAACGAACTGGCCCGGGCGGCGGAGTCGTGAGCGAAGGAGAAGACATCCGGCTCATTGCGATGCCGTTGAATGACGCCTTATTGCGGACGAGAGAGGGGAGCATCGACGACGCCAAGATGCTCATCGCTCTGCAGTGGCTGGACTCCAGCAGGAGATCGTAAGCTGAGAATCTCTATCCTCGCCTATTCTTCTCGGTCACCGCCCCGTCGAACCGCGCCCCAAATGCGGCAAACCCAGGCGACGGCCCCATCCACCGCAACTCCTCCACATCCTCAAAAAGCGCGATATCCGTCCGCAGCGTCGCCAGCCGCCGGAACAACAGGGCCAACTCCCGCTGTTCCACGAGCGTCCGGCACAATCCGCCCGAATTCGAAACATCTAACCGCCATTCCGCCGAATCGCCCGGAATTTCCTCAATATGCCCGAATTTCCTTAAAACCGCGGCCGTCGATTTTGCCCCCCACCCCGGCAAACCCGGATACCCATCCGCCGCATCCCCCACCAGCGCCAGATAATCCGGAATCGACTCGGGCCTCACCCCAAACTTCGCAATCACCCCAGCCTCATCGCAGACCACCCGCGTCCGCCGGTTCAACTGCACAATCCGCGTCCCCATCACGCACTGCGCCAGGTCCTTATCCGGCGTACAGATAATCACCCGCTCCACTCTCTCGTCCCGCGCAGCCAAAACTGCGCCGGCCGCTAAAGCGTCGTCTGCCTCAAATTCCACCATCGGCCACACCACCACGCCCGCGGCCGCAAGCGCCTCTTCCAGCAATGAAAACTGTGACGCCAACGCTGGCTCGATCCCCTCCCCCGTCTTATACCCCGCCCATAAATCGTTGCGGAACGATTCGATCACATGATCCGTCGCCACCGCAACGTGCGTAGCTCCATCCTTCAGCATCCCCAGCACGGACGCCAGCACGCCCCGCGCGGCGCCCACCTCGCAGCCATCCCGGTCCTTCGCCGAAGGCACCGCGTAATAATGCCGGAACAACTCATAGGTCCCGTCGATCAGATGGATTTGCAGTGGATACTCCAGCATCCACCTTAACCCGCACTTCTGTATACAATGGTCACGGCGAAGTGAACCACGTTGGAACTTCGCAATTTCCAGGAGCGAAACATCATGACCAGCACCCTCGAAACCATCACCCTCGAAACAACCCTTGGCGGCAAACCGCTGATTCTCAAAAAGCGCTATGAAAACTATGTAGCCGGCGAGTGGATGCCCCCTCTCTCGCAAAGCTACTTCGAAAACGTCACTCCCATCACCGGCAAGGTCCTATGCGAAATTCCACGCTCTAACGCCGCCGATATCGACCGCGCTCTCGATGCCGCCCACGCCGCCCGCCGCGAGTGGGGCAAAACCTCCGTCGCCGCCCGCGCCCGCATCCTCGAACAGATCGCCGAGCGAATGGAACAGAACCTCGAACTCCTGGCCACCGTCGAAACGTGGGACAACGGCAAACCCATCCGCGAGACCATGGCGGCCGACCTTCCTCTCGCCATCGACCACTTCCGTTACTTCGCCGGCGCCATCCGTGCCCAGGAAGGCTCCATTTCGGAGATCGACGCCACCACCGTCGCCTACCATTATCACGAACCTCTCGGCGTCGTCGGCCAGATTATCCCGTGGAACTTCCCCATCCTTATGGCGACGTGGAAACTCGCGCCCGCCCTCGCCGCAGGCAACTGCGTCGTCCTGAAACCCGCCGAACAGACGCCGCTCTCCATCCTCGTCTGGATGGAACTCATCGGAGATCTGCTTCCTCCAGGCGTTCTCAACATCGTCAACGGCTTTGGCCTCGAAGCAGGCAAACCGCTCGCATCCAGTTCGCGTATCGCCAAAATCGCATTCACCGGCGAAACCACCACCGGACGCCTCATCATGCAGTACGCATCGCAGAACCTCATCCCCGTCACGCTTGAGCTCGGCGGCAAAAGCCCTAACCTGTTCTTCGAAGACGTGATGGCCCATGACGATGCTTATCTCGATAAAGCCATCGAAGGCTTCGTTCTCTTCGCGCTCAACCAGGGTGAGGTTTGCACCTGCCCCTCGCGTGCCCTCATCCAGGAATCCATCTACGACCGGTTTATGGAAAAAGTCCTGCCGCGCGTACATGCCATCCGCCAGGGCAATCCGCTTTCTCCCGACACCATGCTCGGCGCGCAGGCATCCAGCGAGCAACTTGAGAAGATCCTCTCTTATATCGATATCGGCAAGCAGGAGGGCGCTGAAATCCTAACCGGCGGCAAACGCAACATGCTCGAAGGCGAACTCTCCGGTGGCTATTACGTTCAGCCCACGGTCTTCAAGGGTAAGAACAGCATGCGCATCTTCCAGGAAGAAATCTTCGGACCTGTTGTGAGCGTTACCACCTTCAAGGACGAAGAAGAAGCCCTCGCCCTCGCCAACGATACGCTCTACGGCTTAGGCGCCGGCGTCTGGACCCGCGACATGAATCGGGCCTATCACTTTGGCCGGGAAATTCAGGCGGGACGCGTCTGGACCAACTGTTATCACCTATACCCCGCGCACGCGGCCTTCGGTGGCTACAAGCAATCCGGCATAGGGCGCGAAAACCATCGTATGATGCTCGATCACTACCAGCAGACTAAGAACCAACTCGTCAGCTACAGTCCCAACAAGTTAGGTTTCTTCTAGACTTACGATGCCAACTCAACCCCAACAGGTGCTCGCTACGGATTCAGCGCTCGCGCTCATCGAAAAGCTCAAGTCGCGCTACGGCGATCTGATGTTTCACCAGTCCGGCGGCTGCTGCGACGGCAGTTCTCCGATGTGCTTCCCGCGCGGCGAGTTCCTGTTGGGGGATAACGACGTCCAGCTGGGCGAAATCGGCGACACTCCGTTCTATATGAGCCGCAGCCAGTTCGAATACTGGAAACACACTCAGCTCACCGTGGACGTGGTGCCCGGCCGCGGCGGCATGTTCTCCCTCGAAGGCCCCGAAGGCCTGCGATTCCTCATTCGCTCTCGCCTCTTCACCGACGACGAATACGCGACACTGAAATCCATCGGCCGCGTCTAACCCGCTCGCTTCAACCCGCCAGCCCTTCAATTAAGAACTGTCATTCCCGCCTGGAACGAATCCATTGAAGCCGCCACCGCAACCTGGCCCGGCGATGGGCGAAGAGGCCGTCGACACCGTGCTGGTGGTTTTGGATGAACGAAATGGGGAGCCTGCTATAACAGCCGGAAGTTCAGGTTCACCTGCAGCTCCGTAGCAACGGGGTTGCCGTCGTTTGTGCCCGGCCGGAACCTCCATTGCGTGATAGCTTCGACTGCTTTCTCATCAAGGCCCATGCCCGCGCTGTGGATCACACTGACTCCGGTCACCTGGCCGGAGGATCCGACCTCCACCAGAAGAGCGACGGTGCCGCTGTATTTGGCTTTGCGCGCCTGCTCTGAGTATTCGGGATCCTTTTTATAAATCACGGCGGGCGGCCTCGTCGTCGATCCAATGTCGGTATTGGTAGCTTTCTGTTTTTCCGGCGTGACCATCAGATCGTCGCGCCGTTTCTTCAACAGTGACAGTTGGTTTACCAGATTGCGGATATCCGGGTAAGTCTCAAGGTACGTCCGGCGGAGTTGCTCAAGTGTGAGTTCGAGGCTGTCGATCTGCTTGTTCAGCTGAACCACGTCTTCGTTGGCAGCGGCATCGGCAGCGCCCGCCACCGTAAAGGTTTTGTCGGCATAGTGCCCGGCGCGGTAATCCAGTTTCTCTCCCGGGTTTCCTTTCAGAGATATTGCGATTCTGCGGTAGAGGCCGTCCGCCTTCGGACCTGCGTAATAGCCAAGGACGTAGTAACTCGAAATGTTCTGGGAAGGGTCATCCAGCTTCTGGAATTCGAAGACTTTGATGGCTTGTGGGTCGCCATCTTCTTTCACGACAAAATCGCCGGCGTCAAGTCCTTCGATGACCTTGCCGGACGAATCTCTGACAATAACATCCACAAGCACCAGCCATGTGTTGCTTAAGATGAGCGGCAAAGGAGCGGGCACGGCTCTGACGTTCGCATCCGCGGGTTGTGGCGCCAGAGCCGGTGGGGGAACCGGTGCCGGAGCCGGACGAGCCTGCGCCAGTTGAATGCGCGGGCGAGGAGCGGGCAGCACCGTCGGCAACTGCGTAGACGGGGTCACGGGTGTTAGCTCAACCGCAATATAGGGTACCGGGCGTGGTGCGGGAGTGAAACTGATGGCGGCGAGAGGAAGCGCCGTCGCCAGCCCCAGAAACCAGGTGGCCAGCGCTCCAGACGCAGCGACTCGGTTTCGTTGAAGGTCCCGGTCGAGCAACGCATAGAGCCGCCGCCTGAGGCTGGACCGATGAGCCATTCCAGCCGCAATCAAAGTGTCCGCTCCGGGTTGGACATCCCAATCCAACAGCAATTTTGCATAGACGGAAGGCCTTCCACCCGCCGCGAGAACACGGTCGTCGCACGCCAGTTCCTGCTCTTCGCGCAACTGTCGCGCGGCGATCCACATGACCGGCTGGAACCAGATGAGACAACGAGCAATTTCGGCGAGAATCCGGAAGAAGAAGTCGTGCCCCTGAATGTGCGCCAGTTCGTGACAGAGCACCGCGTGACGGCTCTCGGGCCGAAGTTGTTGGAAACCCGCGGGGACCAAAATTACAGGCCTGGACATTCCCCACAGGAGTCCCCATGTGAGCGGCGCGGCAATAGAATCGTTATGCATCAACACGACACGGCCAGGGCGAGAGCGGACGCCGCCGAGCCGGGCCAGTGCCGTATCCATATCTGCCAAAATCTCGGCGTCACTCACGGGTTGCGAGGCAATTCGCAGACGGTGAAGACCGCGCAGACCCATGACAAAACGAATGAGCAACAGTGCCGTACCGACGAACCAGATGAGCGGGATCGCGCCGGTCCGCGTTCCGGAAGGTGCTTCTCGCTGCGCTGTCGTTTGGGTGACCGGCGCCGGAAGCTCTGTGGCGCCGTCAGCTATCGCAGACTTCGCGTTTGCGTTGGATGCCGGAGACGGCGCAGGACTCCGGAACTGCGGCCAGTCAGGCATAGCCGCAGTCCAGCGCGGCAACAGCGGTATCGCCAATGCGGCCACGAACATGGCTACGAATGCGCTGGAAAGGACCAGCCGGCGCAGGTCCGCCGACTTCTTTCGCAGCAAACCATTCACGCACAAAGCAGCGCCGAGCGCCACACTGGATTTCCAGAACACTTCGATTAAGACCGGGAGACCTTGCAGTGACATCGTCATTTCCCTTCCGCTTCCCGACGGGCAATCAGCGCTGACAGTTGTTTTCTTTCCGCGGGCGAAAGTTTTTTGTGGGACATATCCAGCAGGGCCGCCGCGGCGGCCAGTGTGGACCCTTCGAAGAAGGTAGCGACCAGATGCCGCAGCGCCGATTGCCCCGCTTTGGAGGGAGCGACGACGGGCGAATAAACGTAGCGCATCCCGTCCCGCCGGTGACTGACATGTCCTTTTGCCTCCAGCAGGCCCAGCATTCCGCGCACGGCGGAGTAGGTGGGCGGGTCCGGCAGATTCGTCCGAACGTCGGCTACGGTGGCGTTTTCGAGCCGGTAGAGAATCTCCAGGATCTGCCGCTCCCTGCGGCCCAGTTGAATTCCGGTGTCTTCGGCCATGTCAGTCACCTCGCTTAGATGCTAGTGCATTAGCACATGCCAGTACACTAGCATTTCAGCGAAAGCCTGTCAAGCGGGTTTATATTGCTTTCTTGAAGACGCTGGCCCAACTTCTCGATCTACTGGCGGCCGTCCACGGCGAGAAAGCGCCCGCGTGGCCAACCGATCCCTACCTGTTTCTCGTGTGGCTGCACTGCGGATATCCCGCCAGCGATGCGAGGTGCGCGAAGGGTTGGGAATCGCTGAAGAGTCAAATCGGCATCGGGGTGGACCGGATACTCGCCGCAGATTCCACTGCGCTCGCGAACGCATTGAAACCCGGCGGGATGGTGCCCGAACTCAGAGCGATGCGCCTGAAGGAAATTGCGGAGCGCGTCGTCAAACAGTACGGCGGCGATTTGAGCGACGGGCTGCGCGGTCTGCCCGTTGCTCAGGTTCGCCGCGCGCTCAAACAATTTCCCAATATTGCGGACCCCGGCGCGGACCGGATTCTTCTCTTCGCCGGGATATCGCCGGTGGCCGCTGTTCCCTCTAACTGCCCGCACGTGCTGGTGCGCGTCCAGGCCGGGCAAGAGCGCGAAAACTATGGCACGACATACCGCGAAGCGCAACGGATGATTGAGGATGAATTGTCTGCAACATTCGATTCCAGAACGCGGGCGTACCTGCTGCTCAAACATCACGGACAGCAAATCTGCAAGACTTCCAACCCGAAGTGCGGTACTTGTCCGGTGGCGCCGGACTGTGCGTTCTTTGCTGGTAAGCTGCGAGGCCGGGCGAATTCGGTGAAAAGCTAATGGATCAAGGCAACGATAGTATCGTCGGCACATGGAGATTGGTTTCTGTCGTGGCCAGGCCCGCTTCAGGCGGTGAGGCAGTCAACGCGATGGGCGAAAATCCGAGCGGTTTTCTCACCTACACGAGTGACGGACGAATGACAGCCATCCTTGCTTCCGGCGGACGGCAACATCTGTCCGTGGCGGATCCGATGGGCGCTCCGTCCGCGGAACGGGCGGAAGCCTTTGCGACCTTTATCGCTTACGCGGGAGGTTACACCGTTGACGCGGACAGAATTACTCACCACGTTGAGGTCTCGTGGCTTCAAAACTGGGTGGGCGCCGATCAAGTCCGATTTGCCAGGCTGCAGGGCAATCGTCTCACGCTAAGCTCAGCGCCGACCCTGATGGGGGGTAAACAGATGGTTGCTGAACTGGCCTGGGCGCGATTATGAGGCGTCGCCGGCAGGATCGGAGGGCTTAGTTTTCGGCGGGCCGCTCCACGCGATCGATCACGTAAATTTCAACCGGGCCTTCGTGCGAATCCAGTCTTAACCCGAGTTGCCGCTCCAGGGCGTCGAACAGAGTCGGAAGCGCGGCGAGTACGATCTGTAACGGGCCGATCCGAGAAGTTGCTCGGGATCAATGCGAGTGTTCTGGGTCATAAGTTCCGCACCACTGGGTGAAAATCCGTAAGTCTTTGTAGGGCCAAGGCTTCGGCCTTGCCGCAGGGCTTCTGCCCGGCGTCGGCATGGCGCAAGACTTGTGACCCGCCAGACTAGGTCATACATGTCGACGCCAGATCCCGAAAGGCGAGTCGGATTGCCGGAGAAACCGTGGCATGCGGTCGCACTGGCATCGCAGTCCGCGCCGCTCTTTCGGAGCTTCGTGCCATTCTTCGCAACCACCAGACGATACGCGGGCATCTCTTTTATCTGGCGGCGAACGGAAAGCTTGAACAGATCGGCCAGGAGTCTCTGGGGCATGAGCCGGGTCTTCTCCCAAAGCACTCGATCGGATGCCCCCTTCGGAATCGCGCTGGCGCCAGCCTTGGCGTCAATGTCGTATCGTGCGGAATCGATCCAGCCGGGACCACCCTGCAGCAGATAGGAGCCGAAATGCCATACGCATTCAGGATCAGTTCCCGAACGCTGTTGTTCGTGGCCGTAAATCTCCCTCCGGGGAGGATCATGGAAGGCGAGCGCGTATCGCCAGAGCGATTTGGTTCTACGGACGCCACCTCAAATGACAGCGAGGCCAACTGCGACTGGGCCTGACTTGGACTTGCGTACACGACGCCCATAACGATAGGGTCCGCGGCTGCCGCGATTCCGGCGCTAACCAACAGACCTCTCCTTTTTCGACTGCTTTAGCAAGGCTTTCTCGGCCTCCTTTACGTCTTTCAGCGTGAGCTCTCCAGACTCCACGAAATGCGCCATGACCAGCTTCGCTCTGCCGGCGAACAATCCTAGGAGTTCGTCGACCAGACGGCGCTCAGCGTCTTTGCGGGAAATCACCGCCTCAAAAATATTCGCGTTGCTGATTTTCTTAACGCAGCGAAGCGCTTTCTTACGTTCCAGACGATACACGACCGTTTGAACGGTCGTGTAGGCCGGTCGCCCCTGCTCTGGAAACGTCTCCAGGATCTCTCGAACGGAGCATGCACCCTTTTGCCAGAGCCCCTCGAGCACCTGCACTTCCAGCTTCGTAAGTTTTGGCCTGCCCATATCGGTGGACTACAATTACAATTATACTACTATGATGATAGTCAGGCTGCAAGTCTCGATTTCAGCCACGTCCGTCGCACTGGAACGACTCGGACCGTTGTATAGTTGCTCATGGCTCTTTGTGTCACCCGTATTTCCCTGGCCCTGCTCTTCGTGACCCTGCTCTTTGCAGCGTCGGCTGCGGGCCAGCAGGGAAAATCCACCGAAACGGCGCCGCTGATTCAGCCCGGCGCACCCGGTCAAAAAAGTAAGACTGTAACCGTTGAGTCCGCCGGTACGCCATACCACGGACCAACCGATGCCGACACCAGCTTTATGCAGGGAATGATCATGCACCATTCGCAAGCCGTCGAAATGGTTGAGCTGCTGCGCACCAGAGGCCGGAGCAAGGAACTGCAGGCTCTCGGCGACCGGATCAGCATCTCTCAGACGGACGAAATTAAATACATGAAGCAATGGCTGGAAGATCGCGGCAAGCCGACTTCAATGCCCATGAAGCACGACATGGAAGGCATGGACATGAAAGGCATGGATATGAAAGGCATGGATATGTCTACGCCTATGATGCCTGGCATGCTGTCCCCCCAGCAAATGAAGGATCTGGAAGCGGCCAAAGGCGCCGCCTTCGACCACCTCTTCCTGACCGGGATGATCCAGCATCACACCGGCGCCCTGACCATGGTGGACGAACTCTACAACACTCCCGGAGCCGGTCAGGACAGCATTCTGTTCGACTTCGCTACCGACATCGATAACACGCAACGCGCTGAAATCAGAATTATGCAGGCCATGCTTGCAAAGGAAAAGAAATGATTGTAAAACCGAGCCTTTCGCTACTGCTGTTCGCGTCTTTCCCCGTTATCTGCGCCGGACAGGAAACGCCGCCCGCTGCGCCCACCGTGCCACCGCCGGCTCCGAGCGTCTACTCAAATCCGCGCGCCCCGCACGACGACCCCCGCGTGGGTTTGAAACCGGGATTGTACGATGCGGGCGAAGCTGCGTTCGGCCTCGAGCGCATCACCTCACTTGCCAAGCCCGACGGCTTCTCCGCGGAAAATAACGCGACTGCGACCACAGCAGCACCGCCTATTCCTCCGCCCGCCGCCCCTGCCGAGGGCGCCGCAGGCGGACGCGGCGGACGCGGTGGCGAAGGACGCGGCCCGCAGCTTCCCGCGATGGCTACGGGTTCCACCAACTCGGATCTGGCCTTCAGCGGCAACCACGTCTTTGTAGGCAACTACAACGGGATTAACACCTACGATATCGACAATCCGAAGCAGACCAAGCTGCGCAGTTCCTTGCTGTGCCCCGGCGGTCAGGGAGACGTTTCAGTCTATGGCCACCTGCTCTTCATGTCTGCCGAAGCCACCAACGGACGCATTGACTGCGGCACGCAGGGAGTTCCTCTGCCGGCCGGTTATGTGCCGCCTCCGCCGCCTCCACCCCCGCCGCCGGCCGCCGACGGAACCGCCCCGCCCGCAGGCGGCGGCCGTGGCCGCGTCCCGGCGCCGCCGAGTCCGGATCGTTTCCGTGGTGTCCGCATCTTCGACATCAGCGATATCGGAAATCCCAAACAGGTTGCCGCGGTCCAGAGTTGCCGCGGTTCGCACACGCATACTTTGGTGCTCGACCCGAAAGACAAGGAGAACGTTTACATCTACATCTCCGGCACCGGCCTCGTTCGTCAGGAAGAAGAGCTGACTGGCTGCTCGGGAGGAGACCCCGACAAGAATCCCAACACGGCTTTGTTCCGGATCGACATCATCAAAGTGCCGGTCGCCCATCCCGAGCTGGCGAAGATCGTCAACAGCCCCCGCATCTTTGCCGACGACAAGACAGGAGCGCTCAACGGCCTCTGGAAAGGCGGTAAGCACGGCGAAGGCACGCAAACCACGCCGGAAACCACTGCGTGCCATGACATCACCGTCTATTCGGCTCTCGGACTCGCAGCCGGAGCTTGTTCCGGCAACGGGATTCTACTCAATATCAAGGACCCGGTACATCCCGTTCGCATCGATGCTGTAAACGATCCCAACTACGCTTACTGGCATTCCGCCAACTTCAGCAATGACGGAAGCAAGGTGCTCTTCACGGACGAGTGGGGCGGCGGCGGGCAACCGCGTTGCCGCGCGACCGATCCCATGTTCTGGGGCGCGGATGCGATCTTCAACCTGAAGGGTGGCAAGCTGACGCTGTCTTCTTACTACAAGATGCCGGCCGAGCAGACCGAATTTGAAAACTGCGTGGCTCACAACGGATCGCTCGTACCGATTCCCGGACGCGACATCCTGGTGCAGGCCTGGTACCAGGGCGGCGTTTCGATGGTGGACTTCACCGATGCCACGCATCCTGTTGAGATCGCCTATTATGATCGCGGTCCCATCAGCACCGAAAAGCGCGCCATGGGCGGGATGTGGTCAGTCTACTGGTACAACGGCTACATATATGCTTCGGAAATCGCACGCGGTTTGGACGTGTTCAAAATGGTGCCGAACAAGTTCATCACGCAGAATGAGATCGATGCATCGAATCAGGTGCACTTCGATGAGCTGAATGTGCAGGACCAGCCGAAGATCGTGTGGCCGCAAAACTTCGTCGTGGCCCGTGCGTATATCGACCAGTTGGCCCGGGGCAATTCCGTAGCCGCGCCGAAACTGGACGCGCTGACTGCGGCTATCGCCAAAGTGGAAGCATCGCGCACCGATAAGAAAGCGGCCTCGGAGCTGAAGTCGATCGGGGCGAGTCTGGAGAAAGAGGCCGCTGGTGCAAAGACCCCGGCGGACGCCGAGCGGATGAAAGCGATCGCGGCGATCATTAAGCAGAGCAGCCGCTCGTAGGGCAGGTTGGTAACCTGCAGGCGGGTTGGAACCCGCCTAAACCTCGTCGGCCGGAAGGCCGACAAGCGCCGATTGACAACACGGATTACGCCGGTCCTCGCCCCTTTGTCTCAAGGAAGCGTCGGGGATCGGCGCGAATGCAATCGATAGCATGATACGCTAGACTTCATTCCACACTTCCCCCGGCGAGGTCCGGCAGATTTCCGGCCATGATCGTCCCCCGGGATACCACCCAGGCATGAGCGACGAAGGCTCCGTCCGCGTCCTTGCGAACGGCGATAATCAACTCGTGCTGCAGACCCGCGAGCCGCAGCAGGAGCCCGCCTGATCGCCTATCCGATTCTTTCGATCTCCTTCATCCCAGCCGCATCCCTCAAACCTGCCCGCGACGCTCCCGCCGCCCTCCAGATCCAC
>Ga0302324_100013767_pt1 | contig 16362 bp, 12 predicted proteins | sample Palsa_T0_1_FD_201949 | JGI IMG/M metagenome (GOLD analysis project Ga0302324, IMG submission 201949) | Peat permafrost microbial communities from Stordalen Mire near Abisko, Sweden - Palsa_T0_1 | ecosystem: Environmental > Terrestrial > Soil > Palsa > Peat permafrost | place: Sweden: Abisko...
CGTCACTACGGCGAGCAGTTCCTGAACTACTACCTGCTGCCGATGAGCTGCGCGGTGTGGTCCTCGCCGCCGGACCGCATGCTGCAGTTTCCGGCGATGACGCTGTTACGGTTCTTCCACAACCACGGTTTTCTCGGGCTGCACACCCAGCATCCGTGGCGCACCGTGCTCGGTGGCGCCGCGGCGTACGTCGACCGGCTGATCGCCCCGTTTCGCGACCGCATCTACCTCAAGCGCGGCGCCGTTGCCGTGCGGCGCCAAGGGAAAGGCAACGGCAACGGCAATAGCAACGGCGACGGCGTGCAGGTGACCGACGAAGCCGGCCACAGTGCCCGCTACGATCGGGTGATTCTGGCCTGCCACGCGGACCAGGCGCTGCGCCTGCTGAGCGACGCCGACCAGCATGAGCGCGACCTACTCGGGCAATTTGCCTACCAGCCCAATACCGCGCTGCTGCACACCGACGCGCAGGTGATGCCGCGCACCGCGCGCTGCTGGTCGTCGTGGAATTACCGCGTCAGCCTCGATTCCCAGGGCCGGGCGGCACCCTCGACGGTGTACTGGATCAACCGGCTGCAGGGAATCGACACACCGCGCAACTATTTTGTGTCGATCAACGGCGAGGATCAGCTGCAGCGTGACAGCGTCGTGCAGCGCATTCACTACGAGCATCCGCTGTTCAGCGACGGCGCCATTCGCGCGCAGCAGCAGCTGCCGCAGCTCAATCAGCGCCACAGCGGCGTGTACCTGTGCGGCAGCTATTTCCGCTACGGCTTCCATGAGGACGCGCTCGGCTCGGCACTGCAGCTCAGCCGCCTGCTGGGGGAGGACGCATGGGCCTGAATTCATGTCTGTATGAATGCGTGATCGTCCACCGGCGGCTACGGCCCAGGCAGTACGCGTTCGAGCACAAGATGATGATGCTGTATGCCGATCTGGACGAGCTCGATGCGATCGACTGCAGCACCCGGCTGCTGAGCCGCGAGCGGCGCAACCTCTACAGCTTTCGCGATGCCGATTATTTCCCCACCGGGAGCGGCGGTGACCTCAAGTGCCGGGTGAGCGCCTGGTTGCGCGAACGCGGCATCGAGCTCGGCGATGCCGGCCGCGTCCGGCTGCTGACCCTGCCGCGCATCCTGGGTTATATCTTCAATCCGATCTCGATCTATTTCTGCTCCGACGCCCGCGACCTGCCGCTGTGCGCAATCGCCGAGGTCGGCAACACGTTTCGTGAAAGCAAGCTGTTCATGCTGCCGATCCACGCGGCGCAGCCGCCAGCCACCCCTCCGCCTGGCACCCGTCCGCCTGCCACCCGGCCGCGCTATCGGCTGCGCGTGCCCAAGCATTACTACGTGTCGCCGTTCTCCAGTCTCGATGTCTGCTTCGACTTCGATCTGCTGCTGCCCGGGCACAACCTGCAGGTGCATATCGAGGACTGGGACGCGGACGGCAAGCTGCTCGACAGCCACCTGCGTGGTGCGCGTGTGCCGCTTTGCGACTACCAGCTGCTGCGATTCGCGCTCAAATTTCCGGCGCTGACCCTCAAGGTGATCGGCCTCATCCACTGGCACGCGCTGCGGCTTGCGACCCGGCGTCTGCGCTGGCATCGCAAGGCCGAACGCCCCGACCTGCAGCGCGAAGTGCTCAATCCCACCCCTTGCCTGCGCAGCCATAGCCACTGAACGGCAGGCGCGGGCGATGAATATCGATCATCTCATCGCCAGGGGCCTGCTGCCCGACTGGCTGATCCGCCAGGGCATTCGCCGCCTGCTGCGCACGCGGCTGCGCGAGCAGGGCCGTGGCAGCGCGCAGCAGCGCGCCGCTGCGCAGCTGGCGTTCATCGAGGAGCTCAAGGCAAGCCCGATCGCGATCGACACCGAGGCCGCCAATGAGCAGCATTACCAGGTGCCGACGGCGTTCTTTCAGCTGTGCCTTGGCCGGCGGCTGAAATACAGCAGCGGCTTGTGGTCCGAAGGCATCGCCACCCTCGACGCGGCCGAGCAGGCGATGCTGCAGCTGACCTGTGAGCGCGCCCGCATCGAGGATGGCCAGCAGATCCTGGAACTGGGCTGCGGTTGGGGTTCGCTGTCGCTGTGGATGGCCGAGCACTACCCGCAGGCGCGCATCACCGGGGTGTCGAATTCCGCGACCCAGCGCCTGTATATCGAGTCCGAGTGCAAGCGCCGCGGCCTGAGCAACCTGCAGATCATCACCTGCGACATGAACCGCTTCGAGACGCCGGCGCGCTTTGACCGGGCGGTGTCGGTCGAGATGTTCGAGCATATGAAAAACTACCAGCAGCTGATGGCGAACATCGCCCGCTGGCTCAGGAACGAAGGCCTGCTGTTCGTGCATATCTTCAGCCATCGCCACTTCGCCTACCACTTCGTGGCGCGCGACGAGTCGGACTGGATGGCGCGCTACTTCTTTACCGGCGGCATCATGCCGAGCGAGGACCTGCTGCTGAACTTCCAGCGCGACCTGAAGCTCGCGGCACGCTGGCGGGTCGGAGGCGAGCATTACCAGCGCACCGCTGAAGCCTGGCTCGCCAACCTGGATCGCAACACCGAACAGGCGCGGCCTTTGCTGGCGGCCACCTATGGAGCGGACCAGGCGCAGCGCTGGCTGTCGTACTGGCGCGTGTTCTTCATGGCATGCGCCGAGCTCTGGGGCTATCGCGGCGGCACCGAATGGCAGGTGTCGCACTACCTGTTTCGCAAGACCAGCCTGCCAGTGTGATCCAGGCACTATCGTCGGCCGGCGGGCGCAGCTAGACTGCGCCGATTGTGCAGACCGGATGACGGATGACATGCCGCCGAAGCTTGCGGTGAGAATCGTGGGCGCAGTGCCGCGCGCACTGGTGCTGCTGCTGGGCGCCCTCGGCAGCGCGCACGCCCGCTCGATCCCCGACAGCCACGACCCCTATCACCGCTCCGCATCCGCCTATGCCGCGGTGCTCGATGGCGAGCTGCTGTGGGGTAGCAATATCGACGTGCGCCGCGCTCCGGCATCGCTGACCAAACTGCTGACCGCGCTGGTGGTGCTCGATGCCGACTGGCAGCCCGATGCGCTGCTCGCCGTCAGCCACGACGCCGCCCATGCCACGCGGCCGCGGGTCGGCCTGCGTACCGGCGAGAGCATACGGGCGGACGAGGCGCTCACGGCGATGCTGATGCATTCCGCCAACGACGCCTGCCTGGTGCTGGCCGAACACGTCGCCGGTTCGCTCGATGCCTTTGCCGAGCGCATGAACGCGCGTGCCGCCGCGCTCGGCATGCAGGATTCACACTTCGTGCACCCCTGCGGCTTCGACGCCGACGGCCAGTACTCGACCGTCACCGACCTGCTGCGCCTGGCCAGGGCAGCGCACGCCGACCCGCGCATCGCCCAGATTGTCGCCCAGGAAGAGGCCACGATCAGCACGCTGTCGGGGCGGCGGCTGGCGTTCCACAACACCAACCAGCTGCTTGGGCGCCTGGACGGCGTGGTCGGACTCAAGACCGGCTACACCTCCCATGCCGGCCACTGCCTGATTGCGGTGGCCGAACAATCCGGCCATCGCGTCTGGCTGGTGCTGCTCGATTCGCCGCGCCGCTGGTGGACCGCGCACCGTATCATCACCGACGCGTTCGCCACGGCCGTACGCAGCGAGCACAGCCACGAGGTCAGCCTCGCCGGTAGCTGACTACGGCGGGATGCTCGCCGTCAGTCGAATATCACGCGATGAGGCGCCCACCTCGATCGCACGCGCCGCGTCCGCCAGCTGCCAGCGTTGCATCGCCTCGGACCAGTACTGCAGCCGGCGCAGCGGAATCTGCAGCACCACGCGCCGGGATTCCCCGGCATCGAGCGCGACGCGATCGAACGCCACCAGTGAACGCGCGGCAAACTGCGCCCCTTCATCCTCGCCATCGTGCCCATCGTGCGACGCGCGATCGGGTGCGCCCAGGTAGACCTGCGGCACTTCATCGCCGCGTACCGGGCCGAGGTTGCTGAGCGTGAACGCGACCGTAAGGCCGCCGTGCGCGGCCGGCGTGACCTGCAATGACCGGTATTCAAACCGCGTATACGACAGGCCATAGCCGAATGGGTACAGCGGATCAATGCCTGCCTGGTCGAACCAGCGATAGCCGACGAACACCCCTTCTGAGTAGATGGTCTTGCCATCGACCCCGGCGGAGGAGCGCTCCGGATGCTCGCGGTCATGCGCCAATGTGTCCTGCAAGCGTTGCGGCCAGGTGAAGGGCAGGCGGCCCGCGGGCGACACGCGGCCGAGCAGCAGATTAGCGGCCGCCCATCCGCCTTCATCACCGGTGTACCACATCTGCAGCACCGCCCTGACCTGGGCGAGCCAGGGCATCGCGACCGGATCGCCGGTGTTGAGTACCACGATGGTGTTGGGGTTGGCGGCGGCGACATCGGCGATCAACTGGTCCTGGTCGCCCGGCAGCGCCATCACCGGCTGGTTGCGTGACCACGCAAACACCACGACCGTGTGGGCACTCTTCGCCGCCTCGATCGCGGCCGCATAGTCGGCGTGCTTGTGCGCCGGAGTGGCCCAGTTGAGACGCACCTGCAGCGGCTTGCCGGAGTCATCACCGTCGGCCGTGACCTGCAGCGCGTGCCTGCCGGCGCCCAGTTCGACACGCCGGCGCAGGTTGTCCAGTCCATCGGGCGTCGGCAGCACGTTGTCATGCCCCGCCTGCAGCACGTCGCCGTGCTGCGGCGGGATCGCAATGCGACCGAGCAGCCGCTCATCGAGCCATATCGCGCCGGATCCGCCCAGCATCTGCAGATTGAATTCGTACACACCATCGACGGGTACGCTGACGCTGCCGGACCAGCGGTGCGCGGAACGCGCCGGTAGCGCGCGCCCGTTCGCAAGCGTGAAATCGATGCCGGCGGCGATCGCCTGTCGGTGGCTGCCGATGCCCTCATCGATGACCTGTGCCGGCGCGAGCCGCCCGGCCATGTCGTTGCCGGCGGCGTAGCTGACATGTGCCGCATGGTCGTCGCGCAGCAGCCGGCGCAACGCGGTGAATGCGCCGATCTGGCGCTCGGGTCGACCCAGCGCCTGTTCATTGGCCCGCGCGACGGCGATTGTCTGCAGCGCGCCCGGCCCGATCAGCAGCAGCGAGCCGAGATCCTGTCGCTTGAGTGGCAGCGCGGCATCGTTCTTCAGCAGTACCGCGCCATCCTCCTCGGTTCGCAACACAACGCGCGCGTCCTGCTCGGCCGGCTCGGTCGTCGGCCAGCGCTGCCGGTGCCGATCCAGCAGCCCGAAGCGCTGCATCTGCAGCAATATGCGGCGAGCCGCCTGCGTGATCGTGAGCTCGGATACGGCTCCCGCCTGCAGCGCCGCGCGCAGATTGACAGGCAGATCGGCCATCGGTGCAGCCTGCGCTGCGCCTTCGATATCACCACCGCCGCTGTTTCCACCGCCGCTGCCAGCGCCGAGCGTCGGGTGCGGCTCAAGGTCTTCTTCCGGGATGCGGCCTCTTGGGCCAAATCCCATGGCATCGGTGCTCTTCGACGGCACTGCGGTCGTATCAGTGCCCGAGAAATACGAGATCATCAGCTGTTCGCGGTCGGGACCGACCCGCAGCTCGCCCGGCATCTCCAGGTCAAGACCGGCATTGATGAACTCGGCGGCGTGGGTGGCGCCCCAATCGGAGGTCACGAACCCCTGGAACCCCATCTCCTGGCGCAGCAGCCCGTTCAACAATGCATCGCTACCGCAGGCGAACGGGCCATTGATCCGGTTGTAGGCGCACATGACCGACGCGACGCCGGCGTCCACCGCGTCCGCGAACGGCGCGGCATAGATTTCGTGCAGCGCCTGCGCACCGACCTGCACATCCTTCGCGCCGTCAAAGGCAAGGTAATGCTTGGCCTGGGCCATCACCTTCTGGCTTTGGATGCCGCGCACCAGCGCCGCGCCGATCTGCCCGCTCAGCAGCGGATCCTCACCGTAGGTGTTGTAGCTGCGGCTGAAGGCCGGATCGCGATAGATGTTGATGAACGGTTCCAGCACCAGATCGATGCCCAGCGCGCGCGCATCGCGGCCGATCACCACGCCATTGGCTTTCGCATCCTTGACGCTGAAGCTTGCCGCCAGCGCCATCGTGGCCGGCAGCGCGGTCGACACCTCGCGGGTCAGTACACCGGGAGGCCCGTCGGCGAGTCGCAGCGGGGCTACACTTAAGCGCGCAACCCCCGGCAGATAGCCGGCCTGTCCCTGGTAGCTAGAGGGCGCCTCGGTAGCGCCATGGATCAATGCGATCTTCTCATCCAGCGTCATTGCCGCCAGCAGGCGTTCCACCCGCGCGGCGCCGTACAGCGCCGCAGGCTGGACCAGCCCGACCAGGGCCATGGTCGCCGCGCACAGCCATGCGCCGTCAGCCCCCGGGCTGGCCGCCGATGATTGGCAGGATCGCTGCGGTGATGTCGCTCGGGCAATGCGCGGACGCGAGCAATACATGAGGTGGCGCGATTTCCTCCGGCTGTGCGGGACGCGGCATCGGCGCTTGCGCGCCAGACTGCTGCATCGTGGCCGTGGATTCTCGCATGGGCTGCGTTCGATCCGTGCGCGCCACCTGCTGCTGAATCTTGCGCTGCAGTACGGCCACCAGGCCGACACGCTCGCGGTACGTTGCCATCGCCCGGCCTAGCGGCTGCGCGCAGCCGGCCGCGGTACCTTGGCCCCTGCGCGTCGCGCTTCCGACAGGCCGATGGCTATCGCCTGTTTGCGGCTGGTGACCTTCTTGCCCGAGCCTCCTGAGCGCAGCGTGCCCTGCTGCATCTCGTGCATCGCCCGCTCGACTTTCTTGCCGCTTGCCTTGCTATAGTGACGTGCCATCAGTGCGCCTCCGACCTGTGAATGAGCACTAGCGCGACAGCAGCGCGATCAGAATAATGATCGGAATCGGAACCCCTAACAGCCACAGCAGAATTGAACGTCCCATGGGTATCTCCGTAACTTCAGACCTTGTATTTCCACGTGCCATCGCGCAGCCCGCCGCCCTCGATCGCCGCGAGGCTGGCTGCGAATGCCCCGACCAGCAGCGATGCGCACAGCCACAGCGATAACTGCGCGGCCGCCTTGCGTGCCTTATCAACCGCCGCCTTGGCCCGCTCGATGGTCGCCGACACGCGCTCCTCCGCCTGCACCGGGCTGATGCCGGCGCGATCGGATACCAGCTGCGCCAGGTAAGCACGGTCCAGGCCCTCGAAGTCGCCGCCGTTCTGGAATGCCGCAGCAAAGATGCGTCCAGTCTCGGCTCGCGCCGCCGACATGTCGGCGCTCGCGTTGCCGGACGCCGGATCACCGCGCACCAGCGAGTCCACATAGCCATCCAGCAGTCCCGCAGACTGGCCGTCGACACGCGTGACCGCCGAGGCAGCGCCGCCCGCCAGTGCTCCTGCGACCGAGCCGAGCGCTCCGGCACCCAGTAGCGTCGCCAGCCCCCAGGCAAGAAAGCCGTGCGCGGTATCGCGGAAGAATACTTCACGCGTATGTGCGCCCACCCAGCGGCTTCGCAGTCGGCCGGCCAGGTAGCCCCCGACACTGGACGCGACCATCGCGGTGACGATCAGGTACAGGCCGGTGGCAACATGGAACGTCGTCCCGCTCGCCATGCGGGCGGACCAAGGCGAGATCGAGGAGAAGCCCACCCCGGCCCCGAACGACAGCAGCACCAGCGTCAGTGCCGAGGCGGCGACCCCGCCGGCCACAATGGCGCCCCAGGATACGGCCGATAGGGTCGCATCCGGCGCGTTCTGCTCGCTCTCGTAGGCAGTCTCACTGGTCGCTTCGCGCAGCATGATGTCAGTCCCCGGACTATTGCAGTCGCGTATAAGTTCGTGGGGCCAAGTATGCTCTCTGCGCTCGACGTGGCACTGTCGTACGGCGCCTTTGCGTGACGTAGGAGACGGCTGATTCTCCGCGTCCGGCAGTGACAGAGTCGGCCGGCAGCTGTTTTGCTTCGGATCCTACAGCGCGGCGACCGCCCATTCAGCAGCATCCGGCCTCGTGCATCTGCGAGCCTTAACGTCCGAACAACCTCAACGTGCGAACAAGGAGATCCACCATGTCCATCGTCGATAAAGTAGTCGCTGCGGTCACGCCACCGGAGAGCGAGCAGGCGCGGGTCGAGGCGCGGACAAAGGCGCGCGCCGCGGCGGGCGGCAATGATTGGCTGTCCCTGGTGCTCGATCACCACGAGCGCATCGAGGCCGCCTTTGCCGCAGTCAAATCGGCGCGCGACAAGAGCGCGCGCCTGGCTGCCCTCAAGGAGCTGGGGGTGGTACTGACGGGACATGCCAACGCCGAGGAGGCGTCGCTGTATCCCGCGCTCGCTCGGATCGACGAGAAAGCGCATGCCACCATGGCCTATAGCGAGCAGGCGGCAGCCAAGCTGCAGATGGGCTTGCTGGAGAATCTCGCGCCGATGTCGCAGGAGTTCCTGGACAAGCTGGAACACATCCGCGGCGCCGTTGCTCATCATGTCTATGAGGAGGAGGGCACCTGGTTCCTGGAGCTCAAGGAGAAGCTGGCGGCGACCGACCAGCAGCAACTCACGCGGCGCTACCAGGAGGAATTCGATCGCTATGTGGGGACGGACACCGGCGCTCGCCGCCGGCGCGCCGGCGGCGCCTAGCCCGGCGCCTAGCCGCCTGACGACTTGGGTTTCTGGAAGTACCTGGCGACGCGCTGCTGTGCATCCGGCGCCAGGCCTTCGTTCTTGAACAGCTCCAGCGAGTGGGCATCGTGCAGGCTCAGGCCATCGATTTCCATCAGCGCGCGCTTATTCACCTGGTTCGAGTACCAGGAGTTGGCCAGGATGTCTTCGGCCAGCCGGGCCAGTTCGATATCGAACCGATCGTCCGCAAAGCAGAAATTGGCCAGCTGCATCGCCTGTGCTTCGGCGCCTGAGTAGGTACGGCAGCTGAACATCATTTCGGCAGCCTTGGCGGTGCCGACGCGGTGCGGCAGCCGCAGGCTCAGGCCCCAGACCGGGGTCAGGCCCCAGCGCCCGTAGACGTCGGAGAATTTAGCCGACGCCGACGCGACGATCAGGTCAGCCGCCAGTGCCAGCTCCAGCGCACCGGTGGAGCAGTAGCCCTGTACCGCGGAGATCACCGGTTGCGGCAGGTTGGCAATTTTCTGGATGACCTCTGAGTGGTAGTGCGGCTTGGCGCGCGCGCGCACGTGCTCGAGGATCTCGTGCATGTCATAGCCGGAGGAAAAATGGCCGGCGGCGCCGCGCAGCACCACCAGCCCGATGGTCCTGGTTTCGCGCGCGATCCGCTCGGCGTGCTGTTCCAGCACCTCGAACACATCCTTGGACAGCGCGTTGAGCTTGTCCGGACGATTCAGCGTCAGCGTCGCGGTCCCGTGATGATCTTCCCGCAGCACCAGTGCGCTCATGGCGAAGCTCCTGAAGGGCGATTCCACCAGCCGCCGCCCAGCGACTGGAACAGGCCCGCGGTATCGGCGTAGCGGCTGGCCTGGGCCTGCACCATGGCCAGTTCCGCCTGCTGATAGGTCTGTTCGGCGTTCAGCACCGCGACCAGGCTGATGGTTCCGAGCTCATGCTGGCGCCGGGCCAGCTCGAGCGTCATTCGCGCTGCGCGATCCGCCGCGACGCTCGCCTTCAGCGCATCAGCGTCTGACTGCAGCGCGCGCAGCGTGTCGGCCACATTCTGGCAGGCGAGGATCACCGCGGCCCGATATTGCGCCGCCGCCTGGTCGAGCGCCGCATCCGCGGCCCGTCGCCGGTGCAGGAGCGCCCCGGCGTCGAACAGCGTCTGCGTCAGCGAGGCGCCGATGGTCCAGAATCCGGTGTAGGGCGAGAACAGCTCGCCCAGTTTCAGCGCACTCGAACCCAGTCCGGCGTCGATGGTGAATTGCGGCAGCAGGTTGCCAAGCGCCACGCCCACCGCGGCCGATGCCGCGTGCAGGTTCTCCTGCGCCTGGCGCACATCGGGTCGCTGCTCGACCAGCCTCAACGGCACGCTGACCGGCAGATCGAGCGGCAGGGTCAGCGCCTCCAGGCGGAAGGTCTCCTGCGGCTCCTCGGACGGCAGGCGCCCGAGCAACGCGGTCAGCGCGTCGCGTGTCTGTCCCAGCTGCTTCTGCAGCGGCGGCAGCGTCTGGGCGGTCTGTGCCTGCGCCGACTGCTGCGCCAGCACGTCAAGATCGCTCGCGCTGCCGAGTGCACGCTGGCCGCGCACCGTGTCGGTCAGTTGCTGCTGCAGCTCGAGCAGCCGCTCGGTCGCCGCGATCTGGGCGCGCAGCGATGCTTCCTGCACCGCAGTCACCACCACGTTGCTGCTCAAGGTCAGGTCGACCGCCTCGAGCTGGAAGCGGCTGGCCGCGACCTGCGCCCGGGCGAGCTCGAGCGAGCGGCGCGTGACCCCGAACACATCCGGGGTATAGCTCAGACTCAGCTGTGCGGTGTATAGACTGTAGACGGAACTTGAGGCGACGGTGGGGCTGGTTAATGTGCTGCTGGGAAACTCGGAGCGGGCGGCGTTGAAGTTTCCCTGGACCACGGGAAAGTAGCTGGTCCACTGCGCCGAGTACAGCTCATGTGCCTGCCGCAGCGCGGCCTCGGCCGCGGCGATAGTCGGGTTGGCCGCCAGCGCCTGCTCGACCAGCCGGGTGAGATCCGGTGACTGATACAGCGTCCACCACTGGCCCGGAATATCCATACCGGCGACGAAGCGTTGCGCCTGACCGCCGCTGACTTCGCCCGTGTCGGCCGACGCGCTGGCATCCGCCGACGCGCTGGCATCCGCCGAGGCGGTGGCATCCGCCGAGGCGGTGGCCTGCGGCACCGAGGCGCTGCCGTAATCGCTCGCACTCGGCGCCGCCGGCGGCTTGAAATTCGGTCCGACCGCGCAGGCGGTCAGGGCAACAACGGCGCCGCACGCACTCATCAACCTTGCCGCATGTCGAGGCGCCATCACAGGCATCACTGCCCCCACCGCGGCGCCCCGTGGCGCTGCTCGGCCCAGTGCTCGATGACGTGGTACATCGACGGCAGCACGATCAGTGTCAGCACGGTAGAGATCGCGAGCCCCCCCACGACTACGGTGGCAATGCCGCGCTGCACGTCACTGCCCACACCGGTATGGATCGCCGCCGGCAGCATCCCCAGGGTCGCCACTGTGGCCGTCATCAGCACCGGACGCAAGCGCTCGGTGGCGCCCTTCATGATCGCCTCGTGCAGTTCCAGTCCGGCTTTGCGCATGCGGTTGAGGTTCGACACCATGATGATGCCGTTCTGCACCGCGACCCCAAACAGCGCGATAAATCCGACGCCGCTGGCGACGTTGAGGTTCTGCCCGGTCAGGTGCAGCGAGATCAGCCCACCCAGTGTCGCCAGCGGCACGATGCCGATGATCAGCAGCGCCTGGCGGAACGACTTGATGCCTACAGTCAGGAACAGCAGCATCAATCCCATCACCAGCGCCAGGATCACCAGCAGCCGCGATTCCGCGCGCCGCTGGTTCTCGAACTGGCCGCCCCATTCCAGGCGGATCCTGCCCGGGTCAAAATGCACCGACGCCGCGATCTTGCGCTGCGCTTCGTTGAGGTAGGAGGTCAGGTCGCGGTCGCGGTTGTCGATCCGGATCGTAAGGTTGCGCTGGCCATTCTCGCGCGTCACGGTGCTCTCGCCCGAGCGCACCCGGATATCGGCAATCTGCGACAGCGGCACCTGTGCGCCGCCGGCGCTATGCAGCGTCAGGTCGGCCAGCGCCTGCGGCCGGTTACGCGCCTGCTCGGTGAAACGCACGGTCAGCGGATAGGTGCGCTCCCCGACATAGACCGTTGACACCGGCGCCTGGCCGACGCCGGTCTGGATGAGATTCTGCACGTCGCTCATGTTCACGCCGTAGCGCGCGGCCTTCTCATGGTCCAGCACGATCTCCATCTGCGGGATCGGAGGCTCCTGGAAGATCGAGGCGCTGGAGGTGCCCTGGATGGTGTAGAGCACGTCGACGATCTGGGCGCCGATGCGGCGCAGTTCATCCAGGTCATCGCCGTAGATCTTGATGACCAGTGGACTGTGCGCGCCGCCGATCAGGTCGTTGACGCCGTCGATGATCGGCTGGCTGATGCCGATCGAATACCCTGGCAAGTCACGTGTCAGGCCCGTCGCCAGGCGGTCAACGAACTGCTTCTTCGATTCACCCGAGGGCCAGGTGTCATAGGGCTTGAGCCCTACCGGCGCCTCGATATGCGACATGGTCCAGGGATCGGTGCCGTCGTCGTTGCGACCGGTCTGCGTGACCACATAGGAGACTTCCGGGTACTTGAGGATGGCGCGCCGCAGGTCGCTCGCCATGTCGCTGGCCTTGTTGAGCGCCAGTCCGGTCGGCATCTGCACCTGCAGCCACAGCGCGCCCTCGTCCAGGTCCGGCAGGAACTCGCGGCCGATCGTCGCGCCCAGGCCGACAACCGCAAGCAGCACGAAAATCACCAGACCGTAGATGATGCGCGGCTGGTCCAGGCACGTCTCGAGTGCCCGATCGTACTGGCGCGTCAGCCAGTCGAGCCAGCGGTTGTGATAGGTGCTTCCGGGCTTGCGAAAGGCGATGTAGGCGAGGCCTGGCACCAGCGCCAGCGCGGTCAACAGCGCGCCGAACAGCGCGTAGCCCATGGTGTACGCCATCGGTGTAAACAGTTTCGCCTCGGCACGCTCGAACGAGAACAGCGGCAGATAGGCCGTGATGATGATCAGGCTGGCAAAGAATATCGGCCGGGTCACCTGCAGCGTCGCCGCCCGCGCCTCGCTTTCGCTCAGTTCCTCCTCCGGCAGCGCCTCACGCCGGCGCAGCACCGCCTCGGTGACCACGATCGCGCCGTCCACCAGGATGCCAAAGTCGATTGCTCCGAGCGACAGCAGGTTGGCCGACACCTTGGTGAGATTGAGCAGCGAGAACACCGACACCAGCGCCAACGGAATGCTCACCGCGACCACCAGCGCGCTACGCGCGCTGCCCAGGAACAGGATCAGGATCAGGAACACCAGGCTCACGCCCTCGATGATGGTGCGGCCGACCTTGTGGATCGTGGCCCGCACCAGCTCGTCGCGGTCGATGTACGGCACGATGTGCACATCGTTTTTCGCCAGCGCCCGGTTCAGTTCCGCCACCTTGGCGTGCACCCCGCGCAGGGTTTGCGACGGGTTCTGGTATTTCAGCATCAGCACGATGCCCTCGATCGTGTCCGGGTTGCTGTTCTTGCCGAGGATGCCTTCGCGCTCCTGGTGGCTGAGCGTGGTGCGCCCGAGGTCACGCACCAGCACCGGCGCGCCGTTCACCTGCGTGACCACGATCGAACCGATGTCGGAGAGGGAGTGGATCAGCCCGACGCCGCGGATCACATAGCTCTGGTCGCCAAGCGACACCCGGCCGCCGCCGGCATTGCCATTGTTGTTGTTGATGGCATTGATCACATCGGTGATGCCGAGCCCGAAGTGCTGCAGCTGCGCGGGATCCAGGTCGAGCTGGTATTCAGTGGTGAAGCCGCCGAAATTGGTGTCATCGACGACGCCGGGAACCGACTTCAGCGCCGGAATCACGGTCCAGCGCTGGATCTCCGACAGTTGCTGCAGATTGCGGCTGTCGGACTCGAGCGTGTAGCGGTAGATCTCGCCGCCCGGGCCGGCCACCGGATCCAGCGACGGCGTCGCGCCGGCCGGCAACACCGCCTGGTTGATGCGCTCGAGCAGACGCTGGCGCGCCCAATAGTCCTCGTAACCGTCCCGGAACAGCACCGTGATCAGCGACAGGCCGAAAGTGCTCGACGAGCGCATCAGCAGCAGTCCCGGCGTGCCGTTGATCTGCCGCTCCAGCGGCACGGTGATCAGCTGCTCGACCTCCTCGGCGGCCAGGCCCGGCATCTGCGTGGTGACCTGTGCCGAGACATCGCCCAGTTCCGGATAGGCTTCCACCGACAGCGTTTCCCACGCGTACACGCCATAGCCGGTCAGCAGCACGGCCAGGACGATGACGGCGACGCGATGGTGCAGGCAGAAGCTGACGAATTGATCAATCATTCAGCAGGATGCCGCCCTTCACCACCACCTGCTCGCCGGCCTGCACGCCCGATCCGATCGCAACCGTCGGCCCCTCCTCCAGCTGCGGATCGACGCTGCGGCGCTCGAAGGTCCAGGGCGCGGTGGCGACGAAGACGCTGGTGCGGTCGTTGTTCATCAGCAGTGCCGAACTTGGCAGCATCACACGCGACTGCTTCGGTCCCTCGAGCGTCACGGTCGCGTACATGTTGGGCTTGAGCGCATAGTCGGCATTGGCGAACGCGATCCGGATCTTGTCGCGGCGCGAGTCCGGCTCGATCACATCGCCGACGAACAGCACCTTGCCGCGCAGCTGGCGATTTGGATAAGCCAGCAGGCTGACCTGCGCGTCCTGGTTCCTGGATACCGCGGCCAGATCCTTTTCGGGAACCAGCGCCGTGACCCACACCGTGGCAAGGTCGGCGATCGTCATGATCGGCTGCGTCGGGTCGTTGACCATGTTGCCTGGCGCGACCGCGAGCGCCGTGACGCTGCCGCCGACCGGCGCCGTCACGCTCAGCAGCCGCGACGATGCCGGGGTCTCTGCCGACACCCCCAGCGTCTGCAGGCGCGCCCGGGTCCGGTTGTACTCGGCCTCGGCCTGCGCATGATCGCTGCGCGCCTGATCGCGATCCCGCTCCGAGGCGGCCCCAAGCTTGAACTGCGCTTCCTGGCGCGCAAGGTTCATCTGCGTCAGGTGGAAGCTATCGGCTGCCTTGTCGTTGTCAGCGTAGGCCTGCGCCAGATCCGCCGAGTCAAGCACCGCCAGCACCTGTCCGCGTACCACGCGATCGCCCAGCGCGACTTTGAGCGCCAGCACGCGCCCGCCCAGCGGCGTGAGCACCGCGGCAGTGCGCGCCGGATCGGATTCGACGATCCCGGGCAGCGTCAGCGTACCGCTGACCATCTGCGTCGCCGCCGGCAGCACGCTCAGCCGCTCGCGCAGCGGCGAGCCTTCCGGAACGATGATCTTGTCCCCCTGGCGCAGCAGCAGCGCCGGCCCGGGAGCCCCGTGCCCGGAGCCGCTCCACAGCCCGAAACCCCGGGTGAGCAGCGCGGCGAGCAGCAGCACACCCAAGCCGATGCCGCCCCAGAAGAACGTGCTGCCCCAGAATGTCGGCTCATGGTCATGTATCGGCATGCATCGCCCCGGAAGGTTTCAGGCGCAGGGAATTGGTGCCCGCCGACAACCGTCCTGGGCACGGTTGGCTCTCAATGCGTCCGGCACACATCACGACGACAACATCCGATCCGCGTATATTCACGCGATGGCCGACGCGGCAGTGCGCCTGCTCGTATGATCGCGCGCGACTCGATCACATTCGCAACCGCTCACATATTAACATTGAAGTCATCCACAAGGCGGCTTAGGCGGCGGCGCTCATGACATGCGTGTAGCAGTGGTTTTTTTTGGACTGGCGCGCGGCATGCGCCGCACGATTGAGAGCATCGAGAGAAACATCTACGCCTGCAACCAGGACAGCGGCCTGACGCTCTATACCATTGCGTCATTGAACCTGGTCGAGACGGTCACCAATTCCCAGACCGGGGAACGCAAAGCGCGGATCAGCCCGGAGCAGCCGTATCTGCTGGACGCCGACGCCTATGCGCTGGTTCGCCAGCTGGATGAGGACATCGCTGTCCCTCTCAAGGCAGCCCAGACGCAGATTGATAATTACCACAACAAGTGGATCTCGGTGCGCAACTCGTTGCACCAGTTGCTGTCGCTGCGTCGCGCGTGGGATATGGGCGTGAACGTGCTGCACACGGGTTTCGACGCCTTCCTGTTCGTGCGTCCGGACCTCATTTACCTGCAGGAGATCAGGCTGGCGCAGATCCTGGCGACTTTCCGTGGTGACGGCAACATCGCACTGCCACGATGGCATTGCTACTGGGGCTTCAACGACCGCTTCGCCTTGGCCGATGCCGCGGCCGCCCAGCACTACGCCAGGCGCCTGGCGTTGGTCGAGGAATACTGTGCCCGGCTGCCGTTTCATCCCGAGAACCTGCTTACCTATGCCCTGGCCAGGGGGCAATGTCGCGTGTGCGAGTTGCCGGTCAGGGCAACGCGCGTTCGCGCCAATGACATGCCAGTGGATGAGGATTTTTCTCAATTCGTGATCGACATGCCGCGTGAGCCGCGGCATTTTTCGGAAGCCTCGGGGCGAATCGCATTTGTTCGCGAACCTGGGGATTCACCGGCTTGCAGCTCGCTCGCGCTGGCGCGCGTGACGGTCGACGGTTGCGAGCGCGTAGCGCCGCTTGGCGGCAT
>Ga0302324_100013770_pt1 | contig 16361 bp, 22 predicted proteins | sample Palsa_T0_1_FD_201949 | JGI IMG/M metagenome (GOLD analysis project Ga0302324, IMG submission 201949) | Peat permafrost microbial communities from Stordalen Mire near Abisko, Sweden - Palsa_T0_1 | ecosystem: Environmental > Terrestrial > Soil > Palsa > Peat permafrost | place: Sweden: Abisko...
ACGTGCTCGAGCACATCGCTGAGCATCCGATCAATCGCATCGAAGAGTTGCTGCCATGGAACCTCGCTACCCAGCTTCCATCGCTGCGACTCGCGGCCTGATCACGCCGTCAAGACGGCCAGCTCCGAACGGTTACTCAAAACCTGAAGACGCACATGGACATAACTTAAGAGATTACGCTCAAGACTATGAAATTAAACTAAATATAAAGATGGTAGCGGGGGCACGCTACATGCCCAGCTTACAGTGCCTGCAATGCGCCGCCGGGTTGGGCGCCAGCCGGTGGCCGCGCACTAGGCCAAAACCGCGCGCCGGTACCCCGTGGTGCAACGCCGGGACGGCGCTGGCCACTACCCCGTACCACAGGGCACCCCTATAGCTGCGCGCCGGCCCGGTTGCTGGCTGTAGCGGGTACTTTGTGCGGCGCACAAATAGCGGCAGCCGGCTGGCTGCGCCGTGGCGGCAGGCGCGGGGGCAGCGGTAGTACTGGGCGCATCGGTAGGCTTAAACACAGCAATTGCATCTATCAAGTCTCTACTAAGACGCACGGCGTTTGGTGGGCTAAAGAAGCCGCCCCCAGTGCGAACAACTATTAGCTCCTTATCGGACTCTGTTAGAAGTTCAACAGGTCCTATCGTCTTGTCAGGCAGGATGGGAAGGCCGACGCTTGCGCCTACCTCACTGCCTCGCGACGTTGGGACAAGCACAACTGGATCCCTATACCCGCCACCGTAAACCGGCGATAAATCTGGATAAACGAAAGTCGCATAGAACCCGATCAACACCAGCAGATTAATGAATGCCCAAGCGAGTGCCTCGCTGCGCATAAGAATAATTTTTTTATCCCGCGATTCAACCGGGATCGATGCTAGCTTCCAAAGCTGCGACAGGTGATCCCGCAGTTGTCGCAGCCACAGGTATACCGATAACAAAATAAGGAGAGCTATCCAAGCCCGCCAATTTACAGATTGCAGTCGCCCCGCTGAAAGTATCTGCAGTACATAAGTTGGTACCGCGACAAGCGCAACAAATGCAAGGATGAACCTGAGACATCCTCTTTTCCAGTTACTCCCTCTCCATAGATCAATCGACCCCTCGGCCTCCACAAATGCGTAATGAGCAGCAACGGCCGCAACCGTCACGAGCACCACGAATGCCGCACCGACTATCACGTATTCGGTGCGGACGAACTCGCTGGAATAAACGCCATACTTTCCAAGTCGGATGTTTACTATAAGCAGGCCAAGCGCAAAACACGCACCCGTCGCGCCAATAGCCATTTTGGCACCGAGTTCGACGAGCTCGCGTAAAGACCAGTTTGTCGCCGGTGTGCTCACGAGTATTATTAGGTTTTAGTCGGGCATTTGCGGTTACTAAGCTATCCCGCTCGAGAGTTCTACCATGAAAGAGCTTGTCATCTTTGTTTTACTTTCGGCGAATCCGCAAGATGCAAGGCAACTGCCAGTATTTTGGAGCGCATGGTCATCAATGGATGTTTGCCAGAAGATGGCTGATCAAGATAACAAAAACAATGATTACACCGGAATTAGACACTACTTTTGTCGTGAGGCGACGGTTCAATGAAGGCTAATCAGTCGAAACTGCCCCTCAGCACTGATTCGAAACTCAAGCCATAACCGGCCTTAAGAGCCAACCGGCGCCAGCGTCATTCGGATTGTTACAGGCTCTGAGCCGCGCAGAATACTCAGCTCAACTTGCTGCCCGCTAAGCTGTGTCAACTGCTGAGTAAAGCTCTTCGCATCGATAACATCGGCGTCATTGATCTTTAAAATCACGTCGCCTTCCAGAATGTTGGCGCGAAATGCCGGCGTCCCGTGAACCACGATTGTTATGTAGGCGCCAGTATTGCGCTTTAGCCGAGCGCGAACATCATCTGGCAAGTTCGAAGCGTTGCCACCAAAATGAATCTTTGTGGTGTCACGAGCCACCCAATAACTCGCCAAGAAATCACTTCTCGTCACCGCAAAAGGAATGTTGTAAGTCGTCGAGCCTCCCGGCATGGTCACGGTACTCGTCGAATTGTAAGTGCCGTTTGCGTACCCGCCAGATCCATACGAATTAACATTTCCGTTCGTGTTTACCGTAGCAACCTGAGGGGCGTTTGGGACCGTAAACGGTACCATCCCGGTCAAGGTGTCTTTATACGTGCTTTTGATTAGCACTACCGCCGCGCCAACCTTTTTGCCTTGCTGAATCGCTTGCGCCTTCGTGCCAGTTTTCTCTGGTCCGAAAAACGACGAAGTGCCAATCAGCACATAGCCATTCTCAGCCATGTGCCTGACATCAGCCTTAACATCTGCGCCGTGAGCATAGATGTTCGGCACAGGAGGCGGCTTTTCCAAGTAAGGGACGGCGGATAAGTTCCCAGGCTGCGGTACGTAATATCTCTCATACCCGTTTACCGCGCATCCGGTGGATAAAAGCGCCAACGAGACGAGAATGAACAGGCGCATATAATCACCCCGACAGCCCTGGCAGCTTGCCAATGACTGCTGCCGTTTTCATAAGTGTGTAAGGCAGATAGCCTGTGACGCCCAGGAAGGCGACAAGCGCAAGAGCGGCGTACCCCCACCCAAACGACGGCTCGGCATCGGATGACAAATACGGCCAGACTTTGACGATCACGAACCAAAGGCAGACCCAGCCAGTTGCGGAGCCTACAAAGTTCAGCCAGAACTGATGAACTTTCCATGGCCACCGCTTCTTGTGCTCTTCAAGATCGTCTTCTTGACGAGTGTTAGGCGGTATCAGGGGCAGGAAAATCTCAGCGGCCTTCCAACCGGAAAGGGCGCTTGCGACCAGCGCGACTACGCCGTACATCACTTTGACCCAGCAAGGAATCACGTCAACATCTTACACCCGCACCCTCAGCTTCCGCTTCTGTGTCTATGCCAAGTCGACGAACCCTTGCAGCGTTCAGAGGCGATTCTTTAGCAATCTTCAGTAAAGCCTCTGTTGCGTTTTGAGCTATACCCTCGTAAGGAGAAGAATCAAATTGCAGGCAGCCTCTCGCTGCTGCCTCGGCGCTAACGGACAGATCCCCCTTAAAAACTTCGTATAGCTCCTCCGCGCTAGCGGCATTCAAAGCAGCCTGATCCTCCTTCGACCACCCTTTGCGACGCGAAATCGTCTCAATCGCCTCACGCAACGAAACCTCTTTAGCGATTGTCTTAGTGTGCGCCGCGAATTTTTCTCTCAGCACCGCGTCCGTCACATCTGAGCCAAACGCTGACTCCTCCAGATCAAATACGCGCAAGTCCTCATTCCTTTGCGCAATATAAAACTCTATTAGTTCGTCCGCGATCGCATTCATATCAAGCTCTCTCAGCAGCACCACCACCCCATTCAAATTGTTCGGTGACAAAATAGGAGTGGCGGCCTTGGTACTTTCAATCACCTCCAAAAGAATTGCATTTTCGTCACCGCCAAAAGAATCTCGGATTCCTGCCCATGCCTTAATAAGCCTGCTTTCAAGATCGCCAGATGTAGCGGCCTGATCACGCTTTGCCAATTCCTCAACAACCCCACTCTCCTCCAGGTACCCCTGCTGCACCATCTTGAGGATTGCCGCATCGACCTCTTCAAACGTTGCAAATCCGATGCTGCGCAAGGCGTCTATCCACATTTGCTCCGATGGGGGCTTGTCCGTATCTGGCGATGGCGGTACGGCGCCGTCCTTTGGCTTCTTCTTAATAACTGATGTTGCCCAGTTATAGCTCTTAACAAACTCCAGCGAAGGAGCGTCCCCGGAGCGGTCGAAGAAGCACCACGTTAGCAGCACTAAACTCGGGATGGCCGCGCGAGCGACGTCTGGATGAAGATTTTGGAAGCAAGGCTCAATCATTTCTGAGTATTCTTCGATTCGCTTAAGTATCCGTATGTTCCGGATTCCCAAGCTAACAATCATGGCCGCTATCGAATCTCGTCTATTCATCGCGGACGATAATCCCAAACCAATCGCCTCCTGCACAGTTGGTCTGTATTCCACCTCCAAATCCACAACCTTTTCCCTGTACTTATCAAAAGCGTCCGCGTCCGTCGGCAACTCCTGATCATTTAAAATGAGCGCAATTTTGCAGTTGCAGGTTTCCTTTAGATTTGAAATGAACCCCATAAGAACATCGTGCGGAATCTTCTCTTTATTAAGACGCTCAAGATCATCCAAGCAAATAAGAGTGTTTCGGATCAGCGCTGGAGCCAAGACTTCCACTGCTACGTTCAATCCTTTTAGGAGCCCGCCCGCCTTCTCGCCACCGGCCCTGTTGATGAGGCGCGCGATAAGTGCGGGGGCGATAGTTGTCCACTTTTGATTTACGACTTCGAATGTTAGCTTTTCTCCTATGGTTTCTCTGGGCTGGGTGTTGGCAATGATAGCCATACGGAGATCCGATATCGACGCGACGCCGAACAAGGAAACATAGGCGTAATCTTCAGGAAAGAGCTCCTTCTTGTTGGCTAGAACAAATTCACGCCATGCGTAAGTCTTGCCAACTCCCCAGCCTCCCTTTAGCGCGAGTACGCGGAAGTTCTTCTCCTTCAAAAAGCTCGTGATAACTTTTTTGACCGTAGCAACGCTCATAGGTTTTCTCTTCGCTGTTCTGACGCAGCCACGAAACGTCAAGGCCGATAGACTTTGACGCAGATTAGGAGTCACCGACAAGGATTATCGAAGATTCCTACGAAAAAGCTATCAAATATCGCTGAGTCCAATGCCCATGAGCTACGCGCTTACTGAGCTAGCGTGCGCGATCCGTATGTTATTGGTCCCTATTCGGCCCAGCCGCAAAAACTTCCTTCAGCGCCTTAATCGTCGGATCATCGTCGTCAGTCGGCAGTGCCTGCCGTGGCGAAATGGACGCACTGCTTGGCCCGAATTGCGTTGTCCGCGCGCCCGGCACCGGCTGCCGTGCAAAACCGCTCGTGCCTGCATCCGCCATTTCGTTGGAATTTGCGCCGTTTCTCGATTGTGGCGGCACTGAGAGTTTTCTCAAATACTCGTCGTCCGGCGTCATGAACTGCGGCCCATCGGCCTGCGCCTCACGAATTGCAGCGACGCTGTCATGGCCAACGCCGTTCCGCGCCTTAGCAATGGTAAAGGCGCCGGCCTTGGCCAGACCGTTGGCGATTGATTTTGCCAAGCGCCTCGTATATCGAGCGTAGTCAGCCCTCGCTGCCTTGGCCATGACTTTTCCAGCTCTGTTCGCAGTCAATTTAATCGGCGGCGTCGATTTGCACAGCGTGCCGCTAGGGCCGCGTCGTAACGCCTTCTTGATCTCTAACGCCGCTGTGTCACGGCCACAAAAATCCTTGTCCATAAATCACCTCGTAATGAATATTGAAAATTGCGAATAGGTGCTCGCCGCCACGGCTCTCCGCCTAATGGGCGAAACGGAGTTCCATGCGCGAGCTCTCGGACAGCAGACCGAGCGGCCGTCGCGGCAATCGAGGATATGATCCACAGGAGTATTGCCCACGGTTGGACGGGGTTTGCTTTTGCGCGGTACTTGCCGTCTGATCCGCGGGCCGACGTAAGGTAAGAACCGTCGGCGTACATTTAATGACCCTCCCGAGTGATATCGGTCACGACCACACCTGGTCGCTGCGCCAGCGCGACCGCTGCGGCTTTTTTCTGTTTATTGGCGTCGAGTTGCTTATTAAGAAAGCCTAAGAATGCAGTTGGTCCGCCGGCTTTGATCAGCGGCGCGATTCCATATCTGATCGAGTCACAGCAATGGTTATGCTTATCAACTATGTCAGGCAGCACATCGCCCGTCAGCCGGTCCGTCTTATAGCTGTACAAGCGCATTTCCTCGGCCGTGTGAGTGCACGAGGGATGCAATACGATCTTTTCGAACGCGCGCAGGCGGCTGATACCGTCTTCGACGCTGTCCGGCCACTTATCGACGCTGACGACGTTAGGAAACCCGTGCTGCTTCAGGTAGGACACCGTTTCAGGCCGGGAGCTATCGACTCGTATAACGTGCTTGCGCGCATTCGGGATCTCGTCGAGCAGCGCTGGCAGTCGGTCGATATCGACATGCAGACCCCATGCTTCCTTTTCGATATAAAGCTTGCTCTCGAAGACCCATGATTTCGTTAGCACGCTCGGATCTGCAGAGAAGCCTAAATCTAAACCGTGATACGGACCGTCCCACCCTTCCGCTGGCGTAAATTCCTCGACGACATACTTGCCTCGGAATATTTGCGCGTCGCTGATCGTGCGGCACTGACCCAACCAGACCCATGCGTATGCGTCGCCGTCGACGCTCTGCAGGTAAGTCCGCTCGCCTTCCAATGTGGGCGGAAACCACGGGTTATCAGCGAAGGTGACATGCACATGAAGGCAGTCATCCCGCTTGCCATCGACAAACTGCATAACGGGCGCCGCAGCATCGTCAGGATTGCAAGACAACCAAAGTTCGCTGTCTGGCGCGCGTATGGTTGGCGCTAACACTTGCAAGGACGGCGCACTGACGCTTTCAGATTCTTCGACCCAGACCAGTGAGATATTTTCCAGCGACTTCAGAGTGTTTATGTTCGCCCACAGCCCCGCGAATATGATTTCCGAACCAGTCGTGGTGCACGTGATCGCGCGGTCGTTAATGTCGAAGTACGCCGCCAGACCCAACGCGTCGATGGTATCGACGAGCAGATGGTGCACGCTCTCGCGTAGTGACCGCATGATTTCGCGACAGCACAGCACGCGCATTCGCCTGGATACGACGTTCAGAATCACGGCTCTGGCAAAGCTATGGCTCTTTGCGCTGCCACGGCCACCACTGGCACACCGGTAGCGGCTATGCACTGCCGGATGCAGTAGCTCAAAGAGCTTCGGCGGGAACTCGACCGCTCGTGCGCCGTCAGGTACGGTGTAGCCGTGCGGCACAGCGGCCAGCACCGGGCCGCTCCAGTTCCGTTGGACTTTCCTTACACGCGCCGAGAACCGCTCTGCTGGCTCGTCGCTCAGCGACCAGACGACAATCGGACCGCTGCGGGCGCGTGCATGCTGCGCAATCACATTCTGCGCAGCACGCACCACTGCGGCAGGCGATGGTGTAGAGAGCGACATTACGCTGGCTCGCTAGTCAGTAGGTCATGAATCAGCTTGTCGGCCTCCGCATCAAGCGCCATATGGTCCGCGCGCTCCTCTTGCACGACAGTCCACGGATCTTTCGACCCGCGCCAATACGCGTCGTGTGCCGGACGCGAGACATGAAGCTCCGTATACCTGCCGCTATCGCGGAATAAGCCAACCTCACATTGCTGGGCCAGATGGTCTGCAGCGCGCGCGACCGTGAACACTCGGCGATGCACTGCACGCAGCTTTTCTTCGGCCTCACGAAATTCTGAGACCAGATCGAGCAGCAGATCGTCGTAAAAGATGGCATGCGCTAGTTGTTTGATCGGCGCATATAGCTCCTGCTCCTGTCTCGTCAGCTCGCTGGCTTGGGTTGCGAAGCGCCTATGCGCAACATCAGCGGCACGCGCAACTGGTACCCATTCGGCGGACTCTTGTTCAGCAATGGCGAGGGCGCGCTTTCGATCCTCAAGATCGGCTGCCGGCGCACCGTCCAGTAATGCGGCCGCAATGCCCGCGTCAACGTCCGCGCGCAAGGCGGCGACCTTTGCCGCAGCGGCGTCTGCCGCCCGAGTGTGGCGCTGTAGTTCATTCATTTTCTCGATGAGCGCCAGCCGTTCCTGGGCCTTGGCTGTGTGCGCTCGCCGAGCGGCGTCGAATGCTGAGCGTGCAGGTGTCACCTCTGGCGCTGCGGGTTTCCTACTGAAAATTGATAAAGCCATTGTTACTACTCCTCAGATTCGTGATCTGTAACTTCTAAGGCACCATTAATGGTGTCGCGGTTGTGAGTGATCAGCCCAGTGGGTACACCTTGCAGTTGGGCAAGCTGTTGGCGCAATGCTTCCAGTTCGCGCAACTCCTCGGCCATCTTTGCCAGCCGCGCGCCGATCTCCGCGACGTAAACCAATCGGGTTCCCACTTCTGTTGGGATCTTCTGAAACCGCATCTCGCGGTAGATCTTCCCAATCTCGCGACGCCACTGATCGACGGTGTTTAGTTCGCCGACGCGGATACGCCGCAACAGATTTCCTTCGAGCGCCGGCGCGCTCGCCATCAGGCGCTGCTTCGCCAGTTTGCGTTTCGCTGCGCCGGACAGATCTTTCTTCAGCTTCTTCACAGTGCCGCCTCGCCGCACGCCAAAATGCCCCGCCACAACAACAAACAAGCGGCGCATGTGGGGGTAGGGGCCCGGCGTGACGCAGATTCTGCGAACGCCAGCGCATCCGCAGATGCTGGGCGCAGTAATAGCAGTGCAGCCGCGCCAAAGCGGGCACGGGCTTTGGTTGCCAGTGTGCGTACTGGCGACCTAAGTGCCTGTACGGCAAAGCCTAATGCGTAAGCAACGCTGCGCGCGCTGCTATGCCGGCGCAGTGCGTGCGTTGCAATCAATGCCATATTCATGCGTGTCCCTCCACAATGCTGTCGAGCAAAATCTCTTGGCGCGCAATCTGTTCTGCTACTGACGCACTCTCGACGAACAACGCCCATCTACACTTGATGTTGTCGAGCTGCTGGCAGAAGTGCGCAGGACCGCGCGCAATGCATCGTCGTCAACAACCATTGCAACCAGTGGCGCGCCCAGTCTTATGCGCTCTTTCGTGTGCGCCATCATGATCAGGTAGGGCAGACTGGTTCGCTGCCACGTCTCGAACATCTCAGTCCATGCGCCGCCGAATTCATATACATCGGCAGCAATGCGCGCGGCTGTTGGTCTGTCGATAATCATTGCGGTGGCAATCATGGATAGCCCCGCATAATGACCATCAGACCCCGCGCGTTACCTAGGCGGGCAGTGCCAGTGCTAGTGCCACTACAACCCCCAGCGCAGTGACTCAACCATATATATTTAGTAAGTGTTGTATACAAAGGCACTCTTAGGCACTCGAATAGGCACTTTCTAAGGCACGCCGCTGCATCGCACGTGGCGCTATTGCTAGGCCGGAATGCGCGGTGCAGGTGCCTTTGACGATGCGTTTGCACCCCTATACCCCCCGCTGGCCTTTGGCAGTGCCTTTCGCAGTGCCTTTGGGTAGTGCCTTTCGCAGTGCCTTTGAAAGTGCCTTTGGCAGTGCCTTTGCAAATGCCTTTGGGCCAATGTCGGCGGCAATTTGGTCTGGCCAGTGCGTGGTGGCAATTGTTGGCGTTGTGACGCCACCGCGCTTCCCCACATGAACAACTGTCTGCGCGTTGAGCATTCGACTGACGACGTTTCTGATATTTTCGCGACTGACTTTCTTGATTCCTTTGCGCTCTGCCTCTGCGTTTAGGTTTGTGGCAATCTCGATTGGTGTCAGAGCATTTGGCACAGCGGCTTTGAGGCAGTCAATTACACGCTGCTGCGTTTCTGACATCACGAGAGCGTACGTTGTGCCCGGAATCTTCAGACCCTCGTGATCTAGGGTTAGGATCATCTCGTCTGACTCTTGAACATTGCGTCCAACGCATTGCAGGTAGCGTTGACGGGTGGCGTCATTTTTCTTCCGATAAATGGTTACGATGTCGTCGGCGGCGGCGGCGAACTGATTGGTATGTGCGAGCCGATCCGTTATGTTCTCGGTATCGCCGCCATGCTTATTGCCTTGTGTCATGACGACGATGCAGCACTTCGTGCGTCTCGCAATGTCGGCGATACCACTTATAAGCTTGGCGTCGGCCTCAGTAACGCTGATCCCTTTGTAGAATGGCCGCACGCGCGCAATCGTGTCGATTACAAAGATCCGGAAACCATGCTTTACGATCGATGCCTCAAGTTGCTGCAGTCCTCTGGCATCAAGCTGTGGCCATTTGGCATAGATCCTGACAGTGGCGCGTAGCGCACGGATCTCCGCATTGGTGATGTCAGGCTTGACGTCCTTCACAGCCTTCTTGAAATTTACTTCGCCCATCTCGTTGAAGTAACCGATAGCAAAGTTCTCCGCGCCCTTCACTGCCTGATAGCTGCCGAGCGCAGGCACTAGCCCCACGACATGCATGATGTTGTGTACCGCAAAAGTCGTCTTACCGGTCTTGGGTGAGCCGGCGAGTATCACGACCGCGCTTTTCGCCAATAGATTGCGCACAACCCAACGGACCTTGAGGTCCTTATCCAGCATTATTTCTGCGAGCGACCGGCTGTGCTGTTCAGGATCAAACCACGCTGCGGTATCCGGTACGGCTTCGGCGGTCGCGTTGCCCAGCGCCTTCTGAATCACATCAACGTCGCGCTGGCCTGACGCATGCCTGCAGATGCTCTTGGCGATTTTCTGCAAGTCCTTGGGGAGTAGCGGCGCCGGCTTGCAGCGCTCGGTGTTTGCTTTGGTCAGCGCCGCGAGAATTTCCTTGCGAGTGCCGCCATGATGGCGCAGTTGGCCAGCGTAGCTATAGAGTGTTTTGTCGCGTTCCCCCTCATTGATGATCGCCGGCAATACAAACGGCTCGGAGTCCTCGTCTGCCTCCTGCGGCTTGATCAGGTCGAGTAACCACTTTGGCGCGATGGCTATGGGCCGTTTCTTGAGCAGCCTGTAGTCACCCTTGACAGTATCGTCGCTAGCCTCTGTATGACTTGGCGGCATGACCACGTAGCCGTTATCGCCGGCGCGGGTGTCTAGGCCAGGAGCGAACTTGACCCGATTGCCGACGTTGGTGGAGGCGCTGCATATAAAGAATAGATGCCGACCACCGCTCGGAGTCGAATGCTCGCGTGTCAGCGGCAGCTTGCCATGTCTGCGTTCGAGCGCCTTGAGGGTTGCCTCACCGTCGTCGCCCTTCACGTCGATGTCGAGCACGAACACGCCACTGCTAGGACCGCACAGGAGTCCGACATTGGCACCCGGGAACTGCCGCCACCATGCCTTGATAGTGGCTGGGTCGGTGGTCGCCTTCGTCGGCCAGCCTGCGATACATGGCGGATCTTTATCGTTCGCCGAAATAGGAAAGACTCGCCACCTCTTACGGGCATACACCAGAGCGCGCTTGAGATTCTTAGAAGCCGTGAAGCCCATTAGTGTATCCCTCCAACTGTCGGCATGGCTTCCATCTCGAACGCTTCGGCGTGCCGAATAAATTTGCGCGTCGGCAGTTTGCCCTCATGAAATACAAGCCAGGACCGTCCGGTCACGATGCCGCGCAGAAAGGTGCTATTAACCATGCGGGCTGATCGGCCATGCGCGATGTAGACCGACGTCTCGCTGTCGATGTCGGATTCGGGCATCTCGACGAGCAGCGGTATGCGTTTTAACTTCCGATTCACGGTGCCCTCGTCTCCTTATCTATAGCCGCGCCATTGCTACCCTTGGCCGCGCGCTCCTCGGCTTCGATTTCCTCCTCGACTTGTTTGATTGCCTCGTCCCAAAAAATACGGGCGAACGCGGCGAGCGCATCCGGCGCCTCTGCGGGAGGCTTCCGTTGTTGCTTGGCCATGTGCGCGCCCCGTCATCGAGAGCACGCAGCGGCTGGGCGGTGGCGGTCGTTGTCGCTTAGATGCTTGCGCCGGTACCGCTCTAGATCACGGCGTCTAAATTGTCGCGCGTTGACAGAATTTCGAACGCAAGGCAGACGGCCCTCGTCGGCGTAGCGCCGCACGGTATCGGCCGCGAGTTGCAGGTAGATCGAAGCGCCAGTAACGGAGAGCAACTCGTCAGAATTATTTGTAACTACGTGTCCCACAGAACAGCCTCCGCACGCAGCGCGCGCAGTTGTGCTCAAGTTGGAACGCGGGTAGTTGGAGACGTTGAGTAAGGCGCGTGTTCTGAAGCGCCGACGTCTTATGTTGGTCTCAGCGGCGCGCCCAGCATTACCTGTGACTTGCCGAGGGTGTTCGGGGCTGCCGAACACTAGGTCTCCAGACCTACCTCAATTGCGGCTTTGCGCCCCAGCCGTTGGCAGCCGGCCCTCGCCGTTATGCTGCCCGCCACTTACCCTGACCGGGGTGCGTGGGCTATGTAACCCACCCCTTAAGTATAGCCTAGTGTTCGACCATCGAGCATCTGTGCAAAACCAGCGCCGGTTAGGGTCGATCACAAAGCACTACAAATACAGCAGTTTTGCGCCGAGCGGCCAAGTAGGTTGACGAATGCCGGCCTGAGCGCGTAGATTCCGACCTGCGGCTTCCAATGGGCGTTCTGCCCGGTCTACCGCTGTTGAATCCAGATTTTCTGGAGTCGGCAGTGCGTGGGCAATACCGCTCCTGCATTTTGTCGACTCCCCTGAAAAAAGAGAGAGCGATAGATGAGTTATCAATCAGACGTGCTGAAGGTCATCAAGCGCGCTACCGCACAAGGATGGCGATATGCGATGACAAGGGGCGGCCATCATCAGTTCTTTGCACCACCCCCCAAGCACGACATCGTGGTTGCCAGCGGTACGTCTTGTAACCATACAGGATGGAGGCGGTTTTTAGCCGACATGAGGCGAGCGGGCTATAGGGCAGATCCCGTCATGCCGAGTGGGGGGTCTAGGCCATGATCGGCCCAAATGTAGATAGATATTTCAAGTTCATAAATCGTAGGCATCTCATACACGTTAGGAAGGAACGCGGCGACCCATTTCCATGGACTAAAGACAAGATTCTTCAGACTTGGAAGTTCACGGAGATTTTTCGTGACCTAGACGCGGTCTCTTTGCAGCTGAAAGAGCTTGTGCTGGATCGCTACAAACCGTTGGATAAGAGTAAGGCGCCGGAGCTGCTGTTTGAAATTATTAAATTTCGATACTTTAACTGGCCTCGTACCTATAAACGCCTTCGGCGACTGACTTATCACGATTGGAATGAAACTCGGGCCAAGCGCATCCTGCACAAGGCTCAGGCGCGCGGTTTGCAGGTCTTCACAGGGGCCTATGTTGTTTCAAACAACCGATCGAAGCGCCCGAAGATTGATCTCTACTGCGAGGCACTAACTGAAGTTCGTCGTCTGGCACCCAAGCTGATACGACTAATCCGCGCCAAGCGCACTATTCAGAATGCGACCCAAGTGCTCGAGGAGCATGTGCCCTGTGCCGGGCTATTTGTAGCGTACGAATTTGCCTCCGACTTGCGATGGACGCCCCTGCTCAGTAAGGCGGCCGACATCATGACATGGGCAAATGCAGGACCGGGCGCTAAGCGTGGCATACATTGGATTCTCTGCGGCTCGAAGCAGTGGCCAAGAGGAAAGCCGAGACCGGACTACCTTGCGGAGATGCGTAGACTACTAAAAGAGTCGCAGCAGCTGGGGCGCCTCGGTAAACACGTGCGCCCTTTGGAACTGCGGGATATAGAGCATTCCCTCTGCGAGTTAGATAAATATCAGCGCGTCAACAATGGTGAGGGAAAGCCACGATCGAGGTACTGGCCACCAGGGCATCCGAATCGCAAACCGAAATCTTGAGGAGACCCCGACATGCGCAAACGACCACCAAGAATTGAGAGCACGCATCTAATTAAGCTTACCGACAAGGTTGCGAATACCGTGGGAGAGCTCATTCCTAAAGGCCAGGATGGCTTTAAGAACATCTATGACTGGGCTGACGCGGGCTGCGCAGCACCCGTCTATTGGATGGTGCCTCCTGGCGGGATCAGATTCGAGATCCTTAGTTGGGATGCGGAGGCCCAACTGGGGTATTCGCCCCGCTATCTACGGAAGCTGCTTCGTACACTGAAGCACTGGGGTTTTATCGCCATTGAGAGAGAGGGCGACAGCGCAAGGTTATTGCATTGAGTGCAACGTGCTACGGCTGCGCTGGTAGCGCGGCGCAGCCGGTTTTTCAGCCAAAAGTGGCCTGATTGTGCAATGCACCTAAAATAAGCTACTATTAGCTCCCATGAACTAATAGGAGCTACAGTTAGATGCCTACTTCTAAAAAGCCTGCCAAGAAGCCCGCCACTGCTAAGACCGCGGGGCGGCCCGCTAGCGTTTATAAAGTCGTCAAGAACTTCCCCAACGGAGTGCGCGCCCAGTGCATGGATGTGATTCCGGCTGCCGGTGCCACCATCGAGGCCATTGGCGCGGCCTTGCAGCGTAAGCACAAGATCGAGGCGCGCAAGGCCGCAGGATATATCCACTGGCTCGCGTCGAACGGGTATGTCAAACACGTCGAGGCGTGATGGCATCCAAAAAGTGGCGCAGCGCCTTTGGCTGCGCCCTTTCCTTTTCTATTAGGAGCTAACTATCGTGGCGAAACGCAAAAACCCAAACCGACTCGTGAAAGAACTCATGAGTATCTACGTGGACCCGCCGCAGGCTAAGGCGCTGCGCGCACTCAGTGCTCGCACTGGAGCGCCGGTCAATCACTACATGCGCGAAGGCGTGAAGCTGATCCTGGCGCAGTACAAGGAGCGCGCATCATGACACCCAAATTACTGCGCGCTGTTATTTACGCTCGATATAGCACGAAACGCCAGCACGAGCGCTCACTCGAAGATCAGTGGCGTCAATGTACACGGGCCGCCGAACGCGAAGGGTTCAAAATAGTTGAGAAGTTTGGCGACAAGGAAATGTCTGGCGGCACGGCTAACCGTCCAGGTTATCAAGCCATGCTTGCCGCTGCTCGCCGGCACGACTTCGAAATCCTCATCACAGAAGATATCGATAGGTTGTGGCGCAATCGCGCCGAGTTTGGGCCGCGGTCAGCCGAATTGGAGGACCTAGGAATCCACTGGTTGTCGTGTGTCGGTGACGACACCCGCCGTGGCGGGTGGGGGATGATGATACAAATCAAGCAGGCGGTCGCGGAAGATGAGCGGCGTAAAGCAAGTTACCGCACATATCGTTCACAGGAAGGCAAGGCGCTCAAGGGTGAATACACTGGCGGCAAGAGTTACGGCTACGCAGCGGCGGTCGGTACCGACGGCAAGAAAATACGCGTCATAGATTCGAAACAGGCCAAGGTCGTGTTGCAGATATACAAGTGGCGTGCCGATGGCTGGTCGTGTCAGCGCATAGCGCGGCATCTCAACGCGACGCGCGTTGCCAGCCCCGGCTCGACATGGACGCGCACAGACAGCGGGCCGCGCCGGAAAACAAAGAAGGGCTGGCGCCCAAGTGCCATAGCTGGTGATCCCACGCGCGGGGTCGGCATTTTGAATAATCCGCTGTACAAGGGCCAAGTTATCTGGGGGCGGTCGAAATGGATCCGCAGCGCTGCGAATTCAGATATCCGCACGGTTAAACAAGCTGAGAGGGAACACTGGATCGTCACTGAGCAACCCGAGCTGCGCATCGTGCCCGAGGCGCTTTGGGGCAGAGTTCGCGCGATCCAGACCGTGCGCAACGCGAGACGCGAGGCAGTGCGGCGTGGTGTGCTCAAGGGGCGCAATGGCACTATGAAACATGTGCCGGGTCACGATTCAAAATACTGGCTCGGCACGCTGCTGATCTGTGCCGAATGCGATAGCAACCTCATCGGCGACGGTCGAACCGATTATATTTGCCCCGCGCACTCATCGAACAACTGCACCAACGATTTACGTTTCCGTCGCGACGCCGCCCACGCCGCCGTGTTCGAGCTGATGCACCGTGAGCTGCTCAGCGATAAACGGATAGCTGAAGGTAAAGCCTACGCCGAACAGGTACTGCGGGAACGTGCCAAAGACGAGGACCAAGCGGCGCGTGACGCAGTACGCGGCGTTGACGTTCGGCGGCTCGACGATGAGATCAAGGCTCTGCGAAAAATGCCGCTGCGCCCTACCGCTCTGGCCGCTGCCATTGCAGAGGTTGAAAAGGAGCGCGCCGAGCTGCTGGCCAAGGCCGCAGGCAAGCGTGATCAACGCGAGGGGCTAGCACGGCAACTGCTGGCCCAGATGCCTGAGATCGCGCGCCGCTATCTGAATCAGATGGCACAGGCGCGCAAGGGTCTGGTAGTCCCAAGGATTGTGCACGACGCGCGAGAGACGACGCGCCGGCTACTGGTAGACGGCCGCATTACGCTGGCTCCCACGGCAGACCACACGGCTGTGGCAGCCCCGGTGCGGCTGGTGGGTTTGGGAGAGCACGTGCTGCAGCTTGCCGGCATACAGCGCCGGCCTAGGGGCTCGGAAACCCCTGTAAGCTGGAGTGGTAGCGGGGGCAGGATTTGAACCTGCGACCTTCTGGTTATGAGGCGGGTACCGGGGTATTAAGGGTCTTTTAAATCAACCACTTGCAGCGCTTGCCAACCTTTATTCCAGCCACAACACGGCACAACTCCGTCACACCCAATCCCAGCTCGGCACAATTCCGGGACGAGCGGGTCGGACGGCTAAAAATTTAGCGCCGTAGGTCGACAGTGGCTATCTCCCGGCAACTCCCAGACCGAAGTCCCGTCAGCA
>Ga0302324_100013772_pt1 | contig 16360 bp, 17 predicted proteins | sample Palsa_T0_1_FD_201949 | JGI IMG/M metagenome (GOLD analysis project Ga0302324, IMG submission 201949) | Peat permafrost microbial communities from Stordalen Mire near Abisko, Sweden - Palsa_T0_1 | ecosystem: Environmental > Terrestrial > Soil > Palsa > Peat permafrost | place: Sweden: Abisko...
ACGACATTCTCCGGCGCGTGGAAACCATCGAGCACGTTGAGCAATCCTGAGAGCGTAACGGCGAAACCCGCCGTTGGATCAACCTTTTCTGTAACCGTCGAAGATGGTTGTTTTTCGTTCCACTCGTTCGACTCGGGGCGGCGATTTCCCGTCTTCATGCAATCGATGTCTTCGAACAGAATGACCGAGCCCTCAGGGACGTCATTCATCGCCGATTTGAGTGACCGATCGTTGAACTCCGTCAGATTCACAACGTAGATTGACATGCCGTACCTTGCTCCCAATGCCGAGACCAAAGATGTCTTTCCGGTCCCTGGCGGTCCATAGAGCAAGTAGCCACGATGGTAAGGAACCCCGAGCCGTCGGTATCGCGCACGCGACGCCCGGAACCTCTCCAGGTCCTGCATAAGGTGTTCCTTTTCGCCAGGCTTCAGGATCACCGAATCCAGCAAGCGAGGAGAATATGCTTGAACATAATTCCAGCCGTCGTCATACGCGCAGAGGTAGGAAGCTACCTTCGCTTTCCTGTGGTGACACGCGACAACTTCGTCCACAAAGCGCTTCAGCACAGCCTGGTTCCTGCCGATGGTTCGAAAGGTCAGAGACTCCAGCCTTCGCTGGCCTCTGCCCTTCGTGTCTTCGCTGCGATAAAACCAGACCCAGAACGGAAGCCCTGCATGCCAGAAAAAATGCCGTCCCGGTGCCGGAATCAGCGCCATCTCCGCCCCTCGCAGCGACGTATCCAGGTCCACGCGGCGTATGCGTTTCAGGAACTTCTGCTCCAGGAACCACTCCTTCACCCAGACGAAGGAATCGTCATCGTCTTTGACGGTGATCATCATGGTCGTCTGCTGCACGAACCATAACCATAGTTTCCCCGGCAAACTGCGCAGGAATACCCCAACGCTGCCCAGGAGCATAAGCAACAGGCCGCCAGAGGCAAATTGGTTTTGACCGTTCAATACATGTTTCAAAAACTCGAACATAACTGTCGTCTTCTAACCGGCGATAGCCGAAACAAGGGACACGCGATCGCACATCACGGCCAGGGCCGTCTCGAACGCAATTGTCCACGCCGATCACGACCGGCTTGCATTTCGAGGCTTGGCAACAACAACCGATGCATCCTTGACCGTAAGGTCAAAGGCGCACCCAAGAAGTTACTCAGCGAAGTAAATTGTGCGGGAAGGTGCCGAAGGCCGGTTAGTACGACCGAAACGACGCCACATAGCAACCCAGCCAATTCGATGGCCGGCGTTGCCCGCATAGCTGTTTAAGTTGGAATGCCAGCAATCTGGGCGTCCTTTCATAAAGAGTTCAATTGAAGATGCCATCAATACCAACTTTTTGCAACCTGAATCTTGTCGAGACGGCCGAGAGATCGCGGTGATCTGGGGCGGCATCCCGTCGATGCATCGCAGAGACGCAACCGTTCCTTTAAACTGGCTGTTGCATGCTTCTCACCATATCGACCACTCATCATCCGGCTACTGACCTTGGATATCTGCTTCACAAAAATCCAGCCCGCCTGCAGAGCGAAGAAATATCATTCGGCACTGCTTACGTGTTCTATCCAGTCGCCAATGCCGAGCGCTGCACCGTCGCTCTGCTGGTAGAGGTCGATCCAATTGGGCTGGTCAGAGGGCGTCGCGGCCCAGCCGGCGAAGCAGGCCAACTGCAACAGTATGTGAATGATCGTCCGTATACGGCGAACTCTTTTCTGAGCGTGGCCATCGGGGAGATGTTTTCTACGGCTATGGGCGGTCGCAGCAAAGAACGGCAGGAACTCGCCGAAACGTCGATTCCTTTGGTAGCAAGCCTTCCCGTAGTCGCGTGCCGTGGAGGTGCAGGACTGATTGAGAAGCTCTTCAATCCTCTCGGTTACAGCGTGACGGCGACGGGGAGTGTGCTCGACGAGCAGTTTCCTGAGTGGGGCGCGTCCTCCTACTTTTCCGTCGAGATTGCGGCAACGACTCGACTACAAGACCTGCTCGCTCATCTTTATGTGCTGGTTCCGGTCCTCGACAACGAAAAACACTATTGGGTCGGCGAGGACGAGATCCAAAAGCTGCTGAATCGAGGAGAGGGTTGGCTTGCGCAGCATCCAGAGAAAGAGCTCATTGTCTCGCGCTACCTGAAGCGGCAGCGCCACCTGACTCGCGAAGCATTGGAGCGTTTGTCTGAGGACGAACCCGAGAGCGACGAGCCTCAGGAGATTGCGCGTGACGAAGAGGAGCAGAAAGTAGAGCGGCCGCTGGGTCTGCACGAACAGCGACTGGGAACGGTGCTTTCAGTGCTACGCGGCGTCGGCGCGAAGCGAGTTGTCGACCTGGGATGCGGCGAAGGCAAACTGCTGAGATCTCTGCTGGCCGACCCTCAATTTGAGTCGATCCTCGGAATGGACGTATCCTGGCGGTCCATCGAGATCGCCAAAGAGCGGTTAAGGATGGATCAGCTTCCCGAGCGGCAACGCGCCCGCATCGGCCTGATCCAGGGATCGCTCATGTATCGCGATGAACGCATCGCCGGCTTCGATGCCGCTGCGGTCGTCGAGGTGATCGAACATCTGGATGCCCCGCGGCTCTCCGCCTTTGAGCGAGTGCTCTTCGAGTTCGCGCGGCCGGCAACTGCGATCGTTACGACTCCTAATTCCGAGTACAATCCTCTGTTTGCAACGCTTCCTGCGGGACACTTTCGCCATCGCGACCACCGTTTCGAGTGGACGCGTGCGGAGTTCGAGCACTGGGGCAGTTCGATGGCCTCTCGATTCGGATATCAGGTTCGCTTTCAGCCCATCGGGCCAGAAGACGTGGCACACGGAGCACCCACCCAGATGGGGGTATTCTCACGTCAGGAGAGTGCAGGGTGAAGATCGACATTCCCGAACTCGCTCTCGTTCTCCTAGTAGGACCCTCCGGATCCGGCAAGTCGTCTTTCGGGCGGAAGCATTTTCTCCCGACGGAGGTGATTTCCTCTGACTTCTGCCGTGGCCTGGTCTCCGACAACGAAAATGATCAGTCGGCAACGGGAGATGCATTTGACCTGCTCGGTGCGATCGTCCGCAAGCGGCTGGCACGCGGCAAGCTCACCGTGATCGACGCCACGAACGTGCAGCCCGAAGCGCGCAAAACGCTCATCGAACTGGCCCGCGAATACCACGTCTTCGCGGTCGCCATTGTCTTCGATCTGCCGGAAAGGCTTTGCCAGGACCGGAACGCATCCAGGCCGGATCGTCAGTTTGGTCCGCATGTAGTCCGCAATCAACTGCAGCAGTTACGAAAGTCCCTACGCGGTTTGGAGCGCGAAGGCATTCGCTACGTTTTCAAACTGTCATCGGTGGAAGAAGTCGACGCCGCAACCATCGAACGGCAGCCGTTATGGAACAACCGCAAGTCTGAGCACGGGCCGTTCGATATCGTTGGCGATGTGCATGGATGCTTCGATGAGCTGCTCGAATTGCTGCGCGTTCTTGGCTACTCGGTGGAGATGCAGAATGGTCAGTATGCGGCGCAGCCGCCTGAGGGTCGAAAGCTGATCTTCGTTGGAGACCTGGTGGATCGAGGGCCGCAAACGCCTGAGGTACTTCGCCTCGTTTCCCGCTTGGTCCACGCTGGACAAGCTTTCTGCGTGCCCGGCAATCATGATGTGAAGCTGGTGAAGGCGCTCCGTGGCCGTGACGTGAAGCTGACGCATGGGCTCGCCGATTCCATGCGCCAACTAGAGAAGGAATCCCCAGAGTTTCGCCTGGAAATGGCGAAGTTCCTTGACGGCCTCATCAGCCATTATGTCTTTGACGATGGCAAGCTGGTTGTCGCCCACGCGGGCTTGAAGGAGTCGATGCAGGGACGCGGCTCCGGTGCGGTGCGCGAGTTCGCCCTCTTCGGCGAGACGACGGGAGAGACAGACGAGTTCGGCCTTCCGGTCCGCTACAACTGGGCGGCGGACTATCGCGGCAAGGCGCTGGTGGTCTACGGCCACACCCCGCAGCCGGAGCCGCTCTGGCTCAACAACACCGTGAATATCGACACCGGATGCGTCTTCGGTGGAAGCCTCACGGCGCTACGCTATCCGGAAAAAGAAATCGTCTCGATTCGCGCTCATGAGACGTACTACGAGTCGAAGCGGCCGTTCCTGCCGGATGCGGAGAACGCGCCCGCAGCCGAGAGGTCGATGCAGCAGGCCTCGGACGACGTGCTTGATATTGCCGACGTGATTGGGAAGCGTCTCGTGGATACCGCTCTTCTTCCCCGTATCACCATTCGTGAGGAGAATGCCATTGCCGCTCTCGAGGTGATGAGCCGCTTCGCCATCGATCCCAAGTGGCTCATTTATTTGCCGCCCACCATGTCGCCTTGCGAAACGAGTAAAGAGCCGTCTCTCTTGGAGCATCCGCAGGAAGCCTTTTCCTACTATCGTCACGAAGGCGTGCCACACGTAATTTGTGAACAGAAGCATATGGGTTCGCGGGCGGTGGTTGTCCTCTGTCGCGAAGAGAGCGTGTCGCAGCGCCGCTTCGGAGTGATCTCGCCGAGTCTCGGCGCGGTCTACACCCGGACCGGCCGCCGATTCTTCAACGATGACGCCACTGAAAGCGCATTCTTGCTGCGGCTGCGCGATGCGGCGGAGGCCTCCGGTTTGTGGGCGGAGTTGGCGACCGGCTGGTTGTGCCTGGACTGCGAGCTGATGCCCTGGTCGTCGAAAGCCCAGGAGTTGCTGCGCCAGCAATATGCTCCGGTCGGCAATTCCGGCGTTCAGGCGCTTCGCGCCGAAGAAGCAGTTCTGGCGAAAGCAGCCGAGCGAACTCCAGGAGTGGATGCGCTTCAGGAGAAAAGCAGTCAACGATTGGATGCCCTCGATCGATATGTCCGCGAGTACCGCCAGTATTGCTGGCCGGTGAACTCGCTCGACGATCTAAAACTTGCTCCATTCCACTTGCTCGCCAGCGAGGGCGCGGTTCATACAGACAAACGCCATACGTGGCATATGGAGTTGCTGGCAAGGTTCTGCAAGGCAGACGAGCGTCTCCTGCTCGCTACGCCTTTTCAAGTCGTTGACCTGAACGACAGCGCTTCTTGCGACGCAGCAACTTCATGGTGGACAGACATGACCTCCGTCGGCCGCGAAGGGATGGTGGTCAAGCCACTCGACTTCATCACCAATGGGCGACGAGGATTTGTTCAGCCCGCCATCAAGTGCCGTGGACCGGAATACCTCAGGATCATCTACGGTCCGGAGTATCTCCTGCCGGAAAACCTCACCCGGTTGCGTTCCAGAGCGGTTGGCGCGAAACGCTCCCTGGCTCGGCGCGAGTTCGCGCTGGGTGTCGAGGCATTGGAAAGGTTCGTTCACAAAGAACCCCTGCGGAGAACTCATGAGTGCGTCTTCGGAGTTCTGGCATTGGAAAGCGAGCCGGTCGACCCGAGGTTATAGCCGTCAGGATCGGCATCATCTTCGGGTATAAGTTCAGGTACGCACCATCAGTTTGGTTAGTTTGCGCCGCATAGCCTTATCCCCGCAATCCGAGCATCGGCCAGCGATAATCGATTGTTGCAATACGTCATCCAGTATGGTTTAGTAATGACATATTGCAACAACGGGCAATGACGGGAAATGCCCTCAAAACGATGCGATACGTCCGTCGATACGGCATCGTGCGCCCGCGCGACGTGGAGGCCGCCGGCATTCCTCGTGAATACCTTCTGCGCCTCTACAGGCAGGGAAAACTTGAACGGTCTGGACGCGGCATGTACACGCTGCCCAACCGCCTTGTGACGGAACATCATTCCTACGCAGAAGTTGCAAAGCGGGTGCCCGGAGCTGTGCTCTGCCTTCTGTCCGCGCTCGCTTTTCATGAGATGACGACCCAGAATCCTACTGCCGTCTGGATCGCTCTTGGCAAGGGGGCCAGGAGGCCGGCCTTTGCTTCGCCGTCACTCAGAGTGGTCCGTCTGTCGGGCCTCTCGTTGACGGAAGGCATCGAGTCTCACCATGTTGAAGGCGTTCCGATTCGCGTGTATTCCGCGGCAAAGACGGTGGCCGACTGCTTCAAATTTCGCAATAAGATCGGCCTCGATTTAGCGATTGAGGCGCTGAAGGAATGCCTCCGTCGGAAGAAGGGCACCGTCAACGACATCTACAGCTTCGCGAAGATCTGCCGGGTGAGCAACGTCATCCGCCCTTACATGGAGGCGCTATGACTCGCAAACCGGAGGCTCATTCTCCTTCAGCCTTTCCGCTCTGCCTCCCAGTTGCCTGGAAAGTCTCGTTTGCGGGAACTGGGCCGTTGACGCTGTGGTCAACAGAAGAAGTCTCCAAGGCACTCTTTCGGCGCATTGAGCTAGCATGAACAAAGACTTGAACACTGGTGACTTCAATCCGGCAAGGCTGGCTGCGCTTTACTACTTCGGCGATCTCCAGTACTGGAAGCTCCCAGGAATTGCCGCTAATGCCCTTGTCAATGGCTACGATGGCGTGGCCTTGAGGAAGCTGGCGGGACTGAACGATGTTGTCCAGAGCGACCTACCTTTGAGAGACATCGACTCTGCCTTTCAGGAAATGGGAGTCGCTGCGCCCATACCCAAATCGGAGGCAGCTCTCATTCTTGCCACTGAAGCCGTCAAAGGTGCCATTGATGGCGACGGGAATGTTTTTGATGTAGCCACCCACATCCGAATACATCTCTGTGGTTTTGAAAATTCAATGCCGGAATTGAGTCGGATATTTGCGCTCTCTCTAGAAGCGACGCATGCGCCTCGGTATAGATGGAACGCGCTGGAGGAGGGCTTGCGAGCCGCGATGTCTTCGTTCCTTAGCGGTAGAAATTGACCGTTTTGATCCCGTAGCCTAACCGTGCGTTAGTCGTGAGATCGCCGACTCACTCAGCGCCAGACTAATAGTTCCTCCGGGCGGCCAGGGTCTTTTCGCTTCGGGTTAGGGACTTTCAGGATCATTCAATATTTTGAAAACTCTGTGATTATCCATACGAACAGGAGCCACGCCGCCGAAGCACATGCCAGCAGAGAGGCAACTTTTCGGGTCCTCGCCCACCAGACGATTGCACCCATGAGTGCGATCAGACTGAGGTCCAGTCTCCGATCCTCGAACCGCCAGTCTCTGTAGTAGCGCATGAGTAGGCGGTTTCTGTGCAATAGGCCCCAGGCGGCGTAGGCTATACAGATGCTTTGCATAAGAACTACCGCCAACGCGGTGCGCTTATTTGGCTCAGCATTCCATCGAGAGAACAACAGAGCGCACGTGACAATAAACGCTCCAGCGACAGCGCAAAGGTTCGGCCAAGAGTATTGGAAGGGCATGGAAGAACCTCGCGTCGACCGGTTGCAGTAGGGCCAGTATAATCTGCTCGATGCTCCCCATCCTGACATTGAACCTCATACCAACCGCTTTGATCACCTTGGCGTGGGTCTTCTATTCAAGGCGGAGGATCGTCCTCCCCAGGATCCGGAGAATTCTATTCGCGTGTGGACTTGTTTTGGGCACCATCGCCTCAATCCTGCTCCTCGTCTTCTTACGCATGATCTTCCTCCACCCATCGTCCGTCGGGCACGTGAACGAAAGAGCAGGAGGCGTCTTGCTGGTAGCGTTCCTGGTGGCTTTCATCAGTACACCCTTGGCATGGACTGGCAGGAATGCCGAACGGCTCCTTGCCACGGTGTGCGGTCTATCGCTCATCGTTCTGCTTTACCTGGCCGGTCTGGCGACGAGCATATAGGGGCAATGCGCTCGGTCAATAAGCGGAATCTCCTGAGCGCCTCGACCGTGCCCGCCGTTCCCGATCTGCTCGCGCCGTCCAAGCCCATCGTGCGCCGCCCAGTAGTGTCGACTACTTCCGAATCGGCAGCGTTTGCCCGATGAACCCGGCGGCGGGCAAGACGGTTAAAATTAATGCGTGCCCAACGCTTCACTTTTTTGCGAAGAGATCGAGAAGAACGGCTTCGCCACGGGTGAGGCCGTTGTTTCGGCAGCCGAAGTCGAAGAACTCCGGGCCGCCATCTACCAGATCAAGGAGCAGGCTCGCGTCCGAAAGAAGATTGGTGTCTTCGCGGTTCGCAATCTGCTCGAAGAGTCCCCTGAGGTGCGGAAGCTTGCCTGCTCGCCAGTCATGCGCCGTTTGATTGAGTCTGTACTTGGAACTGAGTGCCAGGCCGTGCGGGGGATTCTTTTCGATAAGGTTCCAGACGCAAACTGGAAAGTACCGTGGCATCAGGATGTAACGATCGCTGTTCAACGGAGGATCGAGTCCGAAGGATTCGGACCCTGGTCCATGAAGGGCGACGTTCTTCATGTCCAACCTCCAGCCGCTGTGCTGGAAAAGATGCTTTCGGTGCGCCTCCACCTCGACCCTTGCGGAGAGGCAAATGGTGCACTGCGGGTGATTCCAGGCTCTCATCGATGGGGTCGGATTGCAGAGGAACAGATTCCTTCGATCCGAGCGACCACCTCCGAGCACGCCTGCGTCATGGGAATTGGAGATGTACTCTTGATGCGGCCTCTCTTGCTTCACGCATCCTCTGCGTCGCGGGTCCCGGACCACCGAAGGGTTGTACACCTCGACTTTGCCGCTGCCCAGCTACCTCCCGGGATGGGTTGGTTTTCCGAGCCACGGGTCAGGGAATTTCCGACCAACGGGTCTTCTGGCGCGCTGACGACTCATACATAGCGAACGCTATCATTACCCAGAAGACAAGGTCTCGATCTAAACTACCTGCGGATGTCAGCCAACCTCAAGATACGCGAAAAGCCTGGAGAACTCGTAGTCCGGGTCACAGAGATTCGGGACATCAAGTCAATTTTGATGAACGTGTCAGCTGGAGGTGTGGTTGCTTTACTTTTTTTTCATGCTTTCTCCGGCTCGACCCGAGTTGTTGCAGTGGGGGTGACGGCGGTCATCATCGGGATGAAGATCATTTCGGCCTTTGGGGGCGCAGACGTGGAACTCCGGGTCGACAACCTTGATTTCGTCAGCACGGGTCACTCGCCTTCTGACTATCAACCGTCTACCATCGCACGAGCTGATGTCTCTGGTCTCGAATTTCGCGAGGCGAACGGGGGCGGTGCTGAGTTTCCCGATCTACCCCAAGGGCTTTACATCGAACATAATGGCCCTGCGCCTTGGAGTTCAGCCACTTGCGTGCTGCCCCACGCAAACAGAGTTCAGACTAACGAGGTTATCGAGGCGATCCTTCGGCTATTTCCCGATACAGGCCTCGATTATCACCTCAAAACCGGCCATACGTTATCACTTCAAAACCGGCCAACGGAAGTGGCCGAAGACGTGATTGTTTTACCTTGCCGTAGCGTGCGTTTGCAAGGTTTAGGATTGAGCCCTCGAAGTGGTGTTTGCTATTGTGGTTTCGCTCTGCCGGGGTCTCGCCCTGCGGAGTGATCCATGGCCGATGACCCGGGGTTGGCTCCGAAGGAATCGGTAATCGAGACCCTCTGCAGTTGGCCCGGTGGGCTGGCTGTCGGAGGGTTTCGTGTTTCTACGCGTATTCCTAGGGTGAGGCTCCGGCGTGGGAGGCCCTTGGATCCCGATTCGCGATGCCGCCGGGCGTTCTTTGCCCGGCATCCTTATCGCTTTTGTTTTTGCCGTTGCGGTCGATTCTGTCATTGGCTTTCTCCCGGACTGCCGGTCTTGGTTCGCCAACTGCGCGGGCCGCATTTGAGAACGTGTCCGTGGTGCAGAAGACGATCCAGCATGGCGGAGACGGCGGCGCTATCACCGAGCAGCTTTCCCCAGTCTTCCACGGGTCTGTTCGAAGTAATCAACGTGCTGGCTCGCTCGTAGCGTCGCATGATGATCTCCAGCAGTTCCTCGGCGGCAGTCAACGGCAGCTTACGCATTCCCAGGTCGTCGATGATGAGAAGCGGCACCGTGGTCAGCAGTTCCACATGTTGTTTGCGGTTGCCGTCCAGTGTGGCGTCTGCTAACTCCTCCAGCAGGATGTGCGCTTCGCGATACAACACGCGATAGCCTTGCTGGATGACTGCCTGCCCGATGGCCTGGGCGCAGTGGCTTTTGCCGCTTCCAGCCGGACCGAGGAACAGTGCGTCTTCGCGCCGTCCGATCCATGCGGCCGTGGCCAGGTCGAAGACCAGACTGCGGTTCATCTTTGGATTGAACTGGAAGTCGAAGTTGTCGAGTTGCTTGTTTGGGTCGCGGAACTCAGCCTGCTTGTGGCGCCGCTCCAGCAGCCGCTTACTGCGACAAGCAAGTTCGTCGGAGACCAGGATGGAGATCAGATCGATGGGAGCCATGGCCTCAGACTGAGCCTGCAGTAGACGCGTCTCCAGCACGGCAGCCATGCCGCTCAGACGCAGTTGTACCAGGGAGCGCTTGAGTTCTATCGGGTTCATGATTGGGGTTCCTCGAAGTGGATGCGTTGTTGGATCAGGTCGCGATACTGAGTCAGTTCGCGGATCAGTGGATCGACTTGCTTCAGGCTGAGAGGAGCCTGCGGATTGCGCTCCAGATAGCGGCGTACGAAGCGATACTCAGTGACGCGCAACTCCAGCGCCGCCGCACAGGCCTCGTCGCAAGCTGCGCTACCATATTGCTTGACCAGTTGGAGCACGCCCTGGATGCGGCGTAGCCCGAGTTCGCCCTGGCGAGCATGGATGGCGTCGCAGACCGCGCCGATGCTGGCTCCCGCCTTGTGCCCACGCGCCAGCAGTTGAAGCAACTGTGACGGTGTACGACGCGGACGATCCCCATCGCGGATACGATGAGCGCCACGCTTGCCGCCCAGATGCTCGCGTAGCAAGATACCCGTGCGGGGATCGAGCAGACGCACGAACATCGCGTCCCACTGCACCTTGACCTTGCGCCCGACCCAGCCCGGCGGCGCTCCGTAATAAGCCGCGTCGACTTCAACGCAACCATCCAGATGAACCGTCCGCTCGCCATACTGGTAGTAGCGGAACGGCTCCAACGGAAGCGGCTGCAAGAAGGGCTTCTCTTCGGCGAACATCGCCGCCACCTGCCGTTTGGCACGGCCATGGATACGTTTATCGGCCCAGCGCTCTTCCCAGTGATCCAGGTACGTCTGCGCTTCTTCCAGGCTCGCGAACTTCTTGCCCTTCAGCGGCGTCATCTGCGCGTGGTTGACACCACTCTCTACTTTTCCTTTTCGATCCGGATCCCGCACTTTGCAGGGCAGCGCCGTCACACCGTAATGTGCCAGAACGTCGCGATACAAGGGGTTCACCCCAGGATCGTAGAAGTCTGGAGACAACACACCCTCGCGCAGGTTGTCCAGCACCACCACCCGCGGCGAACCGCCAAGCCGGCGAAATGCCTTTTCATGCAGCTCGGACCACACACGCGCACTGGACCGGAAGGTCAGGAGGCGAACACACTTGCGGCTACAACCCAGGGTCATGACAAACAGTCGCGTGCGCCGATACTTGCCACTCTCCGGATCGCGCACCATCGGCCCGGTCCCGTAATCCACCTGGGCCTCTTCCCCTGGCCGCGTCTCGATGATCACGCGCGCTTCAGCAGAGACTGCTCCGCGCAGCTTGAGCACGAATCGCTGAACACTCTGATAGCTGCTGCTATACCCGTGCTGATCGACCAGATCCTGCCAGATCCCCATCGCGTTGCGACCCCGCGACAGCTCCAGCTCGATCAACTCCCGGTACGCTTCGCTCGCCCCGCTTGAGCGCTTGCCACCCTGCTCGGGCGATCTCACTCCCGGCAAAAAGCCGGTGATCACTTCGTTGGCCGGTTTTGCCTTTCCTTCGCGGTTGGAAGAAGAAGAGCCGGTAATCACCTCATTGGCCGGTTTTGAACCAACAGAACTGGTGGCAACTGAACTGGCTGTTTGTACGGGAGCGTTGCGCCCCCAACCTCCCGGCTTACGGAGAGCTATTCCAGCCGAGCGTAAGTAGACGCCCGCCGTCTCACGACGAACTCCGGTCGCCGCCTCGATCTTGCGTAGGGACCAACCCAGATGCCCCAGCGCGATCACCTGTTCCTGCTTCGCTTTTTCCAAGACATTACCCATGCCAACCGAGGCTAATTTCCCTCGGCGGAGTGAATGTCTTAGGCCAGTTCTCTATGGCCGGTTTTGAAGTGATTATCTATGGCCGGTTTTGGGTGATTACCGAGGATACAGGCACACTCCCGCAAGCCTGCAACGACAAGCCGTATTTCACGCTGCTAAATCTGGGCCACCCAACAAACAAGAATTGAGAACGGTGAATGACTCTCCCGGGCAAGGACAAGCAGGCAAGTTACCAAAAATCCTATTCTCCCGGGCATTGATAGCAAAGTCGGAGCGGATGGCGGGAGACTTCCCGTTTGCCAACCAGCCGGTTGAGGGCATGGACGACCTCAATCCTATTTAATGCTGACACTGCCCTTATCGCTGACTTTGTAAAAGTCCAATGTCAGATCGACTTCGGCTGTGGCTTTATCTTTCGCCGGTCGGAAGGTAAATCCGTATGCCGCCAACCCTGGGTCTGCCGAAATCTTGCGATACAGACCATTGATCGCCATCTGATCAAATACGTCTCCGGACTTGATCCCGAGCAGTTCCCGCACCTTGCTCTCTTGTTCAGCATTGAGGTTGTGAATGGTCAGACTGTGCAAGTGATAGAGCGGCCCGGGGATCACTTCGAGGTGATAGGAGACCTCCGCATCGGACCGATCCAACACGGGCGGCCCATTAATCTCAACGTCAGCATAGCCATAGTGCCAATAAAGCGCTCGCAGCTCGCCTGCTAATCGTCCGAAAGGGCCAGCGGCTGCAATGTCTCCCGCCTTCTGAGCGAAATGCGGCGAGAAATCCCTTCCCCGCAAGAGCGGGCCGCCGTCAGCCGTAATTGATGCGATTCGGTACTGGGGTCCGGATTTGACTGTTATCAATAGATTCACCAGGTAGTGATCACCATCCCGGCGAGGCGCATCGTGCGTAATGTCGACCTGGCTCTCCAGGTATCCACTTGCCTCCAACTCCTCTTTGACGTTCGACCGGACCATCCAATCCTGACCGCCAGAATATTCGTGTCCCTCCCTCCGCCGAAGCTTCTCATTCAACGAAGGTGTCAGGGCTTCCGGAGCCTGAGACACGATCACCTTGTCGACCAGTATCTGTGGAGACACAATAGTGAAGACAATTCCCGGAGCCGGTGAATCTGGGACATGTTCTGCGGCTAGAGAAAAGGTAGACGGTTCTTGACTCTGGACCTCAGCAACAAGTCCTTTCTCCTTGAGCATGATTGTGAGCGCATCTCGCACTTTGCGTTCTGTGGCCGAGTTGGGTGAGATCTCATCCCCAAGACCGGGTATCCTGCTCTCCAAGAGACCACGAATTTCAGCGTCGCCCCACCAGACGAAGTTGTTGAAGCGGTAAGGAAGCCGGGTCGGATAGTTTGGCACCGTCCGGGCAGTCTGTGAGTGCGTATCGGCAACCATGCAGAACACGGAAACCGCAAGCAGCGCAATGTGAATCAACCTCTTTCTTTGTGATCTCGAAGTCATGGGTGGCAGTTGAAGTTCGCGTTTGGATTTTTTGTGTTCGACTCGCTTTGATCTTAATGCGTCACACACCCCTACCGCAGATCATACCCAGGCAAGGTTTATGCACGTTACTACTGGGTCGGACCGCCCGTGACGAGCACGATAATATCGCAGCATGAAATCCTTCTGGGTTGAAACCGGCAATCAGCTTCGCCTAGCCATCGTTCCGCGTCCTCGCGGGGGGTGACTGGCTGGAGGACGAACTGGACCAGATGAAAAGAGCGGGAGTGGATGTGTTGGTTTCCATGCTTCAGGCCGACGAAGCTGCTGAGCTAGGCCTTTCATCAGAAGCGGAGTTTTGCAAAGCCAGAGGGATCGATTTCCGATCCTCCGATCCCGGATCGAGAAATGCCGCCGTCCACAGAATTATTCTCGCGGTTCGTAGAGGGTTTGAGGGCTGAAGCCCACGCTGGGCGCAGTGTCGCCGTCCATTGCAGAGCCTCAATCGGGCGTTCGTCTTTGCTCTTGGCCGCATTGCCTACCGCCGAAGGATTTGCACCGGATGCCTTCCGGCGGCTAACTCTGGCACGAGGCGTACAGGTCCCTGACACTGCCGACCAGGTGCACTGGGTTGAGCGGTTTGCGGCAGCACGGGGGGGTCCTTGAAAGTCGCGTTTCGGAAAGTTCGAGAAGCCGCTGGGCGACGGGGTATCCATCAAGGAGAATACGTTAACTCAAATCGCACCTGCGTCACTACAAGAACCGGAGATCCGGGAGCTTCCTATTGAGCTTTTCCGGGAGTAGGCAGAGGAATAAGCACTTGTCGAACTACTCCAACTTCATCAGATACTTTTCGATGGCGGGCTTCACTGAAGACCAGTGAAATACAAAAGCGGTCAGTCTCAACGCTGGCCGCATACATTGGACGCTGAAGACGATTCGACCAATCCCGTGCCTCAGGGCTGGCGAGCAAAATGCTGATTCCCGGGTATCCAAGTGACCAGTCGGTGCCGAAAACATAGCCTTCAGGCTTACCCGAAGCTTTCCATCTGGCATAGTCCGTAAACTCATCTGCCCAAGAGATCGGCCAGAGTTCTTCGCCTACACGGGTTTCGTACTTGAGATCCACCACATGCGTGAGGATCAGTTCATATGTTCCGGGGTCGTTGCACAAAGAATCTTGAATTAGGAACCTGTAGTCTCGACCGTGAGGAACGAAGCCATGTTCCAAAACTCCAAAGTCGTATTCGGAGAGTGCGCCCTTCAACAATTCTGTTAGCGGATTATTGCTCATAGATTTTTCCAAATCACCGTCGTCCGCGTTGCTGCACGTCGTCACATTCTATCGTCGCGACCAGTATCCTTGAGGTTCGGTCAAGGCGATTTCACTCAAATAGATAAAGCGCACCGTTGTCGGTTTGCAAAGAGCCGGGGCTCAGGGGCGGGTCGACCACGTATCGAACATGATCCTCGTACCATGGCAAGATCGCAGCCCTGCGCGGGAGTGGCGCTTCGATTCGGCGGATTGCCGGTGAACTGGATTTGAGTCCGACCACCGTGGCGCGTGTGATTCGGGAGCAAACCACCGCGCGGCCCGCTGACCAGGCGGCGGCCAAGACAAGTTACCGACAACCCCGTTTTGGGACTTCGTGGCGCAGGCTTTTCGGCACCGGATTACTTCCTGTTCGCCCAACCTCGAACAGGTTATTCTTTCCCAACCGGCATGAATCGGAAACCTCCAAGAGGCATCATCTGGGTCGCTCTCGGCTTGGTTTTAGCTCTCATGGTGTTCACGACGTTGGAGGTCTCAGGAGTCTTCGCACCACGGGGCTTTGCGGTACTCTGCCTTGTCGCAATAATGATTGCTGGTGTTGCCGTCTATCGAGTTTTAAGACCGCGTCTTCACTGTCCTTACCGACCGGGGAAAGACGCCGATTAAGTGAACGCCAACGGTGGTACTTGCTGTCAGGGGCATTCCTCTGGGTGGTGGTAGTTTCCTGGCTCACTCGCGGCGGACCATGGCTTCCACGGCTCGTTGGAACGGCAGTTGTATTCGTTTTTATCGTTCCGCTCATGTTGGGGAGGCGCAGTTGAAGCTCCTGTGAATAGCCGGCAATCCGGACATGATCTGCACCGGGCCTGCAAAGTGGGATTTGCGGTAAATCGCAACGCAAGGCCGAAAAACGAGAAAGGTACGAGGGACGCCTTTTCGCCGTCGGAGATTAGACTGTCATCGTGAATAGCAACAGCAAGAGTCCAACGTTCAACGATGTTGCGGATTTTGTTCGCGCATGGGCTCGTATCCCAGTCAAGCGCCAGATCGACCCTCAAACCCAGTTCGAGCGTGACTTGGGCATCACCGGAGATGATGGTTCAGAGTTGCTCGAAGCCGCGCAGAAGAAATTCGGCGTTGATCTGGCACCGGATGAGAGCGGATACCGCAAAATCTTCGGACTCGGTCCAAACGAATATCTCTTCAACGCGGAGGGTTTCGGCCCGCTGGCAGGTCTAGTGACTCTCTTTACTACGCCTTCGGTTCGAGCGTTTACGGTCGGTGAACTCTTTGAGGCGATACAAAAGGCACGACAGCCAAGGGAACAGAAGCACGAGTAGTTCCCGCAGAGTCGGACTATCAGAAAGTTGCCCCTCGGGCTGGCCTGACGCTTGCACTTTACCCATGACCCGTTTTCAAGGAACTCACGCCCCCATTGCTAAGCTACTGATATGCCGGAATACGAATTACCACCAAAAATCACAGAGGGGGCACGCTTAGAGGGTAATGAGTACGGGTGGCACCCGGCTTTGTTTCCAGAGGCACTCGCGAACGCCCAAGCTCTCGGTTATGCCTGCATCGGTGGCCAATTTCAATTTCGTCTC
>Ga0302324_100013775_pt1 | contig 16358 bp, 16 predicted proteins | sample Palsa_T0_1_FD_201949 | JGI IMG/M metagenome (GOLD analysis project Ga0302324, IMG submission 201949) | Peat permafrost microbial communities from Stordalen Mire near Abisko, Sweden - Palsa_T0_1 | ecosystem: Environmental > Terrestrial > Soil > Palsa > Peat permafrost | place: Sweden: Abisko...
GGTGGGGTCGACGGCTACCGCAGGCTCTTCAAGTTTGGCAGTGAATTTTGTGGGCGCCACCATCTCCAGCAAGCGCAGCTTCGGAGTGGGGAACAAAACCTGAAACTCCTCGATGTGGGCATCCCAGCCCCACTGCTTGTACTGGGCCAGGATCCACTCGGCGTTTTCCTTGTCGTAGGGCGAGCCTACGTGATGCGGATGTGCGCTGAGCCGCTCCATGTTGGCCCGCATGCGCTGCGGATCGGGCATGGACTTGAAGCGCTGTTCCCAGTTTGTTTCGTCCGCCTGCTGGGCGGTTAAAGAAAGACCGCAAATGAGCAGAGCAGCCAAGATATGACTGGTTCGGGTGATTGGCAAGGTCTAGCGCCTCCGGTTAACCCTGTGGGATAAACAAATCCACGTACTTCTGCACCGGCATACTTTCCAGTGCCTGCTGGTTCAGCGAGGCGTCGAGTATCTCCTGCTGTTGCGGCGGCGCAAATCGGCGCGCCAGGTTGCGACGGAACTTTTCTTCGAGCAGCGGAATGCCTTCGCTCCTGCGGCGACGGTGGCCGAGGGGATACTCAACGGTTTCTGTCAACCTGCTGCCATCAGTCAGAGTGACCGTGAGTGAGTTGGCAATCGAGCGCTTCTCCGGATCATGGTAGTCGGCAGTAAAGGCCGGCTCTTCGGTACATTGCATCTTCTCGCGCAGGGCATCGATGCGGGGGTCGGCAGCAAAGGTGTTCTCATAATCGGAGGCCGTGAGGTGGCCAAAGATGAGGGGGACGGCCACCATGTACTGCACACAATGGTCGCGATCGGCAGGATTGGTGAGCGGTCCTTTCTTATCGATGATGCGGAGACAGGCTTCGTGGGTGCGTAGTTGGATGGAGATGATATCGTCGGCGGACTTGCCGGCCGCGAGCAGTTTGGCGCGGAGCGCCATGGCAGCCTCGACCGCAGTCTGGGCATGGAACTCGGCCGGATAGCTGATCTTGAAGAGAACATTCTCCATGACGTAGGAGCCGTAAGGGCGCTGGAAGCGGAAGGGGTGGCCGCGAAATGACACGTCGTAAAATCCCCAAACCTTGGCGGTGAGCACGGAAGGATAACCCATCTCTCCCGCCTGCACCATCAGGGCGAGACGCACGGCGCGGCTGGTCGCGTCGCCAGCCGCCCAGCTCTTGCGCGAGCCGGTGTTGGGCGCGTGGCGATACGTCCGCAGGCTTTGGCCATCGACCCAAGCCAGCGAAAGCGCGGCGAGGATCTGATCGCGCGTCAGGCCCAGCATCTGCGCCACCACGGCCGTCGAAGCCACCTTGACCAGGACAACATGGTCGAGCCCAACTTTGTTGAAGGAGTTTTCCAGGGCCAAACATCCCTGAATCTCGTGGGCCTTGATCATCGCTGTCAGCACCGCGTGCATGGTCAGCGGGGTGGCGCTGCGGGAGAGCCAATCGGCCACGGCGAGGATGCCGCCAAGATTGTCGGACGGGTGTCCCCACTCGGCGGCCAACCAGGTGTCGTTGAAGTCGAGCCAACGAATCATGGCGCCGATGTTGAAGGCGGCCTGAACCGGGTCAAGCTGATAATCCGTGCCCGGCACCCGGGCGCCGTTGGGCACGGTGGTTCCGGGCACAATCGGACCCAGCAGCTTGGTGCAGGCGGGATACTCGAGCGCCTCCAGGCCGCAACCCAGGGTGTCGATCAGGCAGTTGCGCGCGGTGGTGTACGCCAGTTCGCTCGCGATGGTGTAACTGCAAACGTAGTCGGCAATGTCAATTAATACTTGGTCATAAGGTGGGCGTTCCCCACCGGCGTGCATGGACATTCGGGGCAAATCCTCTAGGGGCGCTGGGCAAGAGGGACAAAGGGAAGGTCTTCCGGCCCGGTGTAATTGGCGGCGGGACGGATGATCTTGCCGTCGGCCCGCTGCTCGAGGATGTGGGCACTCCACCCGGAGGTACGGGCGAGAACAAAGAGCGGGGTGAACATCGCTGTGGGGATCCCCATCAAGTAGTAGGCGACAGCGCTGAACCAATCCAGGTTGGGGAACATTCGTTTGGCATCCCACATCACCGCTTCCAGCCGCTCTGCAATACGGTACATGCCGATGTCGCCGCTGGCTTCGGCCAGTTCGCGGGCGACCTGCTTGATGATGGCATTGCGCGGATCGCTCACCGTATACACCGGATGGCCGAAGCCGATGACCACTTCTTTCTTTTCCAGGCGGGCGCGAATGTCTCGCTCCGCCTCGTCGGGCGACCCATAGCGCTGCTGGATCTCGAGCGCTACCTCGTTGGCTCCGCCGTGCTTGGGACCGCGCAAGGCGCCGATCGCCCCGGTGATGCAGGAGTAGATGTCGGAACCAGTGCCGGCGATGACGCGGGCGGTAAAGGTGGAGGCGTTAAACTCATGCTCGGCGTACAGGACCAGCGACACCTGCATGGCGCGAACCCACTCCTTGGTAGGCGGCTCTCCGTGTAGCAGGGCCAGGAAGTGTCCCGCCAGGGTGTCCTCGTCGGTAAGCACGTCGATCGCTCGGCCGTTCCGGCTGAAGTGGTGCCAGTAAAGCAGCATCGACCCCACGGTGGCGAGCAGTGTGTCGGCGCACTCGAGGGCTCCCGCGGGATTGTGGTCATCTTTTTCCGGTAGAGTGCAGCCCAAGGCAGAGACGCCGGTGCGCAGCACGTCCATGGGATGGGTGGCCGCCGGCAGCTCTTCCAGGACGGTGCAAACGTTGGCGGGCAGGCCGCGCAGCCTGGTCAGTTTCTGTTTGTAAGCAGCCAGCTCAGTGGCATTCGGCAGCTTGCCCCGGAGCAAGAGGTAGGCTACCTCTTCAAACTCGCAGTGGGCGGCCAGATCGGTGATATCGTAACCGCGATAGTGCAGGTCGTTGCCGGTTCGGCCTACGGTGCACAGGGCGGTGTTGCCGGCCGGCGTTCCGGAGAGGGCGACGGATTTCTTTGGTTTGAAAGCTGCTGGCTGGGGTTCAGTCGTGGTGGCCATGGGCGTCTCCGGACAACGGCTGGGGTTGATTCGCCTCGAAGAGCTGGTCGAGCTTCTGCTCATAGGCGTAGTAGCCGAGGAAGTCGTAAAGCTCGGCGCGGGTCTGCATCAGGTTGAGCACGTTGCGCTGCGTACCTTCGGCTCGAATGGCATGGTACACCTTGAGGGCTGCGGCATTCATGGCGCGGTAAGCGGCGCAACAGTAGAGAACGATGTCCACCCCGGCGTCGGCAAGCTGCTGCGCGGTGTAAAGGGGCGTCTGGCCAAACTCTGTGATGTTGGCCAGGATGGGCACGCCCACCGTTTCCTTGAACCGGGTGTACATGGCGAGGTCGGTGACGGCCTCGGCAAAGATCATGTCGGCGCCGGCAGCGACGTAGGCAACGCTGCGCTCAAGGGCACTGGAGAGTCCCTCTCCAGCCAGGGCGTCGGTGCGAGCCATGATCACGAATTCCGGATCGGTGCGGGCATCGACCGCAGCCTTGATGCGATCGACCATCTCCTCGGCCGAAACCAGTTCCTTACCCGGGCGATGGCCGCAACGCTTGGCGCCCACCTGGTCTTCCATGTGCACCGCAGCCGCCCCGGCGCGCTGCATGGAGCGGATGGTGCGGGCGATGTTGAAGGCGCTTCCCCAGCCGGTGTCGATGTCGACCAGCAGAGGCAGGTGGGTCACCTCGGTGATGCGGCGCACATCGACCAGCACATCTTCCATGGTGCTGATGCCAAGGTCGGGCATGCCGAGGGAGTTGGCGGCGACTCCCCCGCCGGAAAGGTAGAGGGCGCGGAAGCCGGTCGCCTCCGCCATGCGCGCGGTGTAGGCGTTGATCGCGCCGATCACTTGTAGTGGATGCTCGTGCTGGACGGCGGAACGAAAGCTTGGCGTGCCCACGGGATTCCATTCCAAGTTAATCCTAAATGGTGCGCGCTTTTGTGATGGAATGGGTAGCGCGAGCTGGAACTAATGACAAAAGTTTTTCCCACCGCCGATGCAGCCGTTGCTGATATCTCTCCGGGCGCGACCCTCATGCTAGGGGGATTCGGGCTGTGCGGCATTCCTGAAGAGTCGATCGCCGCGCTGGTGCGCCGCGGGGTCAAGGGTCTGCACACCATTTCGAACAATATGGGTGTGGATGGCTTCGGACTTGGTTTATTGCTGGAGGCCGGCATGATCGCCTCGCATACCGGCAGCTACGTCGGAGAGAACCAGTTGCTGGAGAAGCTGGTGCTCGCCGGTACCCTCAAGGTCTCATTAGTTCCGCAAGGTACGCTGGCGGAACGGATCCGCGCCGGCGGAGCAGGCATCCCGGCCTTCTACACGCCTACCGGCGTCGGCACCCTGGCCGCGGAGGGAAAAGAGGAGCGGATCTTCGACGGGCGCGCGTACCTTCTCGAAGCTGCCCTCAAGGCGGACTTTGCGCTGGTGAAGGCATGGAAGGGAGACCGGTTGGGGAACCTGATTTATCGCCGCACGGCGCGCAACTTCAACCCCATGATGGCTACGGCGGCGCGGGTAACCGTCGCCGAAGTGGAAGAACTGGTAGAGCCCGGGGAGCTGGATCCGGATGCGATTGTGACCCCGGGGATCTACGTCAAACGCATTTTCGTATGCACCCGCTGCGAGAAGCGTATCGAGCGCCGCACTGTGAGGAAGCCGCATGCAGGAGGTTGAGAAACGTAACCGCATTGTCCAGCGCGTGGCCAAGGAGTTGCAGGATGGGTTCTACGTCAACCTGGGGATCGGCATGCCGACCCTGGTGGCCAACTATGTCCCCGCCGGTGTGGAGGTGGTGCTGCAGTCGGAAAATGGCATGTTGGGGATCGGGCCCTATCCGCTGGAAGAAGAGGTCGATGCCGACCTGATCAACGCCGGCAAGGAGACGGTTTCCGTGCTGCCGGGAACGTCGTTTTTTTCGAGCGCCGAAGCCTTTGCCATGATCCGCGGAGGACACATCGACCTGAGTATCCTGGGGGCCATGGAAGTGGATGCCCACGGTAGCCTCGCGAACTGGATTATCCCCGGAAAAATGGTCAAGGGCATGGGAGGCGCCATGGACTTGGTGGCGAGTGCGCGACGGGTGATCGTCGCGATGGAACACACGACCCGCGACGGCCGGCCGAAGATCCTCAACGCCTGCAGGTTGCCATTGACCGGCGTGGGCGTCGTCAACGCCATCGCGACCGAGTTGGCTTGGATCAGCGTAACGAGTCAGGGGCTGGTGCTGGAGGAGATCGCGCCTGGGGTTTCTGTGGACGAGGTACAGGCGGTGACCGAGGCTTCGTTGAGGGTCAGTCCAACGCTGCGCGTTATGAGCTGACGGTCATTCGAGGGTGTTGCCGCCGTTTACCGAGATTTTCTGTCCGGTGATAAATCTTCCCGCATCGCTGGCCAGAAAGGCGACGGTGTTCGCCACATCTTCGGCAGTTCCCATGTGCTTCATGGGGACTCTTTCTGTGTAGGCGTCCATTTCTCCCTGGCTGGCGTGGAGGTGGCGCTCGGTGGGAATCCAGCCCGGGGCGACCAAATTCACGGTGATTCCGGTGGGGCCGAGTTCGCGGGCCCAGGATCGGGTCTGCCCTAACTGTGCTCCTTTGGCGGCTACGTAATTGGCGAACATGGCGTTGCCCAGCTCGAATACTTCGCTTCCGATTTGGATGATTCTGCCGAAGTTGCGGCTCTTCATGCCCGCGACCAGCTGCCGCAGGATGAGCAGCGGCGACTTCACGAAAAATTCCAGTTGGTCGAGGTATCGTTCCCAGGTCTGCTGTTCGATGGTCAGGAAGGGCTGCGGACCGGTGGCATTGATCACCGCGATGTCAATGTGGTGATAGGTCGCGTTGATGGCCTCGATCATTCGCTCGACATCGGCTTCCCGGCGCACGTCGGCATAGTAGGGAGAGGCTTCCCCGCCCTGCTGCCTGATGCGCTCGCAGAGTTGCTCGGCGCGATCCTGCTTGGCGAAGTAATTGACAGCGACGTTTGCGCCTCGCGCGGCCAGCTCCAGCGCAATCGCCGCGCCCAACCCGCGCGAGGCTCCGGTAACCAGAGCCGTTCGGCCTTTTAGGGTTTCCATGACTAACAAACGCTAAGGGAGGAGGGGGGTTCTGTCAAACCGGTTTCAGCCATCCCTGGCGGGACTTGGTCCGTTAGCTAACGGTACCCAGCCACTGCGTGCTGAGCTAAGTTCAGACGTCCCTTCGGGACTTTGGAACAGTTTTTCCGCAGCCTTTAAAAGGCCGTACCCTTCGAAAAGATGAGTTTCTCCGCAACCTGTTTAGCGCCTGCGGCTCTACCAAATCAGTTGTTACGATCCACTGGTGTCCTGTAACAGAAGTTTAATGAAAAAGTCGACAGATCGAAGAACGGCCTCAGGGGCTAAAGCCCATCATATTTCCAAGCATTGTGCGGCCCGACTAAAGTCGTGCCCTGATACAAAGCCAAAGAAACTTTTTCAATGAACTTCAGATACAGGACACTAGTTCCACGCCCCGTAAAGAATTACTGAACATTACTGCTTCAGATCTGGACAGAAAGCACTTCCCGATCGTGCACGCCAAGTAAGCGAAGCAATCTTTAGTAACTGGCTGTTACGTTTTCGCCAACGCACCCTATACTTATTTGGGATTTACAAAGCGCATACCCCGCGTGGGCCAAGAACCTTAATAACGTGCGCAAACTTGGAGTGCAAGTGGCTGAGTTGCAGAGAAGCATGAAGTTCCCCACCCTTGAAGTCGTCGATAACCGTGCCTCCTGGGCTGGGCCAAAGCACGAGGCGGGCAACCTGCGCCTGCCGGAACGTATGCAAAACTTAGGCGTAGTGCTTGAACGGCTTTGGCGGTTCTACGAGGCGATGCGTAGCGGGAAGCCGCTGCAGGATGGCGACAAGGTTCTGCCCCAGATGGGGACTGCTTTGAAAAGTGCCATAAGACCGGGTAGTTCGGTCTAAGAGCACCTTCCCTTCAGCAACTGTATCTGTGCAGCACGCTGCCACAGGCTGACCCACATCGGTCCACTGTCATACCTCCACATCAACATGGTCTTTGTTGAGGATCTCCACGCTATCCTCGACGGTTTCGTCGTGTAGGTGGAACTCGTCCTCGCCGGTTTGAGCCTTGGAAGATTTGGATTTCTGGCGCCCCTTCCCGCCCTTCCCCTCTTTCGGAAAAATGGCGGTTTGACCACGTCCTAGACCAAATTCTATTGGGCTGACTCGGCTGATATCTTCCATGACGTTCTCCCTTCAGAGGAGATCCTCCAGCCCTCCATCGGCAGGTTAGTGAAAACGTAACAACAAAAACGCGACAATTCCCTAATAAGACCCATTGCTGCCGATAACTACGGTGTACCGCCGGGCGAAGCCGCTTATTTTCTGCGCCCACTCCGGCGAAGGGTCTTCGCTGGTCATCGTAAGGAGTGGTTTATGCCCAATCCGAAGCCGTCGGACAAGCTTCTGACCTTCCCTGCGCCTACCCTTGCGCCTGAATCGATTGAGCACTGGATCGACCAGATTCTGCACACCAAGGACCACTTGGTGGACGCATTGGAATTCTTGCGAACGGCCTATAACGAAATGCTGGCGGGCATGCCGGTCAGGGACGTGGACGAGGTCCTAGCCCAGGTTGAAGCCATTCTAAAGAGCAACAAGACAATGGAAAGGTACACGGTCGTGGCGGCCATCAGGACTCGCGCTTCGCGACCGGCGAAAGCGACGCAAAGCTCCTTGCTGCTTGTCCCCAGCCGCCGCAAGCGATCGTCTGACTCTCAAGAGTTCCGGCACTAGTCAACTAGTATGCTACATAGATAGAATGTAGGTCATGGCCCTCGAGCCAAAACTCTCCCATACTGCCGCCATGATTCTGCATACGATTCACGCCGGCCATATCTATGGCTTCAGCGTGATGGAGGCGACGGGTCTACCCAGCGGAACGGTCTATCCCGCGATGCGGCGCCTGGAACGCGACGGCCTCATTCTATCGAAATGGGAGCAGCAATCGATTGCCGATGCCGAGCAGCGGCCCTTGCGGAAGTACTACAAGTTGACGCGGGCCGGCGTCGCGACCCTGCAGGCCATGCACAAACGCTACCCTCTTCTGCAGAAAATGATTCCCGACCCGCAGGTCAAGAACGCATGAACACCCGCCTCTTCCTCTGCTCTCTCCCGGCTTCCATCTTCATCCTCCGCTGTGCCGCATGGCTGGTGCCCGGTCGCGAACGAGCGGAGTGGTTAGCCGAGTGGCAGGCGGAACTCTGGCATGTATGGCAACATTACCGTCGCCAATCCGCCGGTTGCTTCCGCGGCTGCCCGGAAATAACCAGCTTCTGCCTGGGTGCGTTCCGGGATGCTTTCTGGCTTAGATGGAGCGATCCGCGTTGGCTGCCGCGGCGGGTCTTCCGCACTGGATCTGCGTCGCGTTGTTCGCTCTGCTTAGCTGCATGGACGGCGATGAGCCTGTTGCTCTGTTTATCGCTGCCCGGGGCCCGTAAGGCGATACAACCTTCGCCCTACCGGGATGGCGACGGCTTGGTGACCATTTCGAGTGGCGGCTATTCCGGAGCACAGTTGCCGACCATTCATTTCCGCGATTATCAATCGTGGCGAGCCGGCACCCAGCGCCTGTTCACCGATATTGCTTTTTACCAGCCAATACTCAAGCGCGTCCACGTCGCACATCATCGAGGCGCCGAACTCTCGATTGGGCGGGCGAGCGACAATCTTTTCAAGCTGCTCAACTTACCCACTCTTCCCAAACCGGTGGATGGCTCCGGCGCCCCGTACGACGCAAGGTTGTTTTTGAGTCAGGATGCCTGGCACAGGTTTTTCGGGGCTGATCTTCGCATGATCGGAAGCGTCACCGAAATTGCCGGCCAGCGCGTTTTGATTGCCGGCGTAGTGTCACAAGAGTCATGGCAGCTGCCGGGACGCGTGGATGCCTGGCTGCTTGAGGATGGGCAGCATCTGGCCCGGTTGCCGGCGAATTCCACGGGATTCGTGCTGGCTCGCATGCGGACCTCCCGGTCATCACCGTCCCTGGATGGATGGCGATCCATGTATGTCCGTGGGGAGGGTGGAAGCAACGACCGCTTCGATTGCATATCGCTGGCGCAGCGGGCCCGGCTCCCCTTCTCAATTTTTCTGTTTACCCTCATCGTGGCTCTTGTCACTTTGCCGGCGACCACGGCGCTGCCGCTGGGCGAGTATCCGCGCCACAACGGCCGCCTCCCGTGGGCCGACCGGGCGAGACAATGGATCTTTCTTTCCGGCAAGTTTTTGCTGGCTGTTCCTTTGGTCTCTCTTACTTCCGTCGATGTTGCCTATGGTATTCACGGCCTAAGCCCGACGGCTGCGCAATACGTTGAGCTGGCGCTCTCGTACTTCGGATTTTTATTTGCCTTTCGATGGATCCTGCAGGATCAGCGAAAGCGCTGTCCGACATGCCTGCGGGTGCTCTCCAATCCCGCCCGGGTTGGGCAGGCCTCGAGAAACTTCCTGGCCTGGAACGGCACCGAGCTGATTTGCGCCGGAGGCCACGGCTTGCTGCACATTCCCGAAATTCCCACCAGTTGGTTCAGCACCCAGCGCTGGCTCTACCTCGATGCCTCGTGGGGCAGCCTCTTTCCGGAGGCCCATATAGCGGGCTTGATCTGATAAAACAGACGAATGCAGAAAAAGAAGCTTGGCAACTCAGATATGGAGCTGACCCCGATCGGCTTTGGATCGTGGGCCGTCGGCGGCGGCGATTGGGCATTTTCCTGGGGACCGCAGGACGATAACGATTCCATCACGGCGATTCATAAGGCACTGGACCTTGGTATCAACTGGATTGACACTGCGGCGGTGTATGGCTTGGGGCATTCAGAAGAGGTGGTTGCGCGCGCCCTGAAGACCACTTCGCACCGGCCATACATCTTTACCAAATGCGGCCTGGTGTGGGACGAGAAACGCGAGGTCAGCAACAGCCTGAAGCACATACGCCGCGAAGTGGAGGACAGCCTTCGCCGCCTCGCAGTGGATGCCATCGATCTTTACCAGGTGCACTGGCCTAAGCCCGAGGAGGAAATCGAAGAAGCATGGGGTGTGATGGCCGACCTGCAACAGCAGGGCAAGGTTCGCTGGATTGGTGTCTCAAACTTTAGCGTGGACCAGATGAAGCGGGCCATGAAGATCGCGCCCATCACCTCCAACCAGCCGCCCTACTCCATGTTGAACCGCGCAGTTGAGCCCGCAATCCTGCCATTTTGCGAGCAGAACGATATCGGAGTGATCAACTATGCCCCGATGCATTCCGGTCTGTTGACCGGAGCCATGACGAAGGATCGCGTCGCCAACTTCACCAGCGACGATTTTCGCCGCAATGCCAAGAACTATCAGGAGCCTCTGCTCTCGCGCAACCTGGCGGTGGCCGGCTTTCTGGCCGGGATCGGTGCGCGGCACGGCGTGAGCGCAGGCGTGGTGGCAATTGCCTGGACTTTGCATCACCCTGCCATCACCGCAGCCATCGTCGGCGGGCGTAGTGCTAAACAGGTAGAGGGCGTGCTCCCCGCGGCGTCATTCCGCTTGTCGGAAGAGGAGTTCTGCGACATCCAGAGCTATCTTGCGCAGCACGTACCTTAGCGATACTGCTCGTCGCTTACATGTTCCAACCAGTCAACCGTCTTGCCGTTGAGTTTTTCCTGAATGGCGATATGCGTCATGGCCGTGGTCGGCGTGGCTCCATGCCAGTGCTTTTCTCCCGGCGGGAACCACACCACATCCCCGGGCCGAATCTCCTCAATCGGGCCGTCTTCTCGCTGAGCCCAGCCCAGGCCGGCCGTGACGATGAGGGTCTGCCCAAGGGGATGCGTGTGCCAAGCTGTCCGGGCGCCCGGTTCGAACGTAACGCTGGAGCCTACCACGCGTGCCGGATCGGGCGCCTGAAACAGCGGGTCGATACGGACTGTCCCGGTGAACCACTCTCCCGGTCCCTTACCCGAAGGCTGCGAACCAACTCTCTTGATCTCCATCCCTCACCTATCGTTCCCGCGCTCTTTGCTGTCCTCCCTATTATCCGGCCGGCTCGGTGAGAAAGCGACTACGCGGTAGTTCCCCCGGATGGCCCTAATGAGGGGGCGGGGGTTGGTACCTTAGCGGCGTTCGCAACAAAGAAAGGGCGCGGACAATCGGTGTGCTGTTACTTCAGCAGCTGGCGTTTATCAAGAGCTGATTTTGCGGGCTTGATTCTGGGTGGCAGTTACTCAGGAGGGATCGAATGCAATCGCGCCGAGCTTTCATGAAATCGTTCCTGGGGGCTGCCGCTACCCTAGCGCTGGCGGATAAGTTCGCCGGCGCTTCTGCGCAAAAAGCAGCTTTGACAACCGCCCGGTTCCGGGAGAGTGGCGCCAACGCGAAGCTCGTGATCCACGCGCTGCGAAACAGCGTGTCCATGATTTCCGGCACGGGAGGGAACGTTCTGGTTCTTCCCGGGCCAGAAGGCAAGCTGGTGGTGGACAGTGGCTTTGCGACTTCACGGGTGCAAATGGCGAAAGCTTTGGATTCGCTCTCAGCAGATCCTTTGCGATTGCTCGTCAATACCCATTGGCACTTCGACCATACGGATGGCAATGAATGGATCCATGGAGCGGGGGCGACCATCCTTGCTCAAGAAAACACGCTGAGCAGGATGACACATAAGCAATTCATACCAGAGTTCGAGGGAGTGTATCCGCCGAGTCCTCCGGGTGCACTGCCGACCGAAACCTTCGAGCAAAACAAGACTCTGCAAGTGAATGGACAGTCTCTCCGTTTGGTGCGTTACACGCCTGCACATACGGAAAGCGATATCGCGGTATATTTCGTCGACGCCGATGTGCTCCACACGGGGGACGCATATTTCAGCGCATTCTACCCATTCATTGATTACAACAGCGGCGGCAGCATCGACGGCATGCTTGCCGCCACCCGCGAGACGTTAGCGCTCATCGGCCGATCCACCATCGTCGTTTGTGGCCACGGACCGGCCGGAAGCCGCGATGACGTTGTGACATTCCAGGAGATGCTGGCCAACGTGCACGCCAACGTGGCGAAGTTGAAGCAGGCGGGCGCCTCAGCGGAAGAGGTGGTTGCGCGAAGGCCGACCGCGGCCTACGACAAAAAATGGGGCGGAGGGTTCATTTCCCCGGACCTGTTTACCTGGCTGGTCTATCGAGGGGCTTAGTCTTTCGTCACCGCCTTTGTAGGGTGACCGGCGTACCCCACTCAAGCCAAAACCGGGCTTGAATGGGCCACCCTTCACCCTTAACCACTGTCCGGGTGGCCTACTCAAGCCCGGTTTTGGCTTGAGTGGGGGTACAACTGCTGTCGTCCGGACGTGTGCGCTTCACCAATTTGCTTCGATGGTCGGCAGGGTTCCAAGATGAACAAATTCACGCGGCAATAAAGAGAATGCAACTTTGCGCTCCGATACTCGCCGCGTGCGGCTGTTCGCCGCCAAGATCCCAAGGAAATGGAGTGCTGGGCCCCCTCGTAATAAAGCAGCGCATGGTGCTATTCTTCGCGCCACGCTTGACCTCGTCTCTGCGAGAGGATTTACCAGCTCTACGGCCCGATTTACTACCGGCTGTTGATCGGATCAGGAAACATCGACAATCCCTTTATCCAAACCCTCTTCGAGCAATTCCTCTCTGGCTTATCGAGAACAGTGCCTCAGCCGTCGTTCGGAATGAACGAAGCAAAGCGGCCTTCACGAAACTCCAACAGCGCAGTGAGATAAAAGAGACGTATGAAGACCCGACGTGACTTTCTCAAGCTTGGCGCCGCCGGACTCTCCGGGCTGATTCCAGAATCAATTCAGCGTGCCTTCGCAATCGAACCGGAGGCCGGATCGACGTACCTGGACGCGGAACATATCGTGATCCTGATGCAGGAGAACCGTTCGTTCGACCACATGTTTGGTTCTCTTCGCGGCGTCCGCGGGTTCAACGACCCGCGCGCGATGCGGCTGGCGAACGGCAACTCCGTCTTTGTACAGAGCGATGCTTTGGGAAACTCCTACGCTCCATGGCGGCTAGACATTCATGACACCCGGGTTACATGGATGGGCTCCCTGCCCCATTCCCGAAATAGCCAGGTCGATGCCTGGAATCAAGGCCTTCACGATGGCTGGCTGGAGGCAAAACGTTCCGGAACTAAGGAATACGCGCACCTGCCGTTGACCATGGGCCACTACACCCGGGAAGATCTGCCGTTCTATTACGCCTTGGCGGACGCATTCACCGTTTGCGATCAGAATTACTGCTCCGTAATGACCAGCACCTCGCCCAACCGCAGCTACTTCTGGACCGGGACCATCCGCGACCAACAGCGCGCGGACTCGAAGGTCTACATGCGCAATGATCAGATTGACTACGGCGGGATGAGCTGGAAGACCTTTCCGGAGCGGCTGCAGGACGCCGGAATCAGCTGGAGGTGCTATCAAAATGAGCTGACCCGTTCTGGGCTTACTGGGGAAGAGGAGGCATGGCTCTCGAATTACGGGGACAACATCCTCGAATGCTTCTCTGCCTATACTGTCGAGGCATCTCCTGGATTTATTTCGGCCGCGAAGCGATGGATTTCAGAGCTTTCTACCCACACGGCGAAGCTCGAATCGCAGCTCTCGACGGAGAAAGATCCTGCGCTCGCGGATATACTTCGGGCGCGGCTTGGTGAGGCGCAAGGCCAGATAGAAGCGCTAAAGACGTCGATTTCGAATTCAGGCGAGGCGAGATACAACCAACTCACTGAGCGCCAGAAAGCACTGCATCGCGCTGCATTTGTCACCAATGCCGGCGATCCGGGCTACCACACGCTCGACCCTCTATCTTTTGCCTCCGAAGGCAAGTCGCAAACTATGAGAGTCCCTGCAGGAGACCTCTTCCATCAGTTCCGTAAGGACGTGAACGAAGGCAAATTACCCACGATTTCCTGGCTGACGGCTCCCGAGAAATTCTCCGATCATCCGAGCTCCCCTTGGTATGGAGCCTGGTATGTCTCCGAGGTGATGGACATCCTCACCAGAAATCCAGAGATGTGGAAGAAGACCATCTTCATCCTCACCTACGACGAGAACGACGGCTACTTCGATCATGCTCCGTCGTTCGTCGCGGCCGACCCACGGCGTCCGGAGACGGGTGGAGCGTCTACCGGCATAGATACCGGCCTTGAGTACACCTACAAGGAAGATGAATTGCGCCAAGGAGTGGCGGAGCATGAGGTGCGGTCAGGGCCGATTGGCATGGGGTTTCGCGTGCCCATGATTATTGTTTCCCCGTGGAGCCGCGGCGGGTGGGTGAACTCTCAACTCTTCGATCACACCTCTACGCTGATGTTCCTTGAACGATTCATTCAGGAGAAGCACGGAAAGACTATACGTGAAGAGAACATCAGCGCGTGGCGGCGTGCGATTTCAGGGGACCTCACTTCGGTCTTTCGCCCGTACGATCCCAAAGAGGCTGCGCTTGATTTCCTCAATCGGAACAAGTTTGTCGTGAGCATCGAGAAAGCGCGGTACAAAGAGATTCCAGCGAGCTACAGAGAACTCACCGCCGCCCAGATCGAACAGGTCAACCGCTCTCCGCGCCGTTCTGAGCTTATGCCCCATCAGGAAGAAGGCATCCGCGCGGCATGCGCGCTTCCCTACGAGCTGTATGCGGACGGTGGTTCGGGTGCCGACGGCGAATCTTTCGAAATCCGCCTCAGCGCCGGAAATCAATTGCATGGAGAGAAGGCTGCCGGCGCCCCCTTTAATGTCTATCTACGGAACATGAAAGATGGGCACGGCACTGCACACGGAATGATGGCTGCCACCTACGCTGTCAAGGCGGGCGACGGCTTGACGCGCCGATATCCGTTTGCCCTGTTCGTCGATTCGGTTTACGCCATTGAGGTGCACGGCCCAAACGGCTTCTATCGATCCTTTACTGGCCGCGGAGATCATCGTCCTGTCGACGTGCAGACCTCCTATGAGCACAATGGCAAGGGTTGGACAGGAAACGTCCAGGTGCGCTTGCGCAACGCGGCCGATGAGCCTGTGGACATCGAGATCAGAGACAATGCGTACAAGACAAAGTCTGTGACCAGGAGAATTGAACCGCGACAGGAAGTAACGGTTATCCTGCACCTCGAAGAAAGTCACAGCTGGTATGACTACACCATCAACGCAAGTGGCTCAGACGCGGAAGCACGATTTGCCGGCCGGGTGGAAACTGGAAGGCCTGGCTTTAGCGATCCCCTGCTAGGAGGGATTATGTAAGGAGCGCGCCGAGCGGAGCGTCTGCTCAAACGATTGCTTTGTCATTTGGGCGTTAGGCTGGGTCTCAGCGGTTCCGTTCCCTCACTCGCGACGAGGAGGTAACGCTGATAGGCAAAAATGCGGTTCCTACTCCTTCCGGTCGCTTCTCGAACGATCTCAAGATCCATGAGATGCCTCACGGCCGCCGTTACGGTGGGGATTGATAATTGCAACTCGTCCGCGGCAGCCGCGATGGTCATCAGGGGACGCTTTTGAAGAAATTCGTGTAGGCGTAATGCTGAAGATGCCGGTCGCCCCAAAGCCTGAATTCTTTTCCGATCTTCAGAGAAAAGACGGAGCAACTCCACGGCGGTTTCAGCTGCTTGTCTCGCGGTAGCTTCTGTACCCTCCAGGAAGAAGCTTAGCCATTCGTTCCAGGCGCCCTCTGTTCGTACAGATTGAAGCAGTTGATAGTAATGGTCTCGATGTGTTTTGAAATAGAGGCTCAAATAAAGTGGGGGTTCATGCAGTGCTCCACGCGCACAAAGCAGCAGTGTGATAAGGAGCCTCCCTAGTCTTCCGTTGCCGTCCAGGAATGGGTGAATCGTCTCGAATTGCACGTGGACTAAGCCAAGCTGTACCAGCAATGGCAGAGTTAGATCCTCAGCATGTAAGAATTTCTCAAAGCTGTCTAAGCTTTCCATCAATCGATCCGGCGGTGGCGGAACGAATCTGGCATTGCCGGGCCGAGTGCCACCAATCCAATTTTGCGAAGTGCGAAATTCTCCGGGCGTTGTTTCCGCTCCTCGACCTCCTCTCAGGAGGACCTGATGGATTTCACGGATCAATCTCAACGAGAGAGGAAAACCCTCTCTAAGTCGCTCTAAGCCATGGTGCATAGCAGCTACGTAGTTCGACACCTCGCGCACATCGTCCATAGGCACGCCTGGCACAGCTTCGTTTTCAAAGAGAAGCAAGTCAGCAAGGGACGATTGTGTTCCTTCGATCTGAGACGAAAGAACGGCTTCTTTTCGGACGCAGAGGTACAAAAAGAGGGAAGTATCAGGCAAGAGGGTGGCAAGGCCATCCAATCTGCCTAATGCCCGATTTTGCTCTGTCTA
>Ga0302324_100013776_pt1 | contig 16358 bp, 14 predicted proteins | sample Palsa_T0_1_FD_201949 | JGI IMG/M metagenome (GOLD analysis project Ga0302324, IMG submission 201949) | Peat permafrost microbial communities from Stordalen Mire near Abisko, Sweden - Palsa_T0_1 | ecosystem: Environmental > Terrestrial > Soil > Palsa > Peat permafrost | place: Sweden: Abisko...
CATCAAGTTTGCCGGCGGCAATACCGCGAGGGATCACCCGTTCCCATCCCGAACACGGAAGTTAAGCCTCGTTGGGCCGATGGTACTGCACGGGTAACTGTGTGGGAGATTAGGTTACTGCCGGCATTAATATCACGAAGGCCAGTCCATTGCGGACTGGCCTTTTGTGTTTTTGAGTACTATGTATCGCTCGCACGGCGTAGAGCGAGAAAAGTGGATGGGATGAATTGATGAGCTATACCATCAAAGAGATTTTCTACACCTTGCAGGGCGAGGGAGCGCAGGCTGGGCGTGCTGCTGTCTTCTGCCGCTTTTCTGGCTGCAATCTCTGGTCTGGACGCGAGATGGATCGCGCGACCGCGGTATGCCAATTTTGCGACACGGATTTCGTGGGTGTGGATGGAAAGAACGGCGGGAAGTTTGACTCAGCGGAGTCTGTGGCCGTTGCTGTCGACCGTGAATGGAGCCAGACTTCTGCAGGTGATCCTCAGGGCAACGGGCGCAAGTTTGTGGTCTGTACGGGCGGAGAGCCCTTATTGCAGCTCGACGGGGCTTTGATCGACGCGCTGCACAGATTGGATTTTGAGATTGCGGTTGAGACAAACGGAACGGTGACTGCTCCTGTGGGGATCGATTGGCTTTGCGTCAGTCCCAAAGCCGGTGCGCGGCTTGTTCAACGGTCTGGAAACGAGCTGAAGCTGGTGTACCCGCAGCGTGATCTCGATCCCTTGGAGGTTGAGGATCTTGCGTTTGAGAACTTCTTTCTGCAACCAATGGATGGCCCAGATCGCATTCTGCACACTGACCTTGCTGTGAAGTACTGCCTTGAGCATCCGAAATGGCGGCTAAGCCTGCAAACGCACAAGTTTCTGGGGATTCCGTAGGAGACGTACGTGGAGATATTCAAGCAGTTCTCTATCGAGGCGGCTCATTGGCTGCCCAACGTTCCGCCAGGGCACAAGTGCGGGCGGATGCACGGCCACAGCTTTCAGATCGAAGTGCATCTTGCCGGGCCAGTCGATCCGCAACTGGGTTGGGTTCTTGATTTTGCGGAGATCAAGGCAGCGTTTCAACCGGTCGAGGAGCGGATAGACCACAGGTGCCTGAATCAAGTTGAAGGGCTTGAGAATCCGACCAGCGAGAATCTGGCCCGATGGATATGGGCCGAATTGCGGCTGGCGCTCCCGTTGTTGAGCAAGATTGTAGTTCGCGAGACTTGCACCAGCGGTTGTGTTTATAGCGGGGAATCGGAAAGCTGATCCGGCCGTCGCAACTGTGCGAGGTCCGGGTACAATCGTGGTCATGATTCGCTTTGTTGCCGACCGCAAGACTTTGCGCGCACTGACGTTACAAGTGGGCATCTTGATATGTTGTTCGATGTGTTTGGCGGCTAGCCAACAAGACAGGCCGTCAGTCCATACTCCAAGCGAAGTGCTGGTCGTTTCGAATGCCAGTAGTCCCATCTCGATGGGGATTGCGAAGGACTACGCGGCTAAGCGCGGTGTGACCAAGTCGGTCGTAATCCACTGCGCCGATTCAGCCATCAGCACTGCGAATGAGACGATCTCGCTGGCCAACTACGGCAGTCAAATTGCCAGTCCCATCGGCGCGTATCTCAAGCGGCATTCCGAAATCAATTTTATAGTTCTGACCAAGGGCGTGCCGATCCGCATCGATGGAGGCATTACCGGTTCGAGAGATGAAAATAGCACTGGAAACCTGCATCCATCCGTCGATAGCTATCTGGCCGCGATGGACTATCCGTCGATGGCCGACGCGGTCAAAATCAGCATCCACGGTTCCGGCGCCCGCGGGTTTGGATGGTTGAATCGTTATTGGAAGGCGGATGTGCCTTTCAGCCACGCGAAGTTTGGCGGCTATCTGGTGACGCGACTCGACGGCTATACGCAGGCGGACGCTGAGGCGCTGGTGACGAGGGCGATCGCAGCAGAAAGTGGGAAGGCCGGGAGCGGCGAGACTGGGAGCGGCGAGGTGCTGCTCGATGTGCAGCCGATATTCAGGTTCAAGAGCACGGATGTGGCCAGTCAGCCGTTGGACGTGACGGGCCCGATCCCGGACGAATCCGATTATGGCTCGTGGAATGCCGACATGGTGAAGGCCGGGGATCTGCTGATAGAGCGAAAGGTTGCGACGGAGCTGGATCGAAGCGAGACGTTTGTCGGAGACCGCACAGATCTGCTGGGTTATTTTTCGTGGGGAAGCAATGATCCGAAGTTTACCGAGAAGGCGTACGAATCGCTTACTTTCGCTCCGGGAGCTATCGGAGATACGGCCGTTTCGACGAGCGCGCGGACGTTCTTGCCGACTTCAGGCGGGCAGTCTCTGATTACGGACTTGATTGCGCACGGCATCACGGGCGTGAAAGGGTACACGGACGAGCCGCTGCTGCAGGCGATTGCGTCTCCCTCGATCACCATGGAGCGGTATACCTCTGGGCTCACGCTGGCGGAGAGCTTTTACGCCGCTTCGCGATTTGCGGGCTGGGAGGATGTGGTCATTGGCGATCCCTTGTGCAAAGCGCCTGCATGGATCCGCAAAGCTTCCAAATAGCCAATTCAGTAGATGCCTGGGATGAAGCGCGATGTGTGGGCGCGATAGGCTTCGAATTCGCTGCCGAACTGGGAGGCCAGCATCTTTTCTTCCGACCGAATGCGGGCAATCAGCGGCGGGATGTTCAGCAGGGCCAGCAAGATCCCAACCGAAGAGCGAAACACGAGTCCCCAGCCGAGCAGTTCACGACGATTCCCAGATAGCTGGGATGGCGGATGACGCTGTAGATGCCGGTGGTCCTCAGTTTATGCCCGGATTGGATTGCCACCAATCCGCTGAATTGTTGTTGAAGTATGAAGATCGGCCAGAGACGAAGGACTCCGCCAGCGAGGAAGATCACAACGCCGAGCCAGCGGATGCCGTCGAAGTTGAGAGTCCAGAAATTGACCCGGTCGGTGTAGGCGGGCAGATAGGCTCCCGCGAGGCCAATTATGCCCAAGACGATGAGGGGCCAGCGATTGCTGCGATCTTCGCGCTCGCCTGAGCTGAGATTGACTGGGCTGAACAGGCCAACTACTACCAGCCCCATGGTGGCGACGGAGATTGCCGTGAGGGCGGGAACGGCAAAGAAGGCTGCGAATCCGCCGCGACCCCAGATGGCGAGCCCAAGGTAGAGAAGGGAGGCGACAACGCTGCCGATCAAGGCACCGGGTGCTTGCTTCATTTTGCCTCCATTCGTGGACCAGAGTCGCCCATGGACATTTTAGGCCTGGGCTTCAGGAGGATTCTATCCAGAAATTTCTCTTGATCTGTCTCCTTGACAATCTAGGAGAGCATAGCTACGCTCTCCTAGACGGTCTAAGCTGAGACGGTCTAGGAGACGGCGCATCGTGGGTGATTCGGACAAGCAACTCGAACTTTTGCAGGGTACGCTGGACCTGCTGATTCTGAAGGCTGTCTCTCTCGGGCCGCTGCATGGTTATGGAGTTTTGCTGCGCATTCAGCAGATTTCAGGGCAGACGCTGGTGATTCAGCAGGGGTCGCTGTACCCGGCGCTTTACCGGTTGGAGCATCAGGGGGCGATTGCAAGCGACTGGGGCGAGAGTGAGAACAACCGCAAGGCGAAGTTCTACCGGCTGACGACAGCTGGGCGGCTTCGGCTTGAAGAAGAGACTGACAAGTGGAATCGCATGGCCGGTGTCATCGGCGCGATTCTTCTGGTTGTTCCGAATCCGGAGGAAGCATGAAACGCGTTTATCTTCTTCTTGTCCGGCTGGTGGCTGCGCCGAGATTGTGGTTCCGCGCAGTTTCGCAGCGTAATCGCCTTGAAGCGGAGATGGAAGCTGAGCTGGCCAGCCATCTCGAAAGCCTGACCGCTGATTTGGTTCGATCCGGTTACTCACCCGCAGCCGCTGCTCGACGGGCGCGGATTGAGCTGGGCTCCGCTGTGGTGCACAAGGATGGAATGCGGGCGTCGCTGGGGCTGAGGCTCTGGGATGATCTGGGAGCGGATCTGCGTTATGGTGCTCGCAGATTGCGCCGCAGTATTGGCTTTACGGCTGTGGCTACGATTTCGCTGGCGCTGGCGATTGGTGCGAACACGACGATCTTTTCGATGGCCAAGCAGACGCTTTATGAGCGGCTCAATGTGGTGCATCCGGAGCAACTACGCCTGCTGGCGTGGACAGGAACGAGGAAGCATGTCGCCGTCCACAGCATCTGGGGGGATTACGCTCCGACGGCAGATGGACGAGTGACCAGTTCCTCGTTCTCATACCCGGTGTATCAGCAGCTTCGCGCGCGCAACCGGGCGATGCAGACGCTGTTTGCCTTCAAGGGAATGGGCGGCAATGCGACGATTGCAGGCCAGGCACAGCAGGCGCAGGGCGAGCTGGTCTCCGGCAATTACTACAGAGAACTTGGAATTCAGCCGGCGCTGGGCCGACTCATTGGCGAGTCCGATGAATTGACGACGACGCAAGGCGCGGTGGTGGTGATCAGCTACGGGCTGTGGGAGCGGGAGTATGGCCGTTCGCCTGCGGTGCTGGGACAGGTGATCAAACTGAACGAAGTTTCGCTGACCATCGTTGGGGTCAATCCAAAGGGGTTCACTGGAGCGCGCAGCACCATGCAGTCGCCGGACCTGTTTGTTCCCCTATCGATGCAGCCTTTGGTGCGGCCCAACGGAGATAAGGGCTCGCTGCTGAACAATAACCGGGAGTGGTGGCTGAACATCATGGGTCGTGTGCGTCCGGATGTGCCGGACGCGACGGCGCTAGCGGCGCTGGATGCTGAGTTGAACGCGGCGGCCAAGGCGACGCTCGAAGTGCGCTCGTATGAAGACGTGCCGCGCATGGATCTGCGCGACGGCAGCCGGGGGATGTTTCAGCAGCAGCGCATGTTTGCCAAGCCGATGGCGGTGTTGCTGACGATGGTGGGGTTTGTGCTGCTGCTGGCTTGCGCGAATATTGCCAACCTGATGCTGGCGCGAGGAACGCAGCGACAGCGGGAGATGTCAGTGCGGCTGGCACTGGGAGCGGGGCGAATGCGCATCGCCCGGCAGATGCTGGTGGAGAGCTTGCTGTTGGCAGCGCTGGGCGGCATTGGCGGCGTGCTGGTGGGCTACATCGGCGGCAACCTGTTGCCCAAGCTGACGGAGAATGCCTGGGACCGAAGCGATTTTCGCATTCACTTCGACTGGGAGGTCTTTGCCTTTACCGCCGGCGTCACGATTGTTACGGGGATTCTCTTCGGGCTGGCTCCGGCCTGGGCAGCGGCGCGGGCCAAGGTGAGCAGTGGGCTCAAGGAGAGTTCGCAATCGGTGACGCGGCGGCGCAAGGGGTGGGGCGGAAGGTCGCTGGTGGGCTTCCAGATTGCGCTTTCCACGTTGCTGGTGATTGGCGCGGGGTTGTTTCTGCGGACGCTGGCTCATTTGAACGCCGTGGATGTGGGCTTTCGCACCGATCATCTGCTGCTGGCGGAGATCAGTCTGCCACCGGCTGAGTATCCCGGAACCAAGGGAGTGGCGTTTCACAACAGGCTGATCGAGGCTTTCAAGGCTCTACCGGAAGTGGAAGACGTGTCGCCCGCGACGGTTGCCTATATCGCGAACAACATGAACCGGACGGATTTCCGCCCTGAGGGTGTGGTTTTCGACAAGGATGCAGACGATGCCGAAGACTACAACATTGTGAACAACAGCTTTTTCTCCATGATGGGCATTCCGATGCTGCAAGGGCGCTCATTTGCTTCGCAGGATACGGCGACTTCTCCGCTGGTGGCTGTGATCAACGCGAGCCTGGCGAAGGAGCGCTTCCCGAATCAGAATCCGATTGGGAGGAGATTTTATGGCGACGATCATGCGCTGATCCAGATTGTGGGGGTATGCGCGGATACGCGCTACGCGAGTCTGCGCGACGATCCTCCGGGGCAGTTCTTTCTGCCTTTTGTGCAGCAGAAAAGTGCAGATGGGACGTGGACCTATGAGTTCCGGACCAAGAGCGACCCGGAGGCGATTATTCCGCAACTGCGCAAGGTGGTGCAGCGGGAGGATCCGGATTTGCCGCTGATCAATGTGCGGACGCAGGACCAGCAGATTGAGGCGACGGTTCAGCAGGAGCGGATTTTTGTGGCGATGACGTCGAGCTTTGGGATGTTGGCGTTGGCGCTGGCTTCGGTGGGGATTTATGGAGTGATGGCGTACTCGGTGGCGAACCGGACGAACGAAATTGGGATCCGGCTGGCACTGGGGGCGCAGCCGCGCCAAGTGATGAATATGATTCTGCGCGAGGCTACGTGGATTTCGCTCACTGGTATTGCTGTCGGCATCAGTGCGGCGATGGTGCTGGCGCAGCTCGTCAAGTCGATGCTGTACGGATTGCAGCCTGCGGACCCGGTGAGTTTGATTTCAGGAGCGGCCTTGCTGATTGCCGTTGGGCTGGCAGCAAGCTGGCTGCCGGCGCGGCGAGCGGCATTGGTTGAGCCGGTGGAGGCCTTGCGGCATGAATAGAGCAGGGAACAGGGATCAGGGATCACGCAACAGGAAGTTAGGGGCTGGATGACGCGAGTTTATCCGATGATGGTTCGGCTTCTTGCGGCGCCTCGATCGTGGTTGCGCGCGATGGTGCGGCGTGGGCGGCTGGAGAAGGAGATGGAGCTGGAGTTGGCCGAGCACCTGGAGTGTCTGACTGCCGACCTAATGCGCGCTGGATATTCGACACGCGAGGCGAGACGCCGCGCGCGGATTGCGCTGGGTTCAACTGTGGTTCACAAGGATCAAATGCGTACTTCATTGGGACTTCGATTCTGGGATGAGATATCAGCCGATCTTCAGTATGCGGTTCGGCGTTTGCGGCGCAGTGTGGGCTTTACGGTGGTTGCCGCTGTTTCGCTGGCGCTGGCGATTGGCGCGAACACGACTATCTTCTCGCTGGCCAAGCAACTGCTGTACGAGCGCCTGGCGGTGCCTCAATCCGCCGATCTGCGTCTGCTGGCGTGGACGGGCACCCGAGGGCACATTGCGGTTCACCATATCCATGGCGACTACGATTCGATTCCGGGCGGGCGGGTAGCGAGCAACGTATTTTCCTACCCTGTCTATATGGAGTTGCGCTCTCAGAATCGTTTGCTGCAGGATCTGTTTGCGTTTAAGACTGCATCGATGAACGCGACCATCCTGGGCAATGCGCAGCCAGTGCAAACGGAGATGGTTTCGGGTAATTACTACAGCGTGCTCGGAATCAAGCCGATACTGGGGCGGCCGATTGAGCCTGCGGACGACGCCTCTCCGGGGCAGGGCGCGGTGACTGTGATCAGCTACGGTCTGTGGGAACGGCAGTTTGGCCGATCGCCTGCGGTCCTGGGGCAGATCGTCAAGGTGAACAACATTCCGCTGACGGTGATTGGGGTGAATCCAGAGGGATTTACCGGTGCGAAGAATGTGCAGCAGTCGCCGGAATTCTTTCTGCCGATCTCTATGCAGCCGGTGGTTTCTCCGCGCGCGGATGGGGGATCGTGGCTGGCGAATCCGAAGCAGTGGTGGGTGAACATCATGGGCCGGGTCAGGCCCGGAGTAAGCGACAGTTCAGCTCAGGCTGCGCTGGATACGCAGCTTGCGGCGATTGTCCGCGGGATGATGCCGGTAAAGCCAGGCGAGGACCTGCCACGAATGGATTTGCGCGACGGCAGCCGCGGCCTGTTTGAGCAGCAAAAGACTTTTGCCCAGCCTATGACGGTGTTGTTGATCATGGTGAGCCTGGTGCTGCTGCTGGCCTGCGCCAATGTCGCCAACCTGATGCTGGCGCGGGGAACGCAGCGGCAGCGCGAGATGTCAGTGAGGATGGCCCTGGGCGCCGGGCGAGCCAGAATCGCGCGGCAGATGCTGGTTGAGAGCCTTCTGCTTGCGGCACTTGGTGGAGCAGGAGGGTTGTTGTTGGGCTTTATGGGGAGCAATCTCATTCCTAAGCTGACGGAAAATGCCTGGGAACGGGCAGAATTCCATATTCATTTCGATTGGGGAGTCTTTGCCTTTACGGCAGGGATCACGTTGCTTACCGGACTGCTCTTCGGGCTGGCGCCGGCTTTGGCCGCAGCTCGCTCAAGCGCCAGCAGCGGCCTCAAAGAGACTTCGTTGACCGTGACCCGGCGGCGCAAGGGATGGGGAGGCAAGTCGCTGGTGGGTTTCCAGATTGCGCTCTCGACCTTGCTGGTGATCGGAGCAGGGCTGTTCCTGCGCACGCTCTCCAGTCTCAATGCGGTGCATGTGGGCTTCCGGACGGATCACTTGCTGTTGGCGGAGATCAATCCGCCGGAGAAGTACTATCCGGCGGGCAAGGATATTGCGCTTCATCAGGAACTGGAGCAGCGCTTTGCGGCCGTGCCAGGGGTCGATTCCGTGGCTCCTGCATGGGGAGCGTACATTTCGGATGATATTTCCAGTACAGACTTCCTGCCTGAAGGGGAAGCTTACGATCCTAATAAGAAACAGGGCGAGGATTACAACGTTGTCGGGAACCGGTTTTTTCAAGCTCTCGATATTCCGATTCTTGCCGGCCGTGCTTTCGGGTCTGAGGATACCCAAAATTCGCCGAAGGTCGGGATCATCAACGCCACGCTCGCTCGGAGCAGGTTTCCCAACCAGGACCCGATCGGGAAGCGGTTCGCGGTCAATGGGCATGACAGCGACGGGCATGGCGGCAAGGTGGCACAGGAATGGATTCGGATTGTTGGCGTCTGTGCGGATACCCGCTATGCCAATTTGAGGGACGATCCGCCTCCGCAGTTCTTTCTGCCATTTATTCAGCAGACGGAGGTGGGCGGCATGGTCTATGAGATTCATACCCGGCTGAGCCCTGAGGCGATTGTGCCTGCGCTGCGCAGGGTGGTGCAGCAGGTCGACCCTGACTTGCCGCTGATCAATGTGCGTACCCAGGACCAGCAGATTGCGGCAGCTACGCAGTCGGAGCGGATCTTTGCAGCGATGACTTCGAGCTTTGGAGTGCTGGCTTTGGCGCTGGCTGCGGTGGGGATTTATGGCGTGATGGCGTACTCGGTAGTAAATCGCACCAACGAGATCGGCATTCGGCTGGCGCTGGGTGCGCAGCCGCGTCAGGTGTTGAGGATGATCCTGCGAGAGGCTACGTGGATTTCGCTGGCTGGGATTGCTGTTGGCATCAGTGCGGCGATGGTGCTGGCGCAGCTCGTCAAGTCGATGCTGTATGGATTGCAGCCTGCGGACCCGGTGAGTCTGATTTCAGGGGCGGCTTTGCTGATTGCCGTGGCGCTGGCGGCAAGCTGGCTGCCGGCACGGCGGGCTGCTTCGGTGCAGCCTGTCGAGGCGCTCAGGCACGAGTAGCGGCTATTCGCGGCTCGGGGTTGGAATGTAGGACGTGGATTGGGTCTGGCCGTCGAGGATCGGGAGCGTCGGAATGGAGTGAGTTTCGCGGGCCTCGGCGAGGACTGCTTCGAGCTGATCGAGGACTTCTTCTATGGTCATCGTGTACATCTCGCGGCTGGCGTCGTAGCCTTCTTCGACGATGGCCTTGAGATAGTGGCCGGCGATCTGGGCGGCGAGATAGTCGGTGATGACTTTGCCGGTGCGCTTTTTCTGCTCGACCCAGGCGAGGCAGGGTAGGGCGATCCACATTGGCTTTCCGTTCACATCGAAGCGGATGTCGACGGCGTCGGCGTGGCGCGTGGCGATGGCTACGATGTTGGCCTTCCAGCGGCAATGGAGATCTTCGGCGGTCCAGCGGTCGGTTACGTGAAAGTCTTCGTACATGTCTTCAGCCTATCGTCTGGCTGCGGCTGGGAGCAAGCGATGGAAGCGACGAATCTTACGTCAGACTCCCGTTTATGGCGTAATTTTCCGTTCGTGCTAAAATTTTGCGCATGATTGAGACGCGTTCCTTTCCCGTTTTGATTGGGCTGGCTGCGGCGATTTCATGGGGAGTCGCGGGTCAGCCTCAGGCTGCTGCGCAGCGTCCTGCGTATCCGATTGTGCAGGAGATTCACGTCGACCAGGATTGCCGCATTCTGCTTGCTCCGGTGGATCAGACTGCGGCGAAGAAGAAAGTGCGCTTCGAAAAAGACTCTGTGATCTGCCATCTAGAGAGCGTGCTGAGTTCGGAGCATATGGAAGAGGCGATTGTGGGCGATGAGTTGCGCCGCAGCCGCGTGGCGGTGGATGAGCAGGAGTTTGTGTTGCAGAATATTGCTGCCAATCCGGTGGTCTTTGTAGTGGAGCAGCCGGTCGGCAAAGGCTGGCAGGTCGACTCCGATCCGCAGCCGGTGCAGGTGGTGTCGGCCAAGCTTGGGGCGGTCGCGCTGTTTCGGGTGAATGCCGAGCCTGGCCAGATTGTACGGCTGCATGTGGGCGAGCGGCATGCTACGCCGCTGCGCGCGAAGGTGCTCAAGACTTCGGCTTTGACTAACTCTCCTGGTAACTGAATTTTCGTAAGTTCGAATCGCGCCCGCATGTGAGCCTCGCTCTACCGCAGCCGCTTCCGCCGGTGCGCTATGGTTGGGCGCTTTTGTTCAGGAGACGGCATTCACAAGACTTCTACGTTGTGAAATCCGAGGCCGTAGAGCAGGGTAGAAACGCTGGCCTGGGCGTTGGTGCGGGCTTTGTCGAGAATGCCGTCGGCGATGGCGGCCTGGGTGATTTGCTGTTCGGCTGCCTGGCGAACTTCGGACTCGAGGTTGGGGTCGGCGGCGACGAGCAGGCCGGTGGTGCGGGAATAGACGCGCGTGTGCTGGTTGTCGAGGCGGGTGGTGAGGATCTGGGGCGCGGGTAGATGGATGTGAACCGCGTCGCCGTTTATGGATACGTCGCCGGGCTTGAGCTGACTGAGGTCTACGCCGGCGATGACGTCTCCGTGGGCGATGAGAAGCAGCTTGTCGCCTGCGAGGAAGCTGGGCAGCAGGACGTTTTCGCGCTGGCCTTCGACGACTTTATCGATGGAGTAGATGACGCTCTCCAGACGCGAGAGCCTGCGCACTTTTTCGACGACCGAGGTTGATGAGACATCGATTGTGGTGGTGCGGCCGGTAAGGTAGCCGGCCAGACGGTTCCAGAGGTCGGCTTTTGCGGAAACGGCGGCATGAAGGAAAAGCGATGCCAGGATTATGCCCAGCGCGATGCCGGCCGCCAGGATGGCCAGCCGCCGGGCTGGACTCGCAGTTGGGCCGGGAGCTGGGGGAGCGGCGCCGGGTTGGTCTTGAATCGGGTCCATGCCGGTTCGGTGCGGGGAATGCTGTTGTGGTTGCTTTCCTGGGGCCGGTTAGTGACTCTAATGGAGGCCGAAAAACTTGAGCGAGGCGAAGGGATGGGAAATGGGATACCGGGGGTAGGGGGTATTTAGTTTTCCGGAGGCGGTTGCGATTTGGGGCGGCCGGGCTTTCCGGATGCAGGCCTGTCGATCGCGGCCTGTGCGACCTGGGCCGCATAGAGGAGGCGGGTTGCGTCAGCTCCTTCAATTGTTCCGGTTAACATGGCGCGGGCGACGCAGGCAATGAAATTGCGGATGTTCTCTGCACCGCAGAGCGGTGGCATGGCTTTGCGATAGGCGTCCGCACCGGCGCGCTCAGCCGCATATTCATTACTTCCCTGGCTCTTGCTTGCATTGTAAGCCTGTACGTAGGCATGGCGGCACCAGGCAACAGCGGAGTTGGGCTCGGGGGCGGTCAGGGTTGGATTTGGGGTTGAGACTGCCGGTGTCGGGACGATGTCGTTCATGGATGCTACTCCGCTGGCGGCTTGGATTGACTGATGCCGTCTTATATCTATTGTGCGCTTTGAGGGAATAATTCTGGGCAAATGGGTGGTGGCTGGAAGTGGTTTGTCTATAGGGATTTACGGGGTATCTGGGATGGGAAGGGCTTGACAGAAAAGCAGGGAACGGGGTTCGTGCCTTGCATAAAGTGTGCTTCCGTATCTGGTGTCGGCTTTTAGTCAGCTTGGCGGTCTGTTCTGGAAGAGCAACGGCGGATTCTCTTCGAGAATGACAGACAAGAAAGGCAACGGCAACGACAAAGGCAAAAGCAGATCCTTCACTTCGCTTGATTGTATAAACCGGAAGGCTCCAGTTAATCCCGGGACTAGACTTTGGTTGTTTGGAGACCGGAGTCATCGGCGGGAGTAAAGGAGCCTTATGAAGATTGTAAGGTGTGATTTTCATCCCAGCTTTCAGCAGGTGGCGATTTTGGATATTTCTACCGGGGAGGTTCGGGAGTTGAAGCTGATGCATGCCACAGGAGAGGCGGAGCGGTTTTATAGCGAACTGGAATCGCCGGTGTTGGTTGGCATGGAGTCGATGGGGAACTCGTTTTGGTTCGAGCGGCTGATGGAGCGGTTAGGCCATGAGCTTTGGATCGGGGATCCGACACGGATTCGGGCCAGCTATGTTCGACGTCAGAAGACGGACAAGCGCGATGCCGGGCACATTCTGCAGTTGCTGATCGAGAAGCGTTTTCCTCGCATCTGGGTGCCGTCGAGCCTGGAGCGGGATCAGCGGCAGCTGTTGCTGCATCGGCATAGGCTGGTTCAGATGCGGACGCGGGTCAAGACCGAGCTGCAACATCTGGCATTGAACCAGGGGATGCAGAAGCAGAGAGGCCTGTGGAGCGTTCGGGGGAGGGCTGATTTGGAAAAACTGCCCCTGGAAGGCTGGACCAAGCGTCGGAGGATGGATCTGTTGAAGGTGCTGGACATGCTGGAAACACAGGTGGGGGAGCTGGACGAGGCGGTCAGCAAGGTTGCCTTCTCCAACGCTGGTGCGCGGTTGCTGATGACGCAGCCGGGCGTAGGTCCGATCACCGCGCTGGCCTTTGTGGTGACCATCGGCGATTGGTCGCGGTTCAAGCGAGGGAAGCAGGTGGCCAGCTACCTGGGCTTGATTCCGTCGGAACGCAGCTCGGGTCAGAAGCGCCGGCTGGGGGCCATTTCCAAGCAAGGGAACGTGTTTCTGCGCACCATGCTGGTCGAGGCGGCAGCGTCGGCGGTCCGCTATGATGAGCAGTTCAAAAAGGAGTAAGCGCATCGCTGCCACCAGAAGCCAAAAGGCGTGGCCAAGGTGGCGGCGGCGCGCAAACTGGCGGTACGGCTCTACTGGATGCTGCGCACCCAGACTCCGTACGCGCACGCGGTTCACAACGAGGGCAGCCCGAGTCATCCTGTGGTCGGCTGAGGCCAGACCGTTCGTTTGAGTGGGCACCCTCGCATCCGGCATAGGCTGGATGTTCGAACAAAGAATCATGGTCGCTGTTACGACCGCATCGAGGCTGGTGGAACAATGTTCCACCAAAAGTGATTCGCAGAGGACTCGCGTGAGTCCTGGTCTCCAAACACTTGGCTCGCTCGATCTGCTCGACGCAGATCCACGCCCTTCTTTGCTCTTGACATGGCCTTGCGGTTTATCGACAGGATGACAAGTGTATTGAGGATGACAAGTATCAGGATGACACCTCTTGCGAGGTTGTCATCCTGAGCCAAATGGGCTCTGGAAACCTGTTATTCGGAACTTCTATTTGTGATTGTTACTCGGAAGAAGGGTTTGGCTTTTTCTTCTGGGTCGATTTCGTAGGTTTGTTCGGTTTTGGTGGGGTCGTAGTCACGCCAGAGCCAGGTCATTGCTGCTGGAAATTCGGCTGCGCCCTGGCCGTCGTTGTGGGTGCCTTTGCCGAAGCTGAAATGGAAGTCGTATTCGCGGGTTTTGAGGGCGTTGGCCATGCGGATGTTGGCTAGTGGCCAGGAGCCCCAGTTGGGGTTTTCCATGTCGTTGGAGCCGTCCTGGAGCCAGACGCGGATGTTGCGGTGGGGTTCGCGGAGGATTTTGTCGGGGTAGTCCTGGCCGCCCTGGGTGACACCGGGTTGGGCGGGGTCGATGTTGCCGGTGGAGTCGGCCCACTGGATGTTGGTGAAGCTGCCGATCCAGGAGATGACGCGGCTGAATTGGGCCGTATCCCCGGTCATTTGCCAGGCGGCGTTGAAGGAGCAGATGCCGCCGGAGGATGCTCCGGTAATGGCGCGGCTGTAGGCGTCTTTGCGCAGGTTGTATTTGGCGCCTACGTCGGCGAGGATTTCGTCGCGGAGGAAGCGGATGTAGCGGTCGCTTACGGTGTCATAGAGGGTGCTGCGCATGGCGTCGTCGAGTGGGCGATGGAAGCGCTCGGCGTGGGCCTGGACGAAGTTGTAGGTGGGGGTTCCGGGCGAGTCTTTTACGCTGCCGGGGTTGATGAAGACGCAGATCATTACTGGGATTTTCTTCTGCGCGATCAGGTTGTCTATGACGCTGAGTATGCCGTGGTCACCATCGCGGTTGGCGTAGCCCTGGCCGTCTTGAAAGACCATGAGCGCGGCGGGAGTTTTAGGGTCGTACTGGGCGGGGACGTAGATCCAGTAATTGGACTTCATGCCGTCGTAGATTTTGCTGGTGTGGACGATTTTTTCGGAGAGCGTTCCGGAAGGCACGCCGGGCAGCAGGTAGAAGAGCGGGCCGTAGGCGGGCATGTCGAGGCGTCCGCCGAAGTCTGCGCCGTTGATTTTGTAGTGGAAGGCGTGGAGTCTGGCGACTGCGTCGATGCGGGCTGTGGCGAACCAGAGATTTGCACCGGTTGCGCCTGCTGGCTGCATGGGCGTGCCGGCTTCTTCGTCGATGATGAGCGTGGGCTGCGAGGCTGATTCGATGGCGAAGTAGATGTCAGGGCCGTGTCCGGACCAGGCGGTGCCTGCTTTGAGATCTTTGGCGTCGAAGGTAGCGGTGATTGCGTCGCGGAGGGTGGGGTCTTTTGCGTTGGCGAGCGCGATCAGCTGCGGCGCGGTGAGGCGGGTTGGGGCGGGTGTGTTGGCGGTCGCGGGCAGGGTCAGCAGGAGCAGTAGCCAGGCGAGATTCTTCATAAGTTGCCCACTATACAGCATCTGTGAGGTGCGGTTGCGCGGGTTATCCGTTGGCTTTTTTGCTGCAACAGCAGATTCCCTGGCGGGAATGACAGACAGAAAGGCGAGGGCAAAGGCACGAGCGGGCTGGCTTTTGTGGTTTTCCACCCTTCCCGAAAGAAGGGAAGGATGGGGCACCCCGGCTACTGTGATTCGGTACGTTTTTCCACTGTCTGCACCAATCGCTTTGTGGCCGTACAATAGGGCGTAGAGAGTCCAAAGGTCCAGCGGCGTCTGGCGTCAGAGAGCTTATTCAAGAATGTCATCTAACGGTTATCCTTCGCGTCCTTCGCGTTCGCATGGTCTTCGCTCGTTGTTCAGCATGTTTTCGAGCGATCTTGCGATCGATCTTGGCACTGCCAACACACTGGTCTTTGCGGCCGGCAAGGGCATCGTAGTCAACGAGCCCTCGATTGTGGCCATCAACAAGAACACCGGCGAAGTGGAGGCCGTGGGCAAAGAGGCCAAGGACATGCTGGGCCGGACGCCGGGCAACATTGTGGCCATCAAGCCGATGAAGGACGGCGTCATCGCTGACTTCAAGGTCACCGAGAAGATGCTGAACTACTTCATCCAGAAGGCGCATAACCGGAAGATGCTGGTGCATCCGCGGATTGTGATTGGCGTGCCTTCAGAGATTACGCAGGTGGAAAAGCGGGCGGTTGAGGATTCGGCGTATCGCGCGAAGGCCAGCGAGGTTTATCTCGTCGAGCAGGCGATGGTGGCGGCGATTGGCGCCGGGTTGCCGATTACCGAGGCTTACGGCAATATGGTGGTCGATATTGGCGGCGGGACGAGCGATATTGCGGTCATTTCGCTGTCTGGAATCGTCTATTCGCGGTCGGTGCGGATGGCTGGGAATCAGATGGATGAGGCGATTACGAATTACCTCAAGCGCAAGTACAACCTGCTAATCGGCGAGCGGACGGCGGAGCAGATCAAGATTGAGCTTGGCTCGGCATATGTGCTGGACAAGCCGCTGACGATGGAGATCAAAGGGCGCAACCTCATTGAGGGCGTGCCCAAGACGATCACCATTGACGATACCGAAATCCGGGAATCGCTTGCAGAGTGCATTTCGGTGATTATCAACGCGATTCGAGTGGCTTTGGAGCGGACGCCGCCGGAGCTTTCGGCGGATATTTCGGATCGTGGCATTGTGCTGACGGGCGGCGGGGCGCTGATCAAGAATCTGGACAAGCGCATTCGCGAGGAGACCGGGCTGCCGGTTTCGGTGGCGGACGATCCGCTGGCTTCGGTGGTGCTGGGCACGGGCAAGATGCTTTCGGATTTCCGGCTGCTGCGGAAGATCAAAATCGATTGAGTACGGGGAGAAGGGAATAGGGAATAGAAGAGCCCTTAGCCGTTTTTTGGGAGCGAGTATGTCCTTTGTAGGCCTTCGCGCCAGGTATGA
>Ga0302324_100013777_pt1 | contig 16357 bp, 14 predicted proteins | sample Palsa_T0_1_FD_201949 | JGI IMG/M metagenome (GOLD analysis project Ga0302324, IMG submission 201949) | Peat permafrost microbial communities from Stordalen Mire near Abisko, Sweden - Palsa_T0_1 | ecosystem: Environmental > Terrestrial > Soil > Palsa > Peat permafrost | place: Sweden: Abisko...
CAAGGCCCTCTCGTAGTAGCTCCCTTCAGCGCGGCGGCGTTCGTGGACGTCGCGGAGGACGCACGGAAACGAGGACGGCCTTGACTGGCCCGTCCTCGTCCCTCGCCCCCTGCAGCGTCTTTTTTTTTGTACGAGTGTCCTCTCAGGTCGCCATGTCGCCCTCAGGGGCTGTTTCCATGTGCTTTTCCTCGGCATCTTCGGCGTGCACCTCCGCGGCGGAGACAGGCGCGACTACGGCGAAGCGGCGGCAGGCGAGCAGGAACCCGGCAACGACGAGGTAGGCGAAGACGACGGCGCGGTTTTGATCGGCTCCGACTTGCTCTCCGTGCATGAGCCCGAAAAAGGTGAGGACCGCGCCGGCGGCGGCGAAGCCAGAGGCCTTGGAGAACTCACGTTCGATGATGAACGTCGTCATGGCGCCCAAGACCACGCCGGCGAGAATGGAGCCACCACCGAGGATGGACAGGCCATGGTAGAGCACGCCTTCCTGTGCCATGGCCCCGATCTGATCCGACGACAGGCCGCCGGGGTGAATACAGGCCATCTTGGCGGGGTCAAGACAGGTGACCGCCTCGATGGAGTTATTGATCTGGAGCTTCGCCCACGCGGCGAGGGAGGGGACCAGGGCGACGACGATGGCGGGCGCATGGCGACGGGGGCTCTCCTGGAAAGCCTGGGAGCCGATGAGCATGCCGATGTAGAGCAGGATAGGTGAGATGGCGACGACCGGGATGACCGCGGTCATGAGGGAGATGACGCCGAACCAGGCGAGGACAATGACCATGACCCCGGTGGCGGCGGAGTAGCCGATGCGCCCGCCCATGGCTTTCCAGCCGGGATGGCCGATGTAAACGGCATTGATGTAGGGATTGCCCACGAGACATCCGATGAGGCTGACGACTCCGTCGGCCGTCAGGACGCGCGTCGTGGGATATTCGTCGCCGGCGGCGGAAGCGCTGACCACGTTGTCCATCGCTTCGACGAGGTCATAGATGCCAAAGGGAATGGCGGTGACAAGAATAATCTTGAGGATGTCCCAGTGCAGACCCCCGAGGATCAGGCCCAGGGGGCCCATGGGCAGCGCTGCCGAGGCAAAGGGGTGCGGGATGGCGAAACCAAACGTAGCGAAGGAGGACGCGAGGGCGCTGCCGCTCATGCCGCCGTAATTGAGGCCGAAGAGGGTGGATCCCCACGCGATGAGCGCGCCGGCGGCGATGGCGACCAGGCCGGCAGGAATGCCGCCGTACTTGACCCCACCGAACCAGCTGACGAGGATGACGGCGAAGCAGACGACGCCGACCGTCGGGGTCATGAACATTTCCAGGGCGGGCTTCATGGAGATGAAGGTGATGGAAACACCGGCCAGCGCGCCGAGTAGCGCCGCTTTCGGGGTGATCTTGCGGATGAGGGGAGCGACGTAGCCGCCGACCATCAACACAAAGCTCTGGATGAAGACCCAGGTGAGCCCGGCTTGCAAGCCCGCCATTGGACCCCTCGTCAAATCGTGCCCGGTGGGATCGTCGTTGGCGAGCTTGAAGGGCAGCATGATGACCAGCGTGACGATGAACATGTGCGGCACGCTGATGCCCGACGGCAGCGCGCACACGTCCGTCCTACCCGTCTTCTTCGCCAGACGATAGGCGAGTGAGGCATAGTAGATAGTGCTCATGAACATCATGAGCCCGGCGGCCGGGAGGATGCGTTTGAAGACCAGATCGTCGGGCATCTTCAGGACGAACCGGAGCAGACCGCTCAGCGTCAGAAGGTTGACCAGGATGTTGGTGCCGAAGCCGAAGAAGGCATTCCAGTCGCCGGGTACCCAGAGCTTGGGTTTGAAGCCGACGACTGGCGACGGTGATGAGATGGCTGTCATGGGGGGTGCTCCTATGCGCTGAGGGGCGGTGGCAGGCTCGGAGGCAGAGCTTGGCTGGACGGGCGTTTCTACGGAGTTTCGCTCTGGTCTCCGGGACGGCTCGCCGCGAAAATCCGTCAAACCGCGAGGTGCTTGCTCACCAGCTCGTCCGAGAGCATGTCCATGGAGCCCGAAGCGACCACCGAGCCTCGCTCCATCAGGAAGAATCGCTCGGCCACGCGGCGCGCGAAAGGGAGCTTCTGCTCCACCAGAAGCACCGAGACCTTCTCTTCCGTGTAGAGCTTTCGAATGATGTCGCCCAGCTCGTGGACGATGCTCGGCTGAATCCCTTCCGTCGGCTCGTCGAGCAGAATGCACTTCGGGCCGATGGCCAGCGCGCGCCCGATGGCCAGTTGCTGCTGCTGACCGCCCGAGAGGTTGCCACCCCGGCGCCGCATCATGCTGCGAAGGACGGGGAACAAGCGAAAGACCAGCTCCGGAATCTCGCGACTTCCGTCGCTGCGAGCGTAGACGCCGATGCGAAGGTTCTCCTCGACCGTCAGCTCGGGAAAGATATCGCGCCCTTGCGGCACGTAGCCGATCCCGACGCTGGCGCGCACGCTCGCGTCCACCCCGACCAGCTCGCGGTCCCCGAATTTCACGCTCCCGGAGCGAACGTTGACGAGACCCATGATGGCCCGGAGGAGGGTGGTCTTCCCCATTCCGTTGCGTCCCATGACGCAAGTGCACGAGTTATCCGGGACGTCGAGGGTGGTCCCTCGCAGGGTGTGGCTGCTCCCGTAGTACTGGTGAACGTCACGAGCTTCGAGCACGTCATGCCCCCAGGTAGACTTCGATGACGCGGGGGTCGTTCTGGACCTCGCTCATGGAGCCTTCGGCGAGCACGCTTCCCTCGTGGAGGACGGTCACTTTCGTGGCGATCTTCCGGACGAAGTCCATGTCGTGCTCCACCACCACCACGGTGTGCTCGCCCGCCAGGGAGGCCAGGATCTCCTCGGTGCGCTCGATCTCTTGTTGCGTCATGCCCGCCACCGGCTCGTCGACCAGGAGCATCTTCGGCTGCGAGACGAGGAGCATCCCGATCTCCAGCCACTGCTTCTGCCCGTGCGACAGGAGTCCCCCGAGCTGCCTCTGGTGGTCCGCGAGGCCGATGAGTTCGAGCGTGCGGTCGATGGCCAGCCGCTCGTCGGTCGTCAGATGCGCACGCAGCATGCGAAAGACCCCTTTGCCCCCCTGGCTGCTGAGCTCGAGGTTCTCGAACACCGTATGCCCCGGAAAGACCGTCGGCCGCTGGAACTTGCGCCCGATCCCCAGCGCCACGATGGCGTGCTCGGTCATACGGGTGACGTCGCGCCCGGCGAAGCGCACGGTGCCAGTGTCCGGCCGCGTCTTGCCGGTGACGACGTCCATCATGGTGGTCTTGCCGGCGCCGTTGGGTCCCACGATGCAGCGGAGTTCCCCGGGCATGAGCGTCAGAGTGAGCTCGTTCAGGGCGCGAAACCCGTCGAAGCTGACGGTGACCTTGTCGACCTCCAGCAGCGGGGCGATTGCGGCGACCTCGCGGACCTCCGGCCTGGCGCTCGGGCCGGTGATCTTGCTGGCCTCCACCACGGTGCTCACGGCTCCTCCTGATCCGTGGCGGCCACGGTGGTGGGCGGTGCCGGTGCCGCGAGATTGGCGGCGGGCAAGGGAACGTTGCTGGACGTCCCCGAGGCGGCGCGCTTCGAGGCAAGGTCGCGGATCCATCCCGCCATCAGGTCGCGCCCGCGGCCCGCTCCGGAGAAGGCACGCACGAGCCCACCGGGGAGGACGAGGGTGATGACCACGAAGAGCGTACCGAGGACGTAGAGCCACGCCGTCGGGAACGCCGCGGTAAGCCAGCTCTTTCCGCCGTTCACCAGATAAGCACCGAAGATGGGACCCACCAGGGTTCCCCTCCCGCCGACCGCCGCCCAGATGGCGATCTCGACGGAGCTCGACGTCTGCATCTCGCTCGGATTGATGATGCCCACTTGCGGCACGTAGAGCGCGCCGGCAAGTCCGCACAGCATCGCGGAGAGAGTCCAGGCGAAGAGCTTGTACGCCACCGGGTCGTAGCCGCAGAACCTCACTTTGGCCTCGACGTCGCGCATCGCCGTGAGGACGCGGCCTGCCCGCGATCTCACCACGAACCGGCACAGCAGGTACGTCAGGGCCAGCCCCGCGCCGCTCGCCGCGCACAACGCCGCACGCGTGGAAGGCTCGCGCAGGGAATAGCCCAGGATGCGCTTGAAGTCGGTGAGCCCGTTGTTGCCCCCGAAGCCGGTGGCGTTTCGAAAGAAAAGGAGCATCGCGGCGTAGGTCACCGCTTGCGTCACGATGGAGAAATAGACTCCGCGGATGCGCGATCGGAACGCGAAGTAGCCGAACACGTAGGCAAGAAGGCCCGGCACCAGGAGAGCCATGACCAGCGCGAAGCCGAAATGGTCGAAGCCCCGCCAGTACCAGGGGAGCTCTTTCCAGTCGAGAAACACCATGAAGTCCGGCAGGGCGCTGCGGTACATCCCTTCGCCGCCGATGACGCGCATCAGGTACATGCCCATCGCGTAGCCGCCGAGGGCAAAGAAGAGCCCGTGGCAAAGGCTGAGGATCCCCGCGAATCCCCACACCAGGTCCATCGCCACGGCAACGATCGCGTAGCAGGTGAGCTTGCCCGTCAGGGCGACGGTCACCGCCGAGACGTGAAGAATGCTTGTCTCCGGCGTTACCACGTTGAGCAGCGGCACCAGCACGCCGACAACCACGCAGACCGCGGCAGTCACCCAGGTGGCCCAGGGGCGGCCGATGGCGGGGCCGCGGGCGGGCGCCAGCGACGTCATGCGTCCTCCACACCCCGCGTGCGCTGGGCGAAGAGACCCTGCGGGCGCTTCTGGATGATGAGGACGACCACCATCAGGACCACGATCTTGCCGAGCACCGCACCGGCGAACGGCTCGAGTACCTTGTTGAGAATCCCGAGCCCGAACGCGGCGATGATGCTTCCCATGAGCTTGCCGACGCCGCCGAGAACGACCACCAGAAACGAGTCGACGATGTAGCTCTGGCCCATCTCCGGCCCGACGTTCCCCAGCTGCGCGAGCGCGACGCCGCCCAGTCCCCCGACGCCGGAGCCCAGGGCGAATGTCCAGGTGTCCACGCGCCGGGTCGAAATGCCCATGCATGCGGCCATCGGCCGGTTCTGGGTGACTGCCCGGACGCGAAGACCCAGCGACGTGCCGCGGAGAATGTAACCGACGAAAGCGACCACCACGATGGTGAACAGAACGACCGCCATGCGGTTGTACGGAATGACCACCCCTTCGAACAGCTCGGCGCCTCCAGCGAGCCAAGGCGGGTTCTCGACGGTCACGTTCTGCGCCCCGAAAATGGAGCGGACCAGCTGGATCAAGAGCAAGCTCAGGCCGTACGTGGCGAGGAGCGTCTCCAGCGGACGACCATAGAGAAACTGGATGACCGTGCGCTCGAGGAGCGCCCCCATCGCCATGCAGGTGATCAGCGCGACCGGTACCGCCGCCAGCAGATACCAGGACATGAGCGAAGGGAAGTGAGCCGCGAAGAACACCTGCGTACAGTACGTCGCGTAGGCCCCGAGCATCAGCATCTCGCCGTGCGCCATGTTGATGACCCGCATCAGCCCGAAGGTGATGGCCAGACCCAGCGCCGACAGCAGAAGAATGCTTCCCGCGCTGAGGCCGTAGAGAACGCCGGCGATGGCGTCGACTGCCATCTGTTTGCGATCGAGAGAATGCAGGACGGAGTCCGCCGCGCTGCGTACGCGCGGGTCCGGTTCGGAGTAGGACCCGTCGTCGTGACGGGCGACGAGCGCCGACAACACCGGGCGGAAGCGCACCGAGCCGGAAGCTCCGATGGCGTCGATCGCGCCGAGTCGCCGCTGCGGGTCGGTGCTGGCAAGATCCAGCTCGGCGAGAGTGGAGACGATCGCAGCGCGCACCCCCTTGTCCGTCTCGCGCGCAAGGGCATCGCGCAAAACGGGAGCGTCCCCGTCGTTTCCCCGGTCGGCGAGTGTCTCATTGGCCGCCAGGCGGACGGCGCGATCCGGCGAGCGCAGCTCCAGGCGCGCCAGCACCGGAAGAAGGACGCGCCGGACATCGTTGTCGACGGGAGGTGCTCGGCCGGCCCGCGGCCCCGACGGCGCCCCGCTGAGCGCATCGTGAAGCGCACCTCCCGCATCCTTCAGGTAGATGGCCCCCCCTTCGGCGACCAGGAGATTGCCGTCGCGAAGTGCCTGCAGCACGCCCATCGCCCTGGGGTCGCCGCTGGACCCCAGCCCCGAGATGCCTCGCGATACTTCCTCCGGCGACGGCTCCGCCAGCGAATGGAGCGCCGACTCGTAGTCGCTCGCATCCGCCCGCGCGGCGACCGTCGCCAGCAGAACCGCCGCGAGAGACACCGCGAAGGCCGCGAGACAGCGCAGCGCCGCGGGGCGGCGTCCGGTCCGCGAGGACCATGTGCCGGGTTTTCCGAGGCGACGCACTGGAGGGCCCTACTTGTTGGCGACCGCCCCGACGCCCGGGTACTTGGCCTCGGTGCAGTTGCCGCAGACCCACGGGTACGTCCAGTCGGCAACTTTCTTGGAGCTCTCCGGAATGAAGGGGCTCCACGCCTGCGCACGGATGGGCCCTTCCGTCTTCCACACGATCTGGAACTGCCCATTGGCCTGCACTTCGCCGATGAAGACCGGTTTGTGCAGATGGTGATTCTTGGCGTCCAGGGTGATGTCGAACCCGGACGGTGACCGGAACGTCTGATAGCCCGCGGCTTGACGCACCGCATCGACATCCGTGGTCCCGGCCTGCTCGACCGCCTGAGCCCACATGTGCATTCCGATGTAGGTGGCCTCCATCGGATCGTTGGTCACGCGCTTGTCGCCATCCGTCAGGTTGTGGGCCTTCACGTAGGCCTTCCACTCGGCGATGAAGGCCTTGTTCTCGGGGGTGTCGATGGACATGAAATAGTTCCAGGCGGCGAGCTGCCCCACCAGCGGCTTGGCATCGATCCCGCGCAGCTCTTCTTCACCGACCGAGAAGGCCACCACCGGAATGTCGGCGGCCTTCATGCCCTGGTTGCCGAGCTCCTTGTAGAAGGGGACGTTCGAGTCACCGTTGATGGTGGAGATGACGGCGGTGCGCTTGCCCACCGCGAACTTCTTGATGTTGGCGACGATGGTCTGGTAGTCGTTGTGGCCGAAGGGCGTGTACTCCTCATGGATGTCGTCGTCCGAGACGCCCTTGGAGTGCAGGAAGTAGCGAAGGATCTTGTTCGTCGTACGCGGATATACGTAGTCGGTTCCCAGGAGCTCGAAGCGCTTGGCGCCGCCTCCCTTCTCGCCCATGAGATACTCGACCGCCGGGATGGCCTGCTGGTTGGGGGCCGCACCGGTGTAAAAGACGTTGTAGGAGGATTCTTCGCCTTCGTACTGCACCGGGTAGAACAGGAGACCGTTCAGCTCCTCGAACACCGGCAGCACGGACTTGCGTGAGACCGAAGTCCAGCAGCCGAAGACCACCGCCACCTTGTCTTTTTGCAGGAGCTCACGCGCCTTCTCCGCGAAGAGCGGCCAGTTGGAGGCGGGATCGACGACGACCGCTTCGAGCTTCTTGCCCAGCAGGCCGCCCTTGGCGTTGATCTCTTCGATGGTCATGAGGGCGACGTCGCGAAGTGACGTCTCGCTGATGGCCATGGTCCCGGAGAGAGAGTGCAGGATACCGACCTTGATGGTGTCGGTCGTCGCAGCCGCCGCGGGCTTCGGCATATCGCTGGCCGCGGCCGCCGCCGAGTCGGCGGGCTTCATATCGCCCGCAGGCGCCGCGTCCTTGCTGCAGCCGACGAGCCACACCTGGCAACACGCGGCGAGTCCAACCAACCATTTTCTCATGACACTGCCTCCTCGTTCGAGCACGACCGCGTCGAGGTGCACAACCGTTCTCGAGAAGGGGAGGCTGCCCTTCTCCCTGTTTCTGGGACGTGTCCGTGCGATTAACTTTCCTGCTCGATGGGACATACCTCACGTCCGCGAAAACCGAGCATTCCCAAGGCTCTCACGCGTGACCCGCCATGAAGCGGCCGACGGTGCCCACGTCCGCGGTGGCGACCGGCGATTCGTGCACGATGCGCCCCTCGCTCATCACCAGGATGCGATCCGCCAGCGCGAAAATCTCGTCGAGATCGGCGCTGATGAGAAGCACCGCGGCGCCGGCGTTTCGCGCCTGGAGCAGGCGTGTGCGGATCTCGGCGACCGCCGCGAAATCCAGCCCGAAGCACGGATTTGCGGCGACCAGGACGCGGACCTCGCCGCCGAGCTCCCGGGAGAGTACTGCGCGCTGGACGTTGCCGCCGCTCAGCGTGCCGATGGGGGCGTCGACCGAAGGGGTCTTGATGCCGTACTCGGCGACCCGGCCCGATGCCTGACGGCGCAGCGCCTTCCATCGTACGGCCCAGCCGCCGAGGGTGAAGGCGGGCTGGTCGTAGTTGCGAAAGCCGATGTTCGCCGCCACCGACATGCTGGGCACGCAGGCGTTTCGCAGCGGCTCCTCCGGGAGGCATCGCAGACGCTGCTCGGTCATTTGCGCGCGGATCGGCGTGTACTTTCTTCCCCCCACCATGACGTCGCCGGAGCCCCTCTCGCGTTGTCCCGAGAGCACCTCCACCAGCTCTTCCTGGCCATTTCCCGACACGCCGGCGATGCCGACGATCTCGCCGCCGCATACCTCCAGACTGATGCCCTTGAGCACGGGCAGGCCCTTGTCGTCGATGGCGGTCACGTCTCGAAGAACCAGCCGCTGGTCCTGCGCCGGCTCGCTGTTCCGGGCCTTCGACGCCTGCGGTGGTTCTGCGCCCACCATCATCACGGCCATCCCGGCAGGGGTGAGGTCGCGTACCAGACCGCTGCCTCCCATACGACCCTTGCGCAGCACCGTGACTTCGTCCGCGAAGCGGGTGACTTCGCGGAACTTGTGCGAAATCATCAGCACGCTGATCTTCCCGTCCCCGGCCATTCCGCGGAGAAGCCCCAGCACCTCGTCGGCCTCCGCCGGGGTGAGCACCGACGTGGGTTCGTCGAGAATCATGATGCGGCTCCCCAAGTAAAGCTGCTTCAGGATCTCCAGCTTTTGCTTCTCCCCGGCCGCCAGGGAGCGCACCAGCCGGGCGGGATCGATCTGGAAGGGCATACCCGCCATGAAGGCGCGGAGCTTCGCTTCCTCACGGGCCCAGTCGATGAAGAACGGCAGCTTGGCCCGCGAGAGAACGAGATTCTCTGCGACCGACATGTTGGCTACCAGCGTGAAGTGCTGGTAGACCATGCCGACGCCCCGGGCCTGCGCCTCGCGCGGATTTTTCACGACCACGGACTGGCCGCCGATGGTGATGTGCCCGCGGTCGGCCTGGTAGTAGCCCATGATGCATTTGACCAGGGTGCTCTTCCCCGCGCCGTTCTCACCGAGCAGCGCGTGGAAAGAGCCGGGCCTCAAGGTGATCGAGACGTCGTCCAGGGCCACCAGCGAGCCAAAGGTCTTCCCCACGCCGGTCGCCACGAGCTCCGGGGGGGCGCCTGGCGCGGGAGCATCGCGCGCAGGAGACACCGCGCCCGACGAGGCGATGGGGAGCGAAGCGGTCACGGAAGAACGTCCAGGAGAGCGCGCGAGTCTGCCACGGCGCCGAAGACTCCCTTTTGCATGGTCACCATCTTGAGCGCCGCTTCATGGTTGCCGGCATCGGTCGCGGCGCAGCAGTCCGAGACGATGAGACACTCGAAGCCGCGGTCGTTGGCCTCTCGCATGGTGGTGTGGACGCAGACATCGGTGGTAATGCCGGTCAGAATCAGGTTTTTTATCCCCTTCTGACGCAGGACCATGTCGAAATCGGTCGCGCAGAAGGAACCCTTTCCGGGCTTGTCGATGACGGGCTCGCCGGACTTCGGTGCCAGCTCGGGGATGATCTCCCAGCCGGGCTCTCCCCGTACCAGAACGCGACCGCAGGGCCCCTCGTCGCCGATGCCGATTCCCTTTTCGGTGCGTCGCGATCGCCAGCGCTTGTTGGCGGGGAGGTCGGAGAGGTCGGGCCGGTGTCCCTCTCGCGTGTGGAAGATGAAGTAGCCCTTCTCGCGCATGGCCCCGAGGACGCTACGGATGGGCTGTATGCAGGCTCGGCTCGGCGAGATGTCGTACCCTAGGAGCTCGATGTAACCACCCTTGCCGCAGAAGTCCGTCTGCATGTCGATGACGACCAGCGCGGTGTTCGACGGGGCGAGATCCCCGTCGAAGGGCCAAGGGTACGGATTGGCGGCGACGTATTTCATGATGTTCTCCAGTCAGGATGGGGCGGTCATCGTGCCACCGTCAGCTCTGCGGGCTGACCCGGGAGTCTCCGCTTGGCCGAGCTGGTGGCGATCATGATGGCCAGCGTGACCACGTAAGGGGCGGCGTTGAAAAGGTAGTATCCCTTGGTGACCCCCACCGACTGCAACGCCGGCCCCAGCGCGCTGGCCGCGCCGAAGAGCAAGGACGCCCACAGGCAGCGAACGGGATCCCAGCGTGCGAAGATGACCAGCGCGACGGCCATGAGCCCCTGCCCGCTCGAGAGGCCCTCGTTCCAGCTCCCGGGGTAAAAGAGTGAAAGGAACGACCCGCCGACACCGGCCAGGAAGCCCCCGGCCATCGTGGAGACCAGCCGGACGCGATTCACGTCGTAGCCCATGGCCCGTGCCGAGTCGGCGCTCTCCCCTACGGTGCGGAGAACGAGCCCCCAGCGCGTCCGGGCCAGCATGAAGGCGGCGGCCGGCGCGAGCACGAGGCCCACCAGAAACAGCACGTTGACCTGCAGAGCCGAGCGCACCTGGGAGATGCTGCTCCAGTTTCCGAAAGGGATGGCTGGCAGATGCGGCGCAATGGGTTTGATGAATGGCTTGCCGAGGAAGAAGGCCAGCCCGACTCCGAAGAGCATGAGGGCAATGCCTACGGCGATGTCGTTGACGCGGGGCATGGCGCACAGCGAGGCGTGGAGTCCCCCCAGGAGCGCGCCGGTCAACCCGGCCACCAGGACGCCCAGCCACGGGGAGCCGGTCCAATACGACGTTGCGTAAGCGCTCATCGCGCCCATCACCAGGGTGCCCTCCAGGCCGAGGTTCACCCGGCCGCTCTTTTCGGTGACGCACTCCCCGAGGCTCACGAAGAGAAACGGCGTACTGACCCGCACCGCGCCGGCGGCCACGCCGAGGGGCACGCCCCAAAGCCCCAACGCTTGCGCGGCGGCGGCGGTCTCCATCAGGTCACCGCCTGCGAAGGAGTCGAGGAATTGCCCACGGCGGGCTTTGTCGCCGGCGGCGCTGCACACTCCTGGAAGATGGCAAATCTGCCGTAGAGAGTCTCGCCTGCAAGAATGACGATGAAGAGTATTCCCTGGAACACGCTGACGGTGGCATCGGGCAGGTTGAAGACGCGCTGGAGCAGCCCGCTGCTGGCGCCGATGCCTCCCAGCAGCGTTGCCACGGGAATGATGGCCAGCGGATTGTTGCGCGCCAAAAAGGCCACCAGGATGCCGGTATAGCCGTATCCGGTGACCAGCGAGGCGTTGGCCTTTCCGTGGACGGCTGCCACCTCCACCATCCCGGCGACACCTGCCGCGCCTCCGCCGAGAAGGCAGGCGATGACGGTCATGGCCCGGACGGGCAAGCCGCTGAGCTGCGCAGCCCGCACGTTGCCGCCCACCATCGACGAGCCGAACCCGAAGACGCTCACATCCATGACGACGTAGGCGACGACGCAGGCAACGACGCCGTAAACGAGACCCCAGTGAACGTCCAGGCCGGGGATGTTGTGCAGCATGTTGTCGATTCCGATATGCGCCGTCGACGGTTTGTTCAGGCTGGTCGCATCCCGCAACGGACCCTCGACGAGATGATTGAGCAAGGCGATCGCGATGTACGTGAGCAGCAAGCTGCTGATGGTCTCGTTCACGCCACGATAAACGCGGAGCCACCCCGCAAGGCCAATCCACAGGCCTCCCACCGCGAAGCCGGCGAGCAGCATCCCGGTGAGCACCAGCCACGGGGACGTCCCGCGGAGGCCCAGTCCCGTCACCGCGGCGGCGAGCCCTCCGACGACGGCGGCTCCTTCGCCGCCGATGATGATGAGACCGAGCTTGGCGGGAAGCGCCGTGCACAGGGCGGTCAGCATCAACGGAGCGGCCCGGAGAAGCGTATTCTGGAAGGAGAAGGAGCTGCCGAAGGAGCCGCGGTACATCTCGTAAAAGACTTCGAGCGGATTGGCGCCGGCGATCGCCACGAAGACCCCGAAGATCAGCAAGGCGGTGAGTACCGCGCCGGAGCGGATGGACAGCGTCTCGGCCAGGCGACGGGCCTTGGCCCCGCCCAGCCGCCGGCGTTCTGGAGCGGTCGCGGTTGCTGCTGGCGCCGCCGGGTTGATCACTGGACCGAGCCCTTGACCCCTTCGACCAGGTAGCCCATCTTTTCGAGATTGATGTCGGTCTGGCCCTGGTTGACCCCTGCCGCGATGATCTCGTTCCCCTTGTTGTCTTTGAGAGGGCCTCGATAGATGATCATGCTTCCGTCCATGAACTTTGCCTTGGCCTCGTCGGCTTTCTTTCGGGCGTCCTCGGAGACGGCAGGGCCGTACGGAGACATCTTGACGAAGCCGTCCTTGAATCCGCCGCGCAGCAGGTGGGGGAACGGCTTACCGTCCCGGATGAGATTGACGTAGTCGGTATAGACTTTCCCCCAGTTCCACTCGGCCCCGGTGAGGTACCCCTTGGGGGCGAGAGCCGCCTGGCTGACGTGGTAGCCGCAGCTGGAGATTCCGCGCCGTTCCGCGAGTTCGATGATGACCTTGGGCGAATCGACGTGCGCGGTGAGCACGTCGACGCCCTGATCGATGAGGCTGTTGGCCGCTTCGGCCTCCTTGACGGGCATCGACCAGTCGCCGGTAAAAATGACGGTGGTGGTGGCGCTGGGATTCACCGACCGTGCGCCGAGCGTGAACGAGTTGATGTTGCGTAAGACCTGGGGAATGGGCTTGGCGGCGATGAAACCGAGCTTATTGCTTTTCGTGGTCAGCCCTGCCGCGATCCCCGATACGTATTCGGCTTCGTCGATGTAGCCGAAATAGCTGCCTACATTCTTCGGGTGCTTGGTCTCGTCATAAAGACCCCCGCAGTGCAGGAACGTGCGATCGGGAAACTTTTTCGCCTCGACGAGGATGTGCGGATCGAAGTACCCGAAGGAGGTGGGAAAAAGGACGGTCGCTCCGTCGAGCGTGATCATGCTCTCCATGGTCTTCTGGACGGCGACGGTCTCGGGAACGTTCTCTTCTTCCCGGATCTTGACACCAGGCATCTTGGCGATGACCTGGGCGCCCTCGGCGTGCGACTGGTTGTACCCGTAGTCGTCCTTCGGCCCGACGTAGATGAAACCGACCGTGAGATCCTTGCCTTGGGTCCCCTCCGGAGCACCCTGCGTCGCATCCGGAGCGCTCTTCTTGCTGCACCCGGAGAGCACCAGCAACATCGTCCCCCAGACGACCAGAAAGGCGGCGACGGAGGCCGCGCGGAGGTGGGGAGGCGACCGGACGACTGAGATTTCATTGGACATGCTTCCATGGCTCGTACACGAGGAGACGTTTCCCGAAGTTTTCGTCGCGCGATCCAAAACAGGTCGACGCCCTCCGCCACGTGAGCGCAAATGCCAGGGCGTGATAAGGGGGGCGCCATGGCTCGACGAGCGGAGACCCCCGTCACGACGTACGTTTCCGTCCTTCAAGGGCTGCGCTGGGGGAGCGCCAGCGCCATGGAGCTCATCGCCGCGATCGCCGAACGCACGCGTGGGCGGGTCATGATCCATCAGAGCCTGGCCTACAAGGCCATCGCCTACTTGGTCGAGCAGGGGCTCGCACGCCGGCTGGCCAAGTCCGACCGCATCGCGGCAATCTACCAGCTCACGGCGAAAGGTGCGCGCGTCGCGGCGCGCGAGGCCGCACTGCTGCGGCGGCTCTTCGAATAGCCCGCAGCCGCGACGCGAGAGTATCTCCTAAGGGCAGAGAAATTCCAGGTCGTCGACCGAGACGTCGTAGTCGGCGGCCGGGTCGTTGACCTGGAACTGGATGCCGTAGAGCTTCGACTCCGTGATCGCCGCCGGGCTGGGAGAACCCCATCCGGGGAGCTGGCGCAGATCGGCCCAGGCAAACGTGTAGTGCGTCCACGTCTCGGTCAGGTCGAGGTCGGCGCCAAAATGGTTGAAGCAAGCGTCGGTGCAGACCTTGCCCTGAGGGTCGGTGTTGATGTCGGGGATCTTCAGGCGAACCTTGCTGGTGGCGCCGGGACCCTTCTTTGCCCAGAACGCGATGCCCTTGTACTTGCTCGCGTCGTAGGTGCCCTTGTCCACGAGGCTCATACCCATCCCGACGGAGAGGTAAAGGGGAGGCTGGTCGGCACCGGCGATCTTTCCCTTCATGTTGGCGGCGAACTTCGAGCCGTTCGCCCCCCCGGGCGACATGGCGAAGGTACCCCCGGCCGCCGGCGCGATGGTCGAACCGAGCTTGTCCGTGTAAGTGTACCAGTAGCCTCCCCGTCCTCCGACATCGGCTACCCGGTTGTTGTTGTCCTCTGCGTCGTCGATGAGCCCATCCGGCCCGCACGACTTCAGGCTCGCCGCCGCGGGGCTCGTTGCGCCCCCGGCTGCGGGGCCAGGCTCACAACCCGCGCTCATCGCCAGGAAGGCGAGCGACGGAAGCATCCACTTCAACCTAGATCCCATGTTTTTCCTCTCGTCCGTGGCGTTGCGTGATGAAGGGCGAACCGCGCACGTCGCAGTTCCCCGCTCCTCCGCGGTATCACGCCCACCGGGCTCGAAGGAAGGCCCCGATTTTGCGTAACCTCGTCGACCCTCGAGTCCACAGTGTAGGAAGTGGGGTCCGCGGTTCCTCTCCGAGCAGGCGCGGATGTCGACGTGGCGCGTCGTTGCGCGTCAGGGGACCGCATGGCGCAGCGCGATTTCTTCCGCCGAGAACGCGGTCGTGTGCACACGATTCTCTGGCGAATCGTTGGTTCTAACGCGGACATGGAGGATCTCGTGCAGGACGCGTTCATGGAGATCTTTCGGTCCATGCCTCGCTTCCGCGGCGAGTCGTCGCTGGCCACCTGGCTCGATCGGATCACCGTCCGCGTGGCCTACGCTCACCTGCGACGAAGACGCGCCGAGGCTGTGCACCTGTCGGTTGTCCCGGAGCCGCTGTCAGGCGACCCCAGCGCCGAAGAGCGCGCCATCGCGCGGGAAACGTTGAGGCGCCTCTACGCGGCGCTCGACCAGATCGAGTTCAAGCAGCGCATCGCCTTTGTCCTCTGCGTCATCGACGGGCGCCCGCTCAAGGACGTGGCGACGGCGATGGATGCATCCCTGGTTGCCACCAAGGTCCGAGTCTGGCGCGCACGCCGGACGCTGGTGACCCTTGCGGGACGTGATCCTCTGCTCTCGGAGCTTCTCGGTGGTCCGCTGGTCACGAACGAGGAAAGCAGGTAAACCCGCCGTGCCGCGCGCCAAGGAAATCCGCATCGAGCCGCTGAGCGACGCGCGATGGGAGCGCGTGGAGCGCGCTCTCCTCTTGAAACTCGAACAAGAGGAACCGACCTTCCCGGCGGCCGTGCGCGAGGTCGAGGGCGCACGCACGTTGCGAGGGCGGGCGGCGGCGGGACTGGTGATGGCAGGGGCCGCTGCGGCGGTACTGGGAGTGGTGACCTGGCACCTGGTTTCGCGACCTGCAGAAGCCATCGCGACCACGCGGCTGGAGACGGGCGCGAATGGAACCGAGGTCGAGGTGGGCGAGTCCACCCTCGACGTGGGACCTGAATCGACGCTGCGGGTGAGTGGCGATGACGGGCACGGCGTGGTGCTGGTGCTGGATCGCGGGCGAGTGGAGTGCGACGTGCCTCCGCGCAAAGCCCGTCCTCCGTTCGTCGTGGAAGCAGGTCCGGTGACGGTGCGGGTGATCGGAACGCATTTTGCGGTCGGACGCGGCGCGGAAGGAACGACCGTGGACGTTCAACGCGGAGTCGTGGACGTCGAATCCGGCGAGCAGCACGTGCTGGTGCATGCGGGCGAGCACTGGCCGTCGACGAGCGCTGCCGTTCTCGCCGAGGATGTCGCAGCGGCGGAGATTCCGTCGGAAGCGCCGGCCGCGACGTCTCTTGCCACGCCGCCCAGCTCGCCAGCTCGTTTTGCCGGCACGGCACGAGAACAATACGAGGCGGCGAGTCGCCTCGAAACGACGCAGCCGGATGCGGCTATCGCCGAGTACCGCTGGCTGGCGCGATGGGGCGGCCCGTGGGGCATGAATGCTCTCTTCGCCGAGGGCCGGCTGGAGGCCGATCGCGGTCATGCCGACGAGGCGCGCCGCCTTTTGCGCGAATACCTCACCCGTT
>Ga0302324_100013779_pt1 | contig 16356 bp, 19 predicted proteins | sample Palsa_T0_1_FD_201949 | JGI IMG/M metagenome (GOLD analysis project Ga0302324, IMG submission 201949) | Peat permafrost microbial communities from Stordalen Mire near Abisko, Sweden - Palsa_T0_1 | ecosystem: Environmental > Terrestrial > Soil > Palsa > Peat permafrost | place: Sweden: Abisko...
CGTTACGATTACCCGGCTGACAAGGGCTTTACCTTCGCCGGTGGACGCGCGACGGGACGGCTAACGACCCTGGTACGCGTCGAGACAGACACCGGCCATACCGGTATCGGCTCGGCCTACACGCATCCGATCCTGGCAAGGGGCGTCGTCGAACACTTGGTACCTCATCTGGTGGGCCTCGATGCGACCGCGGTTGAGGAGAACTGGACACGAATGTACTCGTTGACACGATGGTACGGCCGTGCCGGTGTGGCTATGTCCACGCTCGGCGCTATCGACACCGCCCTCTGGGACCTCCGCGGGCAGGACCGCGGTGAACCGGTCTGGAAGCTACTAGGTGGAACTGAGCCATCCGTTGCCGCGTACGCGAGCGGTCTGCTGTGGAACGACGACATGGAATCGCTGGCTGCTGAGGCGCACCGTCACGTCGACGACGGCTTCAGGCGGGTAAAGATGCGGTTGGGACGGACGTGGAACTACGATCGCCTCGCCTTTCAGACTGTCAAGAGCGCGGTTGGTCCAAATGTCGATGTCATGGTCGACGGGTCCATGAGATACTCGTTCGACGACGCGGTGCGACTTGGGCGGCTCCTCAGCGAGGATGGCACGTTCTGGTTTGAAGAGCCGTTCGCCCCGGAAGATCTGGAGAGCTTCAGGCGACTCCGTAGGACGATCTCCGTACCGCTTGCCGCCGGCGAGAACGAGTGCAGCGCCGCGGGCTTCGAGGATCTGGCGCGAGGGCCCGCGGTGGACATTATGCAGCCCGATGCCAGCCGAGCTGGTGGCATTTCCGCCGTGTGGAACGTCTGCGAGCTGGGTGCGGAGCGCGGACTAAGGGTCGCTACCCATAGCTGGAGCGACGCCGTGGCGGTCATGGCAAACGCGCATGCCATCGCGGCAGCGGACGCGCGGCTCACCGTCGAGGTAGACCGTACGGGGACGCCGTTTGTGGACGAGCTGTTGACGACACCTCTCGAGATCCGAGACGGGCGCCTGATGCTTTCACACGCGCCTGGCCTAGGTATCACCCTCGACGAGGAGACCGTCGCAAGGTATCTCGTCACCGAGGATGGAGCCATCCCTCCAGGTATCTACTCCGACATGGCGTTCGGGCCATTCGCGAAGACCGGGTCGATCGCTGGGGCGGCAAGTGAAGGAGGACCCTGATGGCGGCAGGCAGCATCGGCTACGAGCCTCTTCAGTTTCTCGAGGATCCATACCCGCTCTACCGGCGGCTGCGCGAGGAGGCGCCCCTCTACCGTCATTCCGAGGTAGAGCTGCTGCGCGAGTTTGTCAAGCCATTTCCCCTGATCGTGTTCAGCGACCTCATGGGAGTTCCTCAAGAGGACGTCGCCCAGTTCGAAGCGTGGAATGAGGCAATTTTTCAGCGTTGGGCCGATGAGCCCGACAGTCCGCAGCTGGCGCTCGATGCGGCGAACGAGATGAGGACCTATTTCGCGAACCAAGCGGACGCGCGGCGCCACCACACAGCCGAGGAGACCCTTCTCGGTGACATCGTGGCCGCGCACGCCGCCGGCGTGTTGGACGAGGAGGAACTCGTCGGCATCACGGCGCTTCTGTTCGTCGCGGGCGGAGCGACCACGTGGGGCCTGATCAGCAACGCTCTGCTCCTGTTCGAAGAGCACCCGGAGCAGCGATATCGTCTCGCACACGATCTCGACAATGTGCCCGCCGCAATTGAGGAGGTGCTTCGCTCCGAAAGCCCGCTTCAGCACTCCTTCCGCACGACGACTCGTGACGTGGAGATCCACGGAGCGGAAATCCGGGCGGGGTCGCGCGTGCTGTTGCTATTCGGATCGGCCAATCGCGACGAGCGTCGCTGGGAAGCTCCCGAGAAGTTCGACGTTTACCGTCAGCCGCTGCGGAATTTGGCGTTCGGCGAAGGCATCTATCACTGCCTCGGCGCGCCGCTCGCTCGGATGGAGGCACGCGTCGCGATCGAGGAGTTTCTCGTCGCGTTCCCCAACTACGAAGTGCTTGCGGCGGAGGGAAGTATTGGCCTCGCTACTCACTCTACGAAGGGAGCAATCCGAGCACGACGATGACCGGACATCGGACCATCTCACATTTCTCGAGCGAGGCGCGGCCGAGATGCAACGCTGCGCATGCGCAGTGGTGGTCGGCTCGCTCAGCGACAAGCTGGGGGGTCGCCATCCACCAGTTCGCCCCCGATGAGCGTTGAGCAAACACAGCGCTACCTCGTAACCGGAGCATGTGGGTGTATCGGCACGTGGGTCCTGCGCGAGCTGCTAGCCGCAGGCGCCTACGTCGTCGCCTTCGACGTGAGCGATGACGCTGGACGAATGAGGCTCGTGATTGGCGAGCAAGACTTGGCACGTGTTGTTTGGCTCCGCGGGAATGTCGCCGAGTTGGCTGCGCTCGAGCATGCCCTCGATGAACACATGATCACGCGGGTGATCCATCTCGCTGCTCTGCAAGTGCCCTTTTGTCGGGCAGACCCACCGCACGGCGCGTTGGTCAACGTCGTCGGAACGACAAACGTGTTTGAGGCCGTCGCAGACCGGCAAGATCGGATCGGTCCGGTTGTCTACGCGTCCTCGGTGGCCGCATACGACGCGATCGACGACCGCCACGCCGAAAGCCAGAGAGGCACCATGGTAGCCACACCGAGCACTATGTATGGCGTTTACAAACGCGCCAACGAAGCCGGGGCCGGCGTGTACGCCTCTGAACGGGGTTTAGCGAGCGTTGGCCTGCGTCCCCACACGGTGTACGGCGTCGGACGAGACCAGGGGCTCACTGCCGCTCCGACGTTCGCGATGCTCGCCGCCGCAGCCGGTGTCCGCTACCACATACCCTTCGGAGGTCGCTGCCAACTGCAGTACGCGCAAGACGTCGCGCGTGCGTTTGTGCAAGCGACGGAGGCGCCATCGGACGGCGCCGTAGTGCATGACCTTGCTGGGCCTTCGGTCGAGTTCGAGGATGTAATCGCCGCGATCGAAAGATGTCGGTCCGATGCGAATGGATTGATCACATGTGGGACCCGGCCATTGCCGTTCCTCGACCACGTCGACGGGGTCTCACTAGCGGAGCATGTCGGGCCTGTTCCGCAGACGCCACTTGCGGACGGCGTGCGCGAGACGGTCGAGCGCTTCGCCAATTTGCTGGCGAGGGGCGCGATCGGGTGCGACGCGGTTCTCGCGGGCCCTCCGCGCGGACGCCGAGTACGCTGACCGCTGGGCCTGAGCAGCTGCGTCGGACACATTCCAAGCGTCTAACAAACCGTCTAACAAGACCGGCAAATCCAGCCTCACAGAACCTCGGGCAAGATCACGAAAGCCCTGCAAATCGGCATCTAGATAACCCCCTCGAAGCTCCTCATAACCCGAAGGTCGCGGGTTCGAATCCCGCCCCCGAGCTCCTCCTCCTCCTCCTCCTCCTCCTCCTCCTGGATCTCCAGCTCGGCGTGCTCGCCCAGCTGCCCAAAGAACGTCTCCTTCGGCTCCGGGATCTCCGCGTACCGGGCCGGGTCGGTCCTCTGCCAATGGCTCATCGCGAGCCTCCCGTACTTGTTCACCGCGGTCGGGTTCGGGGTCTGCCCAGAGGGGAGTCGACGAGAGCTGACCCTCGTTATAGCCACTCCGGCCAGGTCGCCTAGCCGCCATGCCGGCCTCTGGTCGGGCTGGTGATCGCAGGCCGACGATCGCCGGGGCATCGCATCAGCGCTCCGCCAGCGCCCGTCGACGCGCGCGGCTCCCGCCGCCCCGGCAGCCTGGTGGCTCGACCGCGAACACCAGGACTACGACGGGTCTGGGCATGAACCCCTCAGCCGTGTTGGACGCCCACGGACCCGGCGTCTTCTTCGGCGACCGCGGTGGCGAGCTGCCGGGAGATGCTCGCCAGCTCGCCGAACGCGCGGGATACCGCCGGTAGGCTGATGCCCTCCAGCGCCTGACCGAGATCCCCCCACGCGGTGTCGAACCCCAACCACAGCTCCGAAGGGCCGCGGCGGCCGCTGTCGGGCCGCAGCTCGGGTGGTGCTAACCGCCTGGCGGCGGGCATCGGCTCCCAGCCGAGGCCTTCTGTGGCCGCGTACTCGCAGGCGATCTGCTCAGACTCGCAGGCGTCGGCGAAGTCTCTGAGCCGTCGGGCGAAAGCGGCGTCCGGCGGGGCTACGCGATGCTGACGGAGCGCCGCCCGAAACGTGTGATCGGCGGCGTTCATGTTGTTGATCGCGCGTTCAACGCTCATCGCTGCGGCGCAGCTGAGCGCTTAGAGGCTCATCCTCGAGCCGGGCCTCCGCGTCGGGCCCGCCCGAGCGCACCGGGATGCCGAGGCCTTCAGCGAACGCGAGGAAGTCCGGGACGGCAACGGCCCTCAGGTCCCCGAAAGGGGACCTCTCCGTAGAAGCTTCATCTCGATATCGTCGCCGGTGGCCACGACGGGATCATCAGGTCCCTGATGGGGACCTCTCCATAGAAGCGGCACGCAGCTCTGCGGCATCCAGTACGAGCAGGGCAAACCTCAGGTCCCAGACGAGGACCTCTCCGTAGAAGCTTGTTCGTGACGAGCACGGCCATCATGGCGAGGAACTATCAGGTCTTCGCGCTGTGCGTGGCCATGAGATTCTCCCCGTAGGCGGCCATCGGAATTCCCCGCTGGCGGCCGCTAATTCTCCCCGTGGGCGGCCACGAATCTCCCCACCGGTTCTGTCCTGAGCGTCCGGTAATCCCGCGCGTCTTGACCATGAAGACGCGTTCAGGAGGCGGGCAGATGAAGAAGCCGGAGGCTGTGATGGAGATTCTCGAGGCGTATGACTTGACGGGCTCGTTCCGTGCGGCGGCGGGCTTGGTTGGCTGTGATCACAAGACGGTCGCGTACTGGGTGCGGCAGCGTGAGGCGGCGGGTGGGATGCCGGTGGTGGAGCGCTCGCGGCCGGCGATGGAGGCGGTGTTCGCCGAGAAGATCGACGAGCTGGTCGATCGTTCGCACGGTCAGATCCGGGCGGATGCTGCGCACGGGAAGCTGGTCGCGATCGGCTACCTGGGGTCACCGCGGACGACACGGCGGTGGGTCGCTGAGTCCAAGCGGCGGTGGCGGCGCAAGCATGGTCGGCGGACGCGGCCGTGGATTCCGGAGCCGGGGTTGTGGATGCAGTGGGACTACGGTGACGGGCCGAGGGTCGAGGACCGCGCGACGGTGCTGTTCTGCGCGTGGCTGGCGTGGTCACGGTTCCGGGTGGTGGTGCCGCTGCGTGATAAGACGCTGCCGAGCGTGGTGATGGGCCTGGACCGCGCGCTGCGCATGTTCGGTGGCGCTCCGACGTACGCGCTGACGGATAACGAGAAGACCGTCTCGGTTGATCATGTGTGTGGGATCGCGGTCCGTAACCCGCAGATCGTGGAGGTCGCCCGTCATTACGGGTTGACGATCGCGACGTGCGTGCCCGCGGACCCGCAGTCCAAGGGCGGCTCAGAGGCGACTGTGCGGGTCGCGAAGGCGGATCTGGTCCCGACCGATCACAACCTGCGGCCCGGCTACGGGTCCTTCGCCGAGGTCGAGGCGGCGTGTGAGGCGTTTATGGCGGATGCCAACACGCGCCCGCACCGCTCCACGCTCGAGCCGCCGCTGTTCAGGCTGGCCCAAGAGCACGAGCGGTGCACCGACTGCCGAAACTGCCGCATACCATGTGTTTCGGTGAGACCCGCAAGGTGAACTGGCAGTCGCTGATCTCGGTGGGTGGCGCGCAGTACTCCGTCCCGCACGAGCTGATCGATCAGCGGGTGTGGGTTCGGATCGTTGGCGAGCAGCTGGTCGTGATCCATGTCGACGGGCCCGCGGGTCCGCGGGAGGTCGCCCGGCACCGGCTGACCACGCCGGGCCGGCCGAGCATCCAGGACGAGCATTACCCGCCGCGGCCGGCGGGCGCGCTCGATCGCCGTCCCCGCGCCCGCTCGGAGCAGGAGCGCGCGTTCCTCGGACTGGGCGATGGTGCCGAGGCGTGGTTGATCAAAGCGGGCGCCGCGGGCGCGCAGCGGGTGCGGCGCAAGATGGCCGAGGCGGTTGACCTCGCCAAGCTGCACGGCAGCGAGGAGGTCGATCACGCGCTGAAGCGGTGCGCTGACGCCGGCCGGTTCGGTGACGGGGATCTCGCGTCGATCCTCGCTCACCAGCAGACCGGGGAGCTGATCCTGTTCCCCGCCCGCTGCGAGGAGCACTCGCTGCAACGCTCCACGAAGTCGTGGGAGGGGCTGGGCCGATGACTCTCTACTACTCGAACATCCGCGTGCTGATCGACCCCGAGATGGCAGACCCGCTATCGGATGGCGGAGTCGCGCAGCCGCTGAGCGTGATTCTCACCGACACGTATGACCGGCCCGCGATGCGACCGGCTGCCAAGACGCTCGAGCCCGAGCAAGCCCGGGATCTCGCCTTCGAGCTGCTCGACCTCGCCCGCGAGGCAGAGCGGATGAGGAGGCCGCGATGACGGTCAAGACACCATCTGCGCCGCCGCTCCCGGACGAGCTCGAGCGCCTGCTGCACCGCTTGCGCTTGCCCTACGTGCGCAGGGCGGCGCCGGAAGTGATCGCCACCGCGACCGCGCAGCGCTGGGACCACGCAGAAGTGCTGCGCGTGCTGCTCGCCGAGGAGGCCACGGGGCGCGACCAAGCGACCATCCGGACACGCCGACGCGCGTCCGGGCTGCCGGCCGGCAAGACATTCGACGCCTGGGAACCCGAGCGGTCGGTGATCCCCGCCGCGACCCAGCAGGCGCTCCGCACGCTGGAATGGATCGACCGCCACGAGGTCCTCGCGGTCTGCGGCCCGTCCGGGACCGGCAAGAGCCATTTCATCGAAGCGCTCGGGCACCTCGCGATCGACAAGCGCCGCACCGTTGCGTGGCACACACCAGAGACACTCGCGCAACTGCTACGCCGCCACCGCGTCGATGACAGCGTCAACAAGGCGATCGGCAAGCTGATCCGCGTCGATCTCGTCGTGATCGACGATGTCGGCCTGCTCCCGATCTCCACCGACGCCGCCGAGGCCATGTTCCGCGTGGTCGACGCCGCCTACGAAAAACGCTCGATCGCGATCAGCTCGAACATCCACCCCTCAGGGTTCGACGAGCTGATGCCCAAAAGCCTCGCCACCGCGACCGTCGAACGGCTGCTACACCACGCCCACGTCCTCATCACCGACGGGCAAGACAGCTACCGACTCGCCCAAGCCACCGCCGGCAAGGGGGTCCAACCACTCCACTAAACACCACAAACAAGCATTTCTGTTGGTGGGGAGATTCGTGGCCACCAGCGGGGAGAAAAGATGGCCACCAATGGGGAAATTCGTGGCCGCCGTTGGGGAGAACTCGATGGCCATTGACATTTTCGCCGGGGACCTCTCCGTAGAAGCGTGGTGGTGAGAACCTCCCCGACGGTCGGGGCGGCCACCCATCAGGTCCCCGCCGGGGACCTCTCCCTAAGAGCGGCCTGGACGACAGCCGGTTCCCCTCCACGGCGCCTTCGATCAGGTCCCCACCGGGGACTTCTTCATAGAAGCACGAGCCCGGCACCGTTTGGAGATCGTCGATGCGGCGACGAACGTGGGGAACGCCGACGGACTGAGCCGCTTACGACCGACGCTCGATAATGTGCGTTACAGCGTCTTACCTCAGCAACCGGCGAGGATTTGTGACAGCTTCGCGCCGAGATCCGTCACCCGCACGTGGGCGGCTGGGCCTGAGCGGAACTCGTGGATAGGTATCGACAGATCGCCGAAGTGCTCGTGAAAGAGCCGACGCGTCGCGGGGAAGCGGTCGATGGCCCACCCGACGGGCGCGTCGGTCTCGGCGAGGAATCGAATCGCCCACTCCCCCAGGACGTATAGCTCGGGTTGGTCCGTTGAGGGCACGTGGGCCAGATGCACCAGGTCCCGGACGAGCAACCGGTCGCGCCTCGCGTCCGCGCCGTCCCACATCGTGAGCTGGAACCGCGCGACCCGGCGGTTCGTGTGCAGGTCGAACGGGTCCGTGGGGTCGGTGCGTACGGCCAAGGAGGCGTGGGTGACGTGCTCGCCCGGCTCTAGGAGGTGCGGCAGGATGAGTGCGATCGCTGCGGCGTGGATCACGTCGCTCAACCGCCCGAGCTTTTCGCGGGCCACGCAACCGGCTTCGAGCGCCGCCGGCGTGAGGACGTGCTTGTCGAGGACGCGCTGAACGTCATCGCGGTCGCAGCCGGCGAGCGCCTCCTCCAGACTCTCGATCGTGAGGGCGAGCGGTCCCTGGTCGACGAACCGCAGCAGCGCCGCGAACTTGCCGAGAATGTCGAACGGGTCTCCGACAAGGGTGAGCTCGTCGATACCGTGCGGCCGGTAGGCCGAGGCCGGAACGATCCGGTAGGTCATCGGGCCCATGTCGCCGTTGTTGGCGAGGAGCAGGTCGCCGATCTGCATCGTTACGCGCAGCTGGACAGGGTGCCCGCCTTCCGGAGGCGAGCAATAGAGCACGTTGTCCTCGTCGATCGACCAGTAGTCGGCGGTGAAGGAGCCCAGGTCAAACTTCCCCTTCTCGGCGAGCAGGACGAATGGCTCGTCCGGCCAGGTGGGCACGATGTAGCGGGGGCGGTCGACGGGTTCGTGGCTCAAGCAGGCACTAAGTCTCAGTCAACGGGATAGCACCGACGCTACCGGACGCGTGATGTCGAGGGGAAAACAACGGTCGGTGACTAAGAAGGCTGCGGAGCCGCCGTCCGCGCCGGTCTTCCGATCGGATACAGACGCGCGGCATCCTGAGCCTGTCCGGCCCCCCCCATCCGCTTGCCCGGCAAAACCCGAACTCCCCAAGACGCGAACGCACCGTCACGCCGTTCGTTGGGAAGTCCGGGGCTGACCGCAGTCGACGCCATTTGGTTGCCCCTCGTTGGTGTCGGGATCAAAGACGTTTTGCAGCTTCCGAATGGCACCGCAGGCAACGAATCAGCGAGCAGCCCGACCGTTCGATCGAGCTGGAAGGACGTAGGCAACGGTTTCAGAGCTGCTCGAACACCTCGACGACCATGCGTACATGGTTGCGTATTCCCTTGAGGAATCTGAGATCGTGCGCCATCCATTTCGTCTCTTGGCGCCGTGGCGGGATGGCGAACAAGGGGCGGATGCTCATCTCGACGTGCATTGTGATCTTCCTCGGGTAGGGCTTGGCGAAGCGGAGTCGCGCGAGCATCGGGTCTCTGTCCGCCTCCCACGTCGGTCCGTTTGCGGGGTGCCAGGAGTCGATGACCGGGGAACCGTTGTCGGTTGTGACATTCATCAATCCTTCGCTGGGCATCGCACCAAATGTCCCGATCTGCCGGTGCTTGTCAGCGTTAGAGAACCTGTTGAGATGAGCGAGGGGATCGGCTTTCGGGTCCGACTGGTGGTTGTAGGGCTGGAAGCGCTCGATCTCAACGAGACCGTGTTTGATGCCACTCAGGCTCCCCCCGATTTTCGGCTGCTTCCCGACGGCGACTTTGGTTCTGTAATCCCGCGAGTCTTCAAAGATGGGGAACTGATGGCGCGTTGTAAGGGTCGTCTGACTCGCGATGGCAAGAGCGGTGATGATGTAGTCGAGCGCGGATCGAAGGTTATGATGAACGTCTCCGGCGATGGCTGCTAGGTGCAGACGCTCCGGGACCTCTTCTCGCATCAGAGTGATCTCGCACCATCCTGTCTTTTGGTCGACCTCTCCAGCGTGGGGGGTGTACGGGCGCGTCTGTTTCAGGACCCGTTGAGCTTCTCGTTGAAGGCTGTCGAGGTGGTGACTAGCCCGGTCCACCTTTGCCCTGGATTCGCTGAAATCGAGGCGTAGCGGAGGCATCGTCACGATAGCCTGGCAGCAATGGTCAGCGACTATCAAGGCATCCGAACAACGAAAGCCCACCTCGAACCTAGCTGGCTCGTGCAGGCGGGCTTCCGTCGGATTGGTCTAAGGACCCTTGCGGGCCACAAGACCGAGGCTCTCCACGCGAATCTTATCGGCTATTTGGGTTGCCGAAACTGGGGGGCCGGGATTCGAACCCGGATCTCTTGGTTGAGAGCCTCGTGTCTTGCCTTTAGACCACCCCCCAACGCCTGGCCCGAAGGCGGGCGACGCGATGGTATCGCGTGCTGGCGGCGCGAAGTACCATAATCCGTCACGGCGGCGATGGTCTAGGAAGCTAGTGCTTCGTGGCGTGGCTGTGGCGCCGCTTGTCCAGCTCAGCCTGTCCGGCGAGCTCTCCATAAATCCGGGTTATCGCGCTGTCGCACCCGTCAGCGACGCTCGCTACGGCCACGCTCGGCTAGGCCAATCCTCGCGGTTCGGAGCACCTCGCCAGCGCGTACTCCTCGTGGCGCGCCGCAAGCCGACGGTCCCTGACCGAGAATCCCGGATCGCTGCGCGATCGCTCGCTTGTGCGCAAGACGCACGAGCTGCCGTTCACGACGTTGAGCGTCCGTTACGACGACGCGATCAAGATCCGGTAGGCCATTCTGGGGTAGCCGCGACGCGCGAAAACCTGACGATCCTGGTGCGGATGTTCACCGAACTGCTGCATGTCGACGACGAGCTGACGAGGCAGTTCCGCTAGCTCACTCGTCAACCCGCGCGCGCCGCGGGAGGGATCAGCGCAAAGGTGGATGACGCTCCCTCGAACTTGGTTAAGCGGTCCAACAGGAGTTAGGCTCGCAGACCCGCTGAGATGACCGGGCCCTGTCGACACCCTGTTCATCGACAAGTGCTGGAGCGGGTACAGCGGTCCGGATCGAATGCCCCCGGTCGCGATCCATGACCAGCCGAATGGGCTCCAACTCGGACTACCGTACATTCGTTGTCATGGCTAGGAAAGATCCCGTTGTGTGCCCCGGTTGCGGCTCGTCCATCAGCGAGGACCGCGAGTGCCGCGAGTGCGGCGAGGATCTCTGGGAGCACGAGAAGCTTCCGCTGAGATCTGATTGGGAGCTAGATCAAGCTGCTGGCGACGAATCAGCCCCTCATGTTTACGATGAGGAGCCTGAAATTCTCGATTTGGCGAAGCGCCGAGTTGACGCGGTGTCTGCCAGCCGCCAACGTGGCGATTTGGGATTCCGGGATGTCACCAACCCGGTGTATCGCACTTCCTACGCGCTGCGATATTTCCTCGGCAGACCAAACTTCAACCGATACCGGTTTCCCGACGAAAAGCAAAGGCATCGTACGGAGCTCGAAAAGGTCGTCTTGAGGGCGCTAGCTCCCGGCGAGCAGCTCCTTGCCAGCGGCTACACGAACGATCACCGCGTTGCGGTGATTACCAGCCAACGATTGATCAGCATAAAGTCTAAAAAGCGCCTCGAGGCGCATCAGCTAACTGATGTCTCTGACATTCGTCTTGCAAAGCTGGCTTTCTCGGGCGTGGTCAAATGCCGTGTCAAGCCAGGACTTGGAGGCACGAGGGTCTTCACGATCTTTCCTCTCGAGGAGGCAGTCGTGTTCGACGATGTGCTTAGGCGCCGAGCGGCTGCTCTGCAGCCGCCAGTTCGTGTCATCGTCTCTCAACCAGCAGCGCCGGATCACGCGCTCGCTACGTCTGATGCCCTCGAGACGCTACAAAAGCTGGCCGAGCTCCACGATGCGGGAATACTCAGCGACGAAGAGTTCTCGGAGAAAAAGACTGAGCTGTTGAAGCGCATCTGACTCCGAGGTGCGTCGACGGGCACCCCGCGCGGGAGCTGGCACGTAACGAAGCTCGGTGCTGTCCGCGGAGCGACGCTTCGCGCTGGTGCCCCACTTCGATCAGTACCGCGAACTTGCTGTTGACGAAGCGAGCATCAGGCCGGCGGCGCGGGTTGCGGTTGACGAGGCGTCCCCACGTGTGAGCGATGTCGGATCCTGCATCAGTAAGCGCAAGGACTCCTAGCTCCCGGTTGAATTGGCGGTACTCCGCGGGATGGGGCCAGTTTAGGCGCGATGTTGGTCTAGGACCGCCTCGAACTGAGCTGGACGGACCTGGGTCCTTCTGCGGCGGTGCGGCACGGTAACGTCGACCCCACAACGAGCCGTCGTTGCGCTTGGTCGATGTTTCGGGAACCGGGCGAGCGACGAAGTTGGTAAGCCCATGGCGGCCCCAGGGGGCCTTCGCCATCCGGCACAAACGGGTCCGGTTGCGGTGAGTTGACTGGAGGGGCAGCCACAGTCGGGCCCGCAGTTCACTCCTGTGAAGCGTCGCAGTTAGTGAGCTCTGAGATGACGCCCTCACTAGAGCCGAACGCGAGTGAGCAGGGAGCATGTTCTTGCACTCCAAAAACATTTCGCGGCTGCGGTATCGTTGCCCGGTGCGGACGACTCTGTTCGGCCGGCTAGCGCGCCATCCTCGGACATTGGGTCGCGAAGAGGGCGAGGATCGCCTGACCGAGGTGCTTGCGGCTGTCCTGGATCATCCGGCATGCATTGGGCTTGCCCAATGGGTCGTCCGTGGCTGGCTTGAGGCGGGGCTCAACGGACAAAAGCACGGCGATGTCGCGCGACACAAGCGATTGCTCGATTCCTTGGCGACGGAGGATCGGGCGTGCACGATACGGACTCAGTTCTTCGTGACAGCAGCAGGGAGGAAGCGCCGTCCGGATCTCGAGCTCCGCTTCGCAACCCCCGGAGAAGCGGACATTGTGATCTGGGTTGAGGCAAAGCTCGGGTCGAAGCCACACACGAGACAGCTATACGACTACGCCATTGCACAGCGAGTCGAGGCCGACCTGAGCGACGCTGTCGTGGTTCTGGTAGCGCCGCGGGCCGATTATGCCCGGTTCAGTGACGACGAGATCCCCGATGATGTGCCCCAACCGACTTGGCAGTACACAGCTTCCCTCTTGAGTGCGTTTGAGGCTCGGACCTCAACCGCACGATTCCTTGTCAGCGAGCTTCAGAACTATCTGAGAGAGGAACGGCTCATGGATCCCGAGAAACTGACACCTGAGCATCTGGTTGCATTCGCCCACCACACAGAGGCCGTCGAGGCACTCCGGATGATCTGTGAACAAGCGGACGCCTATGTGACGGAACTGTGGACACGTCCGGGTCAAGATCACACCGATACTCGCTGGGGAGAAACCTGGCACCTTTACCCATCACACCGGGCCGGCGATCCGCCCGTATCCGATTGGACTTTTGCTTGGAGCCTGTTCCCCGACAGCAGCCAGTACTTTCGCGACGGGCGAAACGGGGTTCCTCGACTTGTCGCAGGGGCGAACGCCCAACCGGGAGAGCTCCAGACCGTCGGCGATCTCGCCCGCACACAACTGCGCAAAGACGGCTTCCAACTCCTGGCAAAGGGCGGCATGTGGTCGGGCAAGGGTGACAAGATTTGGCGCTTGGCCTATCCGGAGGACGTTCTCGCGGGATCATCCATAAAGGCGCAGGGCGATGCACTGGGAGCGTGGATCGTCGAGTCGTTCGAGCAGGCTCGTGCTGCCCTCGTGCTGTGAGTCGCGAGGTGGCTTGAGCAATTTCGAGAGCGACCTGCGCGGGGCTGCCCAGCTCATTGACTCCGCAACATCGTTCAACCCGGGGGTTCCAATGCGCGGAACCTCAAGCGGGTACGCCTGCGGCGAGCGGAGATTGGCGAGCCCCGATCCGGCCGAACTCTTGCCCGAGACTGTTTCCGGACGCGCCCAACCGGCCAGGCGACTCCTCGAACAACCCGACGAGCGGCGCAGCGAGCCACTTCGAGACGCGGGAGCAACAGGACCCGATCCCCAACTCCGGCGTGACAGCTAGCGTCAGGTTCACGCGTTGTCCGGCGGCTGCGAGCGGTTGTGGTCCGGTCGGGTGACTGCGCGCGCGAAGGCTTGGTCGAGGCGCTGCAGTTCTTCGGGTCTGAGCTTGGCGCTGAGGTAGCGGTCTGTGGTTGCGAGCTTGGCGTGCCCGAGAAAGTCACGGACGAACACGGCGTCCGACGTGCGTGCAACCAGGCTACCTGCAGCATGTCGTAGCCCATGCAGCCGTACTGGACGGAGCCCGGCTGCGGCGCAGCCGCGTTTGTAGCGCCGTCGCAGTGCTGAGGCGTCGAGGCGGCGACCCCAGCGGTTCGCCAACACGTAGTCGTCTGGGGCAAGAAACTCCTCGCGATCGGCGAGGCGGGCCAGGGTCGCGGCGGCGGGTGTCGAGAGGGGCACGAAGCGATGCCTTCGCCCTTTTGGCAAGGTTTCCTGGCCGGCTGACAAACCGCGCCGGACCAACAGGAGTCGGTCTGGCAGGTTCACATCTTCCCAGCGGAGCGTCAGCACCTCGCCGAGACGAAGGCCGGTGTAGAAGAGCAGTCGGAAAGTTTCGGCGTCGCGGCTATCCTCGTGCCGGCGGGCGGTCTGTTCGAGGGAATCCGTAGCCGGGCGCGTTCCGCGATGCTCACCCGTTTCGCAGCAGCGCGCAAGCGCCTCGACCTCCTCGACTTCGTAGTAGTCGAGCGCCGGCGGGGGATCTTCACGGCGTTTGTCGGTTCCCGTGACCGGGTTTGAGGTCAGGGCAAACGTGTCGCTGCGGCAGCCGTAAGTGAACATCGCTGCGAGTACTTGGCGGTGCTTGTTGACGTTCCGGGGTTTCAGACCCTGGCGGTCAAGCGATCGCAGGAAGGTGGTGACCTCGCTGGTGGTCACCACCGAGGCGGCTCTGTCGCCGAATGCCGCCATGATCCGTCCGTGGCTCTGTCCCTGACCGCGCTTGTGCGGCTGGCCCGGCTCACGCAGCAAGAACCGGTAGTCCTCAATCGTCGACGGCTTCGCGCCGCGAACCTCCCCGAGGCAGCTCATCCATTCTCGCCCAAGCTCGCGGACCGTGATTGACGCTTCGGCGGCTCTGACCAGCCGTCGTTCTTCTTCAGCGAGCTGGCGTGCGTGATCGGCCATCGCGGCCATCGCGGCGACATTCGCGGCGCGCTCCTCAAGCCAACCGTCAGGACAGCGTCCGCGACGCTTTCGCCACGCGCCGGCTTCGTCGCGTTCTTGCCAGGCCAGACCGAGCCGGCGCTTCTTCAGTTGCCACGCGGCTCCCTGACCGGTGCGGTACCGCCATTGGGCGTCCCAATACGCCTTCCCGCGGGCTCCGTCCCGCAGCCTGACGACGAGATTGGTTTGTTCGATCGAGCTCGCCATGACGCAGATCCTAGCGGGCGCTTCGGATTGGGCATCAACTGGGCATCAACTGGATTGGGCATCAGATTGGGCATCAAACGAGACTCGATTACCCGCTTTTGCGGGCTGTTCTCCGCTAGGACTTCCGGCAAAATGGAAGCCGGTTGTATCGTCAGCCGCTGCTTTGCAAGCAGGAGGTCGCCGGTTCGATCCCGGCTGGCTCCACTTCACAGATTCCCTGCAAATCGGCCGGTTTGCGCGCTGTCGTCGCCAGGGAATTGAAATGAGTCTACGGAGGAGGGGGCGTGGCGGGGGCATCAGTTCAACACGCGGGACGGTACGACCCGATTCGTCTAGGAGAACACTGAGAGCTATGGGGTCGCGGCTGAGAGACCCGGTTTCGCGATCGCGCGGGACTGAGTGCCGGTGCTAGGCGGCGGCTGAGCCGGCCCGGCGGATGCTCGCATTCCGCGCAACGCGGGGAAGTCGGCGTGACCCACGAGATGCTCGTTGTTCGACGCAGAGCAGGACTCTGTGACCGATCAACCCGCTTCCTGGTGCGACCGTACGCCTGAGGCGGTCATGCCGGAGGGGTGCTGCCGCGATGACATGCTGACCCGGATTACGAGGTCGACGGTATGCGCCAGGCCGCCACGCCGAGCGCCCTGTGGCTCGGGCCTCGCACGCGCCTCACCAACGTAACCCTCCCTACGGCCCGTCTGGCTGAGGCGGGACGTGTAGGGCCTTGCGCGATGTCGGGTCGCAGCCTGGACTCAACAGCGCGCAGCCGGACGTCGTGCCCGACCCCTGGCATGCGCTGTTCATGATTGACTCGCCGAGACTTCAGCTCCGGATACTGGCCCGGCCGCCGGCACGGTCTTCGCCCCGGACCGCTCGCGGTTGCCGACGAGGTCGAGTCGCCTTCTCTGGCCGGTCTCGCCGCGCCCGATCAAATCGTCCTTGCAACAGAGTCCGGCGAGAGCCACCCGTGCCCGGTGTCTCTCGCGACATCGGGGTCGGTGTCGGCGCGGGACGTGGGTGGATCCAGATAACTTGGTGCGTGTCAGCTCCCGTTCACGGGCAGCTGGGTCACGGTTCGGTCCGGATTGACGTAGACCAAGCCGACGCTGGTGCCGAGACCGCGCACGATCGGTGTCAGCTTGCCGGTGCTGAGATTCACCCGGACCAGCTCGCCGTCGGATGTGGTGGCGTAGGCGGCGCCTTTCACAAACGGCCCGGTGATCTTGTAGAGGGACGATTTCGCCA
>Ga0302324_100013782_pt1 | contig 16355 bp, 15 predicted proteins | sample Palsa_T0_1_FD_201949 | JGI IMG/M metagenome (GOLD analysis project Ga0302324, IMG submission 201949) | Peat permafrost microbial communities from Stordalen Mire near Abisko, Sweden - Palsa_T0_1 | ecosystem: Environmental > Terrestrial > Soil > Palsa > Peat permafrost | place: Sweden: Abisko...
CACCGCCAGGAGTTGGTCGATGGATTGAGCCGTGACGGGTGAGAGCGCCCGACCGAAGCGCCCGACCGCGTGCGGAGCGAACGTGTCGGGAACCCACCCCGAAGCGTTGTTGATGAGAATCTGGACCGGCCCGAGCGCCTCCTCGGCAGCTTCGAAGAGACCAGGTATCGACGCGCTGTCAGAAAGGTCGGCTTCGACTGCGATGGCCCGGCCCCCCGCCGCGACGATGGCTTCGACGACCATGTCGGCCCGACCCATCCGAGTGGCCCGATAGGCCGCCGGCAGTGATGGATCGTCGAGCCCTCCGAGCTTCTCCGTCCGCCAGAACGTGCACAGGACCGCCACGCCTTGTGACGCCAGCGCCTTGGCGGTGGCGGCGCCGATGCCATGGTTGGCTCCAGTGACCAGAGCGACCCGTGGCGGAGGAGACCCGCTACCAAGTGTGGACATGAACAGGAGTGTCCTGGTGCGACAGGTTCAGCGCAAGCTGGGGAGGCGGTCGAGGACGGCTTCCGCCTCGGCCACAAAGCGCCGTACCAGTTCGCCGGCCGGAACGAGGTCGGTGATGGCTCCGACACCCTGACCGGCGGGATAGCACTCTTTGTCCAGGTCGACGCCGTCAGTGAAAGAGTCGCCTCCGAGGTGCATGGTGCCCGAGCCGTAGGAGACGGCAAGCTGTTCGGGAAACTTCTTGAGCTCTTCGGGATGGGCGTCGAAGTGGTCGGTGTACGTGTTGCGCACCACCCGCATCGTTTTGCCTGAGTAGGCCCGGCTAACGGTTGTCTGATCTTCCCGACTGGCCAGAAGTGTGTCCTTGTACCCGAGGACGCTCCGGGCTTCGGGTGTGGCGATGAACCTGGTGCCGACCCAGATGCCATCGGCCCCGAGGGCCAGCGCGGCGGCCAGGCCGCGACCGTCGAAGATGCCGCCGGCCGCCACTACCGGGACTTTGTCGCCTACGGCGTCGACCACCTGGGGGATGAGGGGGAGCGAGGCCACCTGCCCAGTGTGCCCACCCGCTTCAGTGCCCTGGGCCACCACCAGGTCGCATCCGGCCTCGACGGCGCGGACGGCGTGCTCCACCTTTCCGCACATATTGACCACCAGCACGTTGTGGCGATGGCATTGCTCGATCACCTCGGTGGGCACCCCGAGCGCGGCCACAAAGGCCGTGGCACCTCCGTCGATGATGATCTGGACCTGGTCGGCCATGCTGCCGGGCATGGCGGTGAGCAGATCGACCGCGAACGGTTTGTCAGTGGCCGCCCGCACGGCGGAGATCTCGGCCTCCATGGTGGCCGGGCTCATGGTGCCCGCACCCAGGCAGCCGAACCCACCCGCCTCGGAGACCGCTGTGCACAGCTCGGAATAGGACACGCCTCCCATGCCGGCCAGCATGACCGGGTGTTCGATGCCCAGCAGTTCAGTCAGACGTGTGCGCATGGAGGTCAGTCTTCCTTTGGATGTTCGACAGCCCCAGACGAGGCATGGTCGGGTTGTTGCCGGGACCGTAGCGCGACCGCGGCGCTGAAGGGAGTTGGCGGCCCATTCCCAGCGCACGTGAGGATCGGCGCAGTAGGCCCGACGGGTTCAGTGCGAGGAGCGGGGTGCCGCGCTATGAGCCGGGGTGGACCGGTTGGTCGAGCGCCGCCGCGGGGTGAGTCTCTGCCACCATCTGCTGGTAGCGCCGCGAGATGTCCTGGCGATCGTTGACCTCAGGGACAGTTTCCTCGGCCAGGCGAAAGATCATTTCGGCCTGGCGCATGAGGACCAGCCGCTGTTCGCCGGATGTGGTCTCGGTCATGATGGAGGCCAGAGCGTCCAACAAACGGATGATGACCGCCGGCATGCCCCGGGCTGATTGACGGATCTTGTCAAACGCTCGGTTGACCATCCTGGAATACGAGTGGTCGAACTCAATGAGTCGCACCCGGCCGTAGCCGTCGCGGTACACGCCTTCGGCGAGCTTCCGCCCGGATATCTGGCTGAGACCTGCCGAGAGCCAATCAATACAGGTGAGGGCGGTGAAGGTGTCGTTGACGGCCGGCGAGAGAGCGCGGATCGCAATTTCAACCAACTGGTCAATGGCAAAGACGGGATCCTGCATGAGGGTCCGGTGTGGACCGGTGACATGGGCCTTGGCCAGTGCTAGACCAACCTGCTGGGCCGCCCCTCCCGGCCACACTGTGGCGAGCGGGTGCCCGGCCGATATGAAGTGGCCCGGACGATGGTCGAGGCGGATGACGGAGTCCGTGTGTGAGGCAATGTCGACCAATTGGGCATACCCGACAAACTGCAGATACCCGCTCTCCGTCGACGGCACCGTGGTACCCCGCTCCTCAATGAGTTCGAGCAGTTCAGCCACGGACCGACCGATGCCTACCTGTACGGGTGGAGCGATGTCGTTGTGACGGATCGGAAACTCGGCGTCAACCGCGTGCAAAAGGTCGCGAGCGATTCCGGCAATCACTTCCGGTAGCTGAATCGATTTGGCGATGTGGTGAATGAAATAGATGAGAACCCCGAGGTCCACTAGCAGCATCCCTTCGGACACAGTGATGGAGAGATGGGGCACGAAGTCGCCGTGGGACGTGTTGGTGATTGATCCGAGGGCTAGTACCGAATACACGAAGGTGGCAACGAATATTCCGAGCGTGACCTGATTGCCGGGGTCCCGCACGAAGTTGCGCATCATTCGGGGTCCGAACTGCTGGGACGCCAGCGTCAGGGCCAGAATGGTGATGGAGAACACCACGCCGACAACGGTGATGACGGCGGCGGCAATGGCGATGAGCACCTGGCGTCCAGCGTCGGCACTTCCTGTTCGGATCCAAAACGGCAGTGAGATGTGGTGGTGGAAATCTGCCAAGTCGATCTGGAACGTCACCACGAACAGCAACGTGGCGAACACAATCAGGAGGGTCGGGACGAGCCAGAAAGTGGTGCGCAGCGCCTCCAAACGCCAGCTGGGCAGCTTGTGCTTGGTGTGGCGCACTCTCTCGGTCGGGTTGGTGGCGCCTTCCTGATCAACCATGGTCGACCGTGAAGGAGGGCACGAACGGGACCAAGGGCGAAGCAAATTCCGCCAACGGCAATGGGGGAAGGAAGGGGTGGGTTCTGGTCATTTGCGCGGTCCAGCTGCTCGCCGACCAGTCTTCCCGGCACACCCTTGAGGGACATATTAGCTGGTGGGGGACAGGGCCCGACGACAGACGCCCGGTAAGACCGATCCCTTCGTCGCCTCCCGTCGGCCTTCGACTGAATCCGATTGGGTGCCATTGTCTTTGATTCAAAATAGTTTTAAGGTAAGATCATTATGACGGATACAAAGGTGCGGGCCGCCGCCCCAAACGGATCACGGCCTGAACCTGATGGGGCGCACCACGACGCGACATCTGAGGATGCGTTCGAACTGCTTCTGGCTTTTATCCGTCTCACCAGGAACGCCAAGCACAATGAAGAAGTTCCCAACCGCATCCAGACGCTCTTGAACGACGGGGCGCTGGCCCCCCGACACCTGACGACCTTCGCCATTGTGGCCATGCACGGGCCATTGTCGGTTTCCGAACTGGCTCGGCGTGAAGGATGCGCCACAACGACAGCCAGCCTGCTGGCAACACAGTTGGCCGACGCCGGATTGGTGGAACGCCGTGAAGACACCGCCGACCGTCGCAAGACAGTGATCACCATGGCACCGTCGTACCGCAAGGACGGGGCGCAAATTTTGGCCGCCCGCCTGGCCCCGTTACGCCGGGCGCTGGCTCGCATGGGCCCGGCTCAAGCACGGTCCATGTTGGATGGCCTGGCCATACTGGCCGAAGAGATCACATGATGGGTGGAACCACCAGCACTGGCGCCCGGACGATGAGGAGAAGCGAATGACTGTTGCGGCGGCGCCTGTTGTCGAAGCGATCACCAAGCGGCGCCTGTGGATCATTCTGGGAGCTCTGCTCATGGGCATGCTCCTCGCCGCGCTGGACCAGACCATTGTGTCAACGGCCTTGCCGACCATCGTCGGTGACCTGCATGGCGGGTCCCACCTGGCCTGGGTGGTCACGGCGTATCTGCTGACCTCAACCGTCTCGACGCCGCTGTGGGGAAAGCTGGGTGACCAGTACGGCCGGAAGTTCTTTTTTCAGGCGGCCATCGTAATTTTCGTGCTCGGTTCCGCTTTGGCGGGATTCAGCCACACCATGACGCAACTGATCATGTTCCGCGCCGTGCAGGGACTGGGCGGTGGAGGATTGATGGTGGGAGCCCAGACCATCATCGGTGACGTGGTCTCGCCCCGCGAACGGGGGCGTTACATGGGCCTTTTCGGGGCCATGTTCGCTCTGGCCACGGTCATCGGACCTCTCATGGGCGGACTCTGTGTCACCTACCTGACGTGGCGCTGGGTCTTCTACATCAACCTGCCGCTCGGCGTCTTGGCACTTTTCGTTACCGCGGCCGCCCTTCCGAACGCATTGGCGCGGGTGCACCATGCCATTGACTATGCGGGGACATTGCTTCTGTCGGGAGCGGCCACTTCGCTCATCCTCTTCACAAGTTTGGGCGGGATCTCGTGGAGTTGGACCTCGCCGCAGAGCATCGCTCTCGGGGTCGGGGGAGTGGCATTGGCCCTCCTTTTCCTCCTGGCCGAGCAGCGGGCCAAGGAGCCTGTCATCCCGCTCAAGCTCTTCAGGGTGCAGGTGTTCTCGGCCGCCAGTGCCATCGGGTTCGTCATGGGTTTCGCCATGTTCGGGGCCCTGACCTTCCTCCCACTCTTCCTGCAGAATGTGAAGGGCGTCAGTCCGACCGCTTCGGGGCTGCGGATTCTGCCGCTCATGGGCGGCATGCTCGGTGCCTCCATCCTTTCGGGCCGGCTTGTCACGCGCTGGGGTCGTTACAAGGCCTTCCCCATTGTGGGTACCGCACTCATGACCGTCGGAGCATTCCTGATGTCGCTCATCGGGCAGCACACCGGAGCTTGGGTGATGGCGGGCTACATGTTCGTCTTCGGGGTGGGTCTCGGCCTGATCATGCAGGTTCTGGTGGTGGCGGTGCAGAACGCCGTCTCCTACAAGGATCTGGGGGTGGCCACGTCGAACGCCACGTTCTTCCGGATGCTCGGTGGTTGTTTCGGGACGGCGGTGTTCGGTGCCATCTACGCCAATGTCCTGCTCCACAAGCTGGCACCGACCATCGCAGCGCTCCCACACACCGGCGGGTCCAAACTCAACCTTTCGACCCAGGATCCATCGGCGCTGCACGCCCTGGCCCGGTTGGCCCCCGAGGTCTACGAAAAAGTCCTCACAGCCATTACGGGCACGGTGCAGACGGTGTTCCTGGTAGCCGTTCCCATCGCCTTCGTGGCGTTCCTCCTGAGCTGGCTGCTGCCGGAGTTGGAGTTGCGCAAGACGGTGCAGACCGTCGACACCGGCGAGGGATTCGGATCTCCCGTGCCGCGCTCGTCGCTGCAGGAGATTGAGCTGGCTCTGCAACGGTTCGCCGATCGCGAGAACCGGGCTGAGTTGTACGAGACGCTGGCCCAGCGGGCCGGTATCGATCTGCCGCCGCGGTCGTGTTGGCTGCTCTACCGGCTGGCCGACCGTCCGGCCTGCACGGTGCAAGAAGTCGCCACCAGGTTGAAGGTTGACCAGGACATCATCCAGCCGGGAGTGGAGGGTCTGGTCGCAGCCGGCATGGTCGAGGAAGTCACGCGGGACACCGAGTGTGATCTGACGCTGACGCCGTTGGGACTCACGGCCATCGACCGCTTGACGGAAGCCCGACGGGGAGGACTGACCGAACTGCTCGAAGGCTGGAACCCCGAGGAACACCCCGAGGTTATCGACATGGTCAAGAATCTGGCCAGTGCCCTCCTGGCTGATGATCAACGCCTGGTGAGTGATGCCATGCCAAAGGCGGTGGCGGTGAGCGGCGGGTCGTAACGAAATCTGGGTGTTGTGCCGAGTGCCGAGCGCCGAGCGCCGAGCGAGATGGTGCTGCGGCGTCAGTTGCTGGTGCCGAGGGTTCTCCGCAACGTTGCTTTGGCCTCGTCGTCGGCACCGATGGCGTCCAATCCGAGCAGGGCGGCCCCGAGCACAGGTGGCGCGCTGAGGCGGATCAGCAGGGCGTTCGGAGCCACCGCGTGAATTCCTGCGGCCACCCGGGCGTGAAATCCTTCGTCCTCGGTCTTAAAGATTCCGCCACCGAGGACGACCTCGACCGCATCATTCTCCACGCCCAAACGGGAGATCGCCGCAGCAGCGAAGAGCGCCACCTCGTCGGCCAGGGAGTCGGCGGCTTCTCGTGAGGGCGCATCACCGTCAGCCGCCGCTCCGAGGAGCACCGGGGCCAGCTCGAACAGGCGGCCATAGCTGAGCTCCCCCGTGTAGACGGCGGTCAGCACGGCTTCAGCGTCGGCGAGCTTCAGATGGGCCGGTACCCGCTCGGTCAACATGGTGGGAGGTCCTCGGCCATCGCACGCCCGCAGCGCCAGGCCGAGAGCGCGCACACCAAGCCAGCTCCCTCCCGGGGCGAAATCACCCGAGAGCTCAGCCAGTGCGGGAAAACGGACCGAGTTTCCGTGGGGGCCGACGCCGGCACAGTTGAGGCCGGTACCGCAGACCACACCGATGCCCCAGGTGGAGGTCGTGCCCGACCGCATCACGGCGAAGGTGTCATTGCGCACTATGTGTGAGCCGGTCCACCCACGCAGCGAGATGGACGGGACGAGTCGCTCCTCGTCTACCGGGAGGTCAATTCCGGCCAGGCAGTAGACGCCGACTGGGCAGAGTGGGAACGGTGGATCAGCCAAGCCGGCGTGAGCCACCGTGTCGGCGATGACCTCACCCAGGGCGTCCAGCGCGGCGTCGAGACCCACCATCTGGTGATTGCTCGGTCCTCCCCGTGCCCGGCCCAGCACTGTGCCATCGGGGGCCACCAGCACGGCGTCGGTCTTAGAGGCCCCGCCATCAATGGCCAGAACGACGGGTTCGAGGTGGCCGGTCACGCTCGGATAGTACGTTGCCCACCGTGGGGATAAAGGTTGCAGTCGTCGGTGGTGGCAGCACCTACACCCCTGAACTCGTCGACAGTATGTGCGATCACGAGGATCGCATGGTCGTCGACGACCTGGTGCTGCTCGACCCGAACGAGGAACGCCGCGAGGCGGTCGGGGGCTTGTCCGAGAGGATCCTGCGGGCTCGGGGCTGGAAGGGCACCTTTTCGACCACAGCCGATCGGGATGCCGCGCTGGAGGGGGCTGATTTCGTCGTCGTCCAACTCCGGATCGGGGGTCAGGCGGCTCGCCACGTCGACGAGACCCTGCCGGTCGGCTACGGCTGCCTAGGGCAGGAGACCACCGGGGTCGGTGGGCTGGCCAAGGCCTTGCGCACCGTGCCTACCGTGTTGGAACTGGCTGAGGAGACGGCCAAGCGGGCGAATCCCGGTGCCTGGTTCGTGGATTTCACCAATCCGGTCGGCATAGTGACCCAGGCCCTCATTGACGATGGGCATCGGGCGGTCGGCCTGTGCAATGTGGCCATCTGGGCGCAACGCCGCCTCGGGCATTACCTGGGAGTCGATCCCGACACGGTCGACATTGAGCATGTGGGTCTCAACCATCTGACATGGATCCGTTCGGCCCGGATTGCCGGTTCGACGCAAGAACGCCTGCCCGAGCTCTTCGACCGGTTCGGACCGGAACTCGAGCTGGAAAGCGGTGTCCCTCTTGACGTCCTGCGCCTGCAGGAAGCTTTGCCGTCCTACTACGTCCACTACTACTACCAGCACGATGCCGAGGTGGCCCAGCAGTCGGTGCCCGGTCATCGATCGCGGGCCGATGTGGTGGCGGAACTGGAGACCAAACTGCTGGCCGAATACCGCGACCCGACACTGGTGACCAAGCCTCCAGCGCTTTCATACCGCGGGGGTGCGTTCTATTCGCTGGCGGCGGTACGGCTGATGGCATCCCTCCATGCCGGTACGGGCGACATCCAGGTCGTCGACATGCGCAATGACGGTGCCATCCCAGGCTTGCCCGAAGATGCCGTGGTGGAGACGCGAGCGATGGTCGATGCCGAGGGGGCCCATGCGTTACCCCAGCGTCCATTGCCGCCTGAGATGCTGGGCCTGATCCAACACGCCAAGGCATATGAGCAGTTGGCCGTCAGGGCGGCGCGCTCGGGGAGTCGCAATGGTGTGGTCCGCGCCCTTCTGGCCAATCCGCTCGTCGGCCAGTACCCGTTGGCGGCCGAACTGGCCGATGCCCTTCTGGCCGCCAATCGGCACCATCTCCCTCGCTTTTTCCCTGGCTCGTGACGGAGCAGTTGGTCCGGGTCAGCGTCGCCGGGACCAGCGTTCTGACCAGGCGTTCAGCGGAGCAATAGCTAGGCCAAGCTCCCCTGAGTGCTGAGTTCGATGAAGCTCAGCTGCTCGACGTCACCATGCTGTGTGGTTGGTACCACGCCATCAGCTTTACCGCTCGCGCTGCTCGAGTGTCACCGGAGCCGGGAGCGCCGAGGTTCGCCGACGTCCGATGATGGCTCCCGGAGCGGAGCGGAGCGGCGTGGCCGGTGCTATCCCGCGTTGTCGGTGGGTTGCGTGGTGGCCGGCACCGGGCGGGTCGATGTCGTGGTAGTTGCCGTGGAGCCGGTGGCGGGAGTGGTGGTGCTCGTGGTTGTTGTCGTTGTGGTTGGGGCGACGAAGGGAGAGAGTTCCCCCCGGGCATCGGCCAGGCTGGAGGATGGGGTGGCCGCCAGATTCGTGCAGCTGCGTGCCGCGTTCCACGACGAGACGGCGGCAGTCGCCGGAGAACCGCTCAGAGGTTGGGGCAGCCCGCCGAGGATGGTGGCGGGTCGGAAGGTCACTGATGTGATGTGCCGTCCCATGGCGGTGAGGATGAGCGATCCACTGCTCGTCTCCGGGGCGGTGTTGTCGTAGAAGGCGAAGTTGCCCAGGCCGTAGTCGACATAGGCCGAGCCGAGGTACCCGCCACCTTGGAGGACATGTGCGTTGGTACCGATCACGATGTCGGCTCCGGCCTTGACCAGTTGTTGAGCCAGCGGCTCCTGGTCCGAATTGGGACACGTGTCGGTTTCGGTGCCCCAGTGCAGGTACACGATGACCGTATCTGCGGTGTGGCGCACCGCCTGAACGGCCCGTACCAGCTGTGTCGGGTCAAGGGCTGAGGCTACGCCGGGCTGCGTTGACGTCGCCGTCCAGGTGCTGACCAGATTGGCGGCGATCACCTGCGTCGCCGCAATCACGGCGATGCGCTGCCCGCTGATCGTCACCCGGTACGGGGCGAACGCCTGCGTCAGATTCCGGCCGATCCCGATGATCGGGAACTGCGACTGTTTGGCGATGGCCAAATTCTGAGCCAGCCCCTCGGGGCCACAGTCGACGGCATGGTCATTGGCCTGGCTCGCCACGGTGATGGTGGCGCTGCGCAGCGACGTGATGGCGGTCGGCGGTGCATTGAAGATGAAGGGTTTGTCCTGGGGCTGCGGGCACGTGCCGTCCGTGAGGGCAGTCTCAAGATTGACCATTCGGAGTTGTGCCCCCGAGAAGAGCTGGCTGACGGTGGACCCGAGCGCGGTGGAAGGATCCTGAGCCAGCCGGGCGCCGACGGCGCCGGCGAAGTGCACATCGCCGCCGAAGGCCAAGGTGACCGTCTTGCCGTCGCCTTTCCAGTTCGGGTCGAGCGGCGATCGGGCGGGCAGGACGAAATGGATGTGGTGTGTCTGCGTCGCCGGGGGTTTCTTGTTGCTCCCGCCGGAGAGAAATACGACATAGATGAGGAGCAAAAAGATGAGCCCGCCGACCACGGTGACTTGACGACGTCTCTGGCGGACCCGGCGTGAGACCACGCCGGCACTATGTCACACAGCCTTTGGGGCTTTCATATGGGGGCCGGCGTTCCAATGGGTCACCAGGGTGTCGATCAGTCCGCGGCAGCCGTTCGTGACCATGTGCAGGCAGTCATCGAACATTCTTGCGTCGCCGTAGTAAGGATCAGGAACGTCAGCTGCCGCCCCGGCCGCGGCGTCGAAGGCTCGCAGGAGAGAGAGGCGGGTTGGGTCGGCCCCCAGGCCGCGAAGGGTCTGAAGATGGCGTCGATCCAAAGCAACGACCAGGTTGCATTGCCCGAGCCGGGCGGTGACCACCTGGTGCGCGATGTGGGCATGGCGCGGGTAGCCGGCCCGTTCCAGGGCGTCACCGGTGCGGGGGTCCATAGGCTCCCCCTCGTGCCAGGGGCCGGTGCCGGCGCTGGTGACTTCGAGGTGGCTGCCCAGAGTGGTGCCGTCCGACAATGGAGTCAGCGCCGCCAAGTTCCGGGTGATCACTTCGGCCATAGGTGATCGGCAGATGTTCCCGGTGCACACAAACATGATCCGGTAGAGATCGGAGGGGTCGGGACGGCCCAGGGGATCGAGCGCCGCATCCGTGTCGGCGACGGTGCCGCTGTTCCGGCGGCTCACGCCGAGTACTCGTCGCGCAAGCTCTTCTTGACGATCTTTCCGGTGCCCGCACGCGGCCATTCGGTGCGGAGTTCAAGCTGCTCGGGAATCTTTTGCACCATCAGCCCCGCCCGGCGGCAGAAGGAGATGACGTCGGCCAGTTCCAGGCCTCCACTGCCCTCGGTCAACTGGACGACGGCACAGACCCGTTCACCACGGGTTGGATCCGGCAGCCCGATGACGGCCACCTCAACGACCTCGGGGTGGGTATAGAGGAGATCCTCTATTTCCTTGGCGCTTATGTTCTCGCCCTTGCGGACAATCACATCCTTCAGCCGGCCGGTGAGGGTGAGGTGGCCATCGACCCGTAGCCGGCCGAGGTCGCCCGTGCGGAAGTACCCATCGGAATCGAAGGCGTCGGCGTTGAGTGACGGGTCGGTGTACCCGTGGAACACCATGGGGCCGCGGACGCGCACCTCACCCTCCTCATCGGGTTGGGCCGGACGCCCGTCGAGCGTGACGATGCGGACGTCCGCCCCTTCAACCGGCTTGCCGTCCGTGTTGGCCAGTTGCTCGTCGGTATCGGTGGGCGAGCCGTTGGAGATCATCGGGACCTCGGTCATGCCGTAGCCGTGCACCACACCACGGCCGCCGATCTCGTCGCGCACTTCAAAGTGGACTTCGGGCGGTTTGGCCGCTCCGCCGCCCGACATCAGCCGCAAGGAAGGCAGTATCGGCTCCAGCGGGTTCTTGCGCTGCTCCGCCAGATACGCCACATAGAACGCCGTGCTCCCGCCCACCATGGTGGCGTGGTACCGGCGGAAGAGGGGCAGCACATCGGGAGCGGAGAAAGCCTCGACCAGAATGGCCGGGAACCCGAACGAGAGCATGGTGACCAGGTAGTCGGGACCAGCGATGTGCGCAAAGGGGAAGGCGATGGAGCCGACGTCGTCGGGCGTCATGGCCAGGGCCCGGGCCAAGCCCCAGCCGCCGGCGATCAGGGTCTGGTCGGTGTGCTGCACCCCTTTCGGTTCTGCGGTCGAACCCGAGGTGTAGTAGATCCACCGAATCGGGGCGTCTTCGGGCGTCGTGGCAGACGGGGGCGGGGGGAGGGTGTCCGGATCGCCTTCGGGGAGGCCGTCGTCAATGGTCAGGATGGTCGGCCGCCGGGGGGCGTCGGCCAGGGCGCGCTCAGCCAGAGCGGTGAAGTCGGTGTCACGCCAGACCTTGGGGATGATGAAGAGGGAGGCTCCCGTTTGACCGAGGGCGAACCCGATCTCTCGCTCGCGGTAGAGGTGGATGATCGGGTTCTGGACGGCACCCAGGCGGGACAGGGCCAGAGACAGGACGATCGTCTCAATCCGGGTCGGCAACTGCCACGACACCACTGACCCCGGTCCGACTCCCATGGCGTGCAGGCCGGCGGCCACCCGGCTGGCCTGCTGGCGGAACTCGCCGAAGGTCAGTTGCCTCCCGTCGGCATCGATGAGCATGGGGTGGTCGGGGGACGCGTCGGCCCGACGCTCGGTGAGCTCCCACATGGTGCGTGCTCCGGTGAGTACCTCGTTCGTGCTCATCAACTCTCCTTGTCGGCTCAATCTCATAGCAGCTGGCGCACCCCTCAGGGGAGTGACCGGCCGAGTTCGCAGAGCCTTCTCGGCTGGTGACTGCCATCGCCGGCGCTGGTCGTCACCCCGGACCGCGGCCGGAAACCATCCCGCAGGTGTGACCGCGTGCCATGGGCGGTGGGCTGGTCGTAAGCTGACCGGCGGTGAAGAGAGCCAGGCACAAACGTGAACCCATGGGGGAGCCCGTTGTCCGCGCGGCGCCGGCGTGCAAACATGGGTGGCGCATGGGAGCGTCGAGATCGAGGAGTCGGGGGTAATGCCCCTTTCTGATCATGAGCAGCGGATTCTGGCTGAGCTTGAGGAGTCGCTGGTGCGCCAGGACCCCGAGTTCGCCGAACGGGTGCGCTCGGAGTCGGTGTACCGCCATGCCGGCCGGTACTGCAAGTGGGCGGCGGTGACGTTCGTCCTGGGTGTGGCCATTCTGGTGGCCTTCTACAGCGCATCTGTCATCACGGGGTTCTTCGGTGTCGTGATCATGTTTGCCTCTGCCGTGGTCTTCGAGCGCAACCTGCGCCGCATGGGCCGGGCAGGCTGGCATGACCTGACCCGGGTGCGTGATGGGGAGCAGTCGAAGGCGGCTGCCGCATCGAGCGGATTCGAAGGCGCGGTGACCGAGGCACGCGACTGGTTCCGCACGCGTTTCCACCGTCGCGAGAGCTGAAGTACCCGCGGGTTCCCCCGCTCCTCCTACGCTGTCCCGCGTGACCGAATTGGTGCTGGCGGTCGACATCGGCGGCACCAAGATGGCGGCCGGAATTGTGGATGGGACCGGGACGCTCCGGCACCGGTCGCAGGTCCCCACCCCAGCGACCAGGGTTGACGGTGGTCCCGCGCAGGGAGAAGTCCTGTGGGACACCCTGGCTGAACTCGTGAGCCAGGTCCGGGGCCTGGTGCCGTCGACCGATCACCTGCTCGCGTGCGGGGTGGGGAGCGGTGGCCCCATGAGCAACGGGGGCGCCACGGTGTCACCGCTGAATATCGGCGGTTGGCGCGACTTTCCTCTCGGTGGCCGTCTCCATGAGCTGACCGGCTTGCCGACGTTCGTTGACAACGACGCCAAAGCGCTCGCTCTGGGTGAAGGGTGGGTCGGGGTGGCGGCCGGTCGGCCCGACTTCATCGCCATGGTGGTGTCCACCGGTGTGGGCGGCGGCATTGTGCTGAACGGCCGGCTCCTTGACGGGCGGCTGGGTAACGCCGGCCACATTGGGCACGTGGTGGTGGTGCCCGAAGGTCGGGCATGCGCCTGTGGTGGCCAAGGGTGTCTTGAGGCCGAAGCGTCCGGCACTGCTCTGGCGGCCATGACGGGCCAATCCGCTGCCCACGCGTCGCCGGCCCTGGTGGAGCGCACGGGCATGCTGGTGGGCCGGGCCGTGGCGTCGGTGGTCAACCTGTTGGATCTGCCGTTGGCCGTGATCAGTGGTTCAGTTGCCCTCGGGTTTGGTGAGCCTTTCTTCGCCGCGGCCCAGAGCGAGATCGATGCACGCTGCGGTCTGGAATATGCCCGTGGGGCACGCGTGGTGCCAGGCGGCTTGGGGGACAGCGGTCCGTTGATTGGAGCGGCCCGCGTGGGGTGGCGTGGCCTGGAGTCCCTTTCGTGACCGAGCGACCACAGAGCCACTGGCGCCGGGAGATCATCACCGTGCTCGCCGCGGTGTTCCCGCGACCCTCCTTGTGGTGGCCGGCTCTGACCGCTCTGGCCCGGATGGCCCGGCGGGGCTGGTGGCACCGGGCGCCGTTCCTGCCCGTCCCGGGTGAGGCGTATTGGCATTTCCGCCTGGTCACCGCGTTTGGCGGTGCGGGGGATGGGGAGGCCATGCGCGCGGCCGATGTGGTGGCCTACCTCGAGTGGTGTCGGAGGACACCACCTCACCGCGGATAGCCTTTCCCTCGTTATGGAGCGGGTGCTCCTCCTCAATGCGACCTACGAGCCGCTGGCCCTCGTCTCTGATCGTCGTGCCGTGATTCTGGTCCTGGCCGGGCGGGCGGAGGCGGTGGCTTTTCGCGACGATTGTGCCGTCTTTCATTCGGCCTCCCTCAACGTGGATGTTCCTTCGATTGTGCGGTTGGCCCACATGGTCAGGATCCCCCGCTGGGCCCGCACGCCGCCGGTCACGAGGCGGTCGGTGCTCCGGAGAGATGGGGGGCTCTGCGTCTACTGCTCCGAGCCGGCTGACACCATTGATCACGTCATCCCGCGCAGCCGGGGAGGAACGCACGACTGGTCGAACGTGGTGGCTGCCTGCAAGCGGGACAACCTGACCAAGGCCGACCTGCTCCTTTCCGAATTGGGGTGGACCCTGCGGGTGAAGCCGGCGCCACCTGATGGACACCTGTGGCGACTCCGCCACCTGGCCGAGGTGGATCCCTTGTGGGAGCCCTACCTGGCCGCCGCCTCGTAGCCCTTGCTCCCCCATCCACTCTTTGACGTCGAGCGGTTCCGCCACCTGCCCCTCCGTCACGCCGGGTCAACGGTGGTCACCCACCCGATGCTTGTTCTCGGCAGCACACAACGGGTAGCCCTGGTGAACCAGCATCAGGTGGCATCGCGGCACATTGACGCGGTGAGGCGGCGGGGCGGCGGGGGAGCGGTCCTCCTCACCGTCGGGGACCACCTGTGGATCGATGCCTGGGTTCCCCGGGCTGACCCGCTGTGGACGGCCGATGTCTCGGAGGCGGCGGCCCGGATCGGCGGTTGGTGGCGCGCCGCACTGGCTCGCCTGGGCGTTGAGGACCTGGCCGTGCACGAAGGCCGGGCGGACCCGGGGACGTACGGCGAGCTGGTGTGCTTCGCCGGCAAGGGCCCTGGTGAGCTGTTCCACCAGGGGCGCAAGGTCATGGGACTCTCGCAGTGGCGCAGCCGGGAGGGGACCCTCTTCTCCACCTGCGCCTACACCCGTTGGGAGCCGGGTCCACTCCTCTCTCTCATCCGCATGGGTGATGCGGTGCGGGCCGAGCTTGTGCGCGATCTGTTGCCCGTGGCCATCGGCCTGACCGACATCGAGCCGATCGGGCTGGTGGACCTCGCCACGCTCAAAGATGTGTTGCTGGCGTCGTTCCCTGGCTGGGGCAGCGACGACACCTCCCTCACGCCCTGAGGGAACCGCCTTCGGGCCCTACCGCTATGTCCTCCTGAAGGAACGGCTGGCTTCTGGGTCGATGGGGGCTGAGGTGATTCCCGCCGGAAGTATCCCGGCGGTGGGGGGCGGTCCACCCTGATCGGCCTCAACGGCAACATCCGCAATGGCCTCGTGACGGTTGAGCGCGCCCATTTTGGGGTGGGCGCGGGAGTCAGGGGGGTGCATGTGGTTGATTGAGGGAGGAAAAGGGCGTATTGTGGCGCGAAGTGGTTTAAAGGGGCGTTCAAGGACGCAGTTCAGGGAGCGTCGTGGGAGATCAGGCTGGTGGCAGGCTTTCTAGGCAGGTACGAGCATTCGCTCGACAGCAAGGGCAGAGTGATCCTGCCTGCCAAATTCCGCGCCCAGTTCGAGCGGGGCGGGTACCTGACGCAGCATTCCGAGGGTTGCCTGGCGCTCTGGGCTCTGGGCGAGTTCGAGCGGCAGATGGCCGATGTGCTGGAGCGGGCGGCCGACGGGAAAGTGGAACGGAACCGGGCTCGGCTGTGGGCCAGCAGCTCCAGCGAGGTCGAAATCGATCGGCAGGGCCGGATGGCGATTCCCTCGCACCTGCGGGCATTCGCCGGTCTGGAGAACGAGGTGCTGGTGCATGGCGCGATCGATCGGATCGAGCTGTGGAATCCCACCGCATGGGCCGAGCGTGTCCAGCCCGAGGAGAGCTGGCTCCTGCGCGAGGAGGAGTGAGGGCAGAAGACCTTTGTGACCGACCAGCGGCGGCGGGTGCCCGTTGGACCATGTGCAGCTCCTCGACCAGCGCGGTGGAAGAGCCCTCCACCCTCTTGCCCGTAGGAGGGGGCGAAGCTCCCCCTTCGCCCCTCCACCTCGTCGAGGAGCTGCAGATGGCCCACCCGTTCGAACACATACCCGTGCTGCGGGACGACGTCGTCTCGCTCTTCGCATCGGCGCCTGCCGGTGTGATCGTCGACGCCACGGTCGGCGGCGGCGGGCACAGTGCGGCATTGCTGGCCGCCTACGACGGGCTCAGTGTGGTCGGGCTCGACCGCGACGTGGTCGCCCTGGCCGCCGCCGGGGAACGGCTGGCTCCATTCGGCGATCGGGTGCGCCTGGTCCATGCCCCATTCGCCGCGTTGGATCAGGTGACCACCGGCCCACTCTCCGGGGTCCTGTTCGACCTGGGCGTGAGT
>Ga0302324_100013785_pt1 | contig 16354 bp, 13 predicted proteins | sample Palsa_T0_1_FD_201949 | JGI IMG/M metagenome (GOLD analysis project Ga0302324, IMG submission 201949) | Peat permafrost microbial communities from Stordalen Mire near Abisko, Sweden - Palsa_T0_1 | ecosystem: Environmental > Terrestrial > Soil > Palsa > Peat permafrost | place: Sweden: Abisko...
AATCCACATAAGCTCCGCTATGCGCGTAATTCGTGTAATCCTGGACCTGGTCGACGTTGCGCACCAAGTACGAGCCCGCGTATATGAGCTTGAGGTCCGAGACATTTCCCTCGAGGGTAAGCGCCGTATTCTCGAAGCGGTCATTGTCGAACGAGGGGTTATACAGCTGTACCGTGAGATCGGGCTGCGGATTACCGAGCGCATCCGTCGCGGCTTCTTGGAACACACCGTCCGCCCGCATGCTCTGATACGACTGCGACAGCAATGCGCTCCAGTGCTCGTCGATCCTGTACAACGCCTCGGCTCTCAAACCCGAGTAGGTCACCGGATTGATATTTTGGCCGACGAGAGCCGAATTATTGATAACGACGCTGTTGACCGGAACCTTTCCGCCTGCGTAGGCGATGCTTCGATCTTGATTGCTGCGAACAAACGTCGCTGGGATGTTATCGATATACCCGCCGCGCTTCTCATCGTAGATGACGGCGCGCGCCGCCAGCCGGTCTGCGATGATCGGCACATTGATCACCGCTTGCAGAGCGCTGGTCGGATCACCGTGAGCGGTGACGCCGTACTCTGCGCTCACATTCGACTCGATCGTGTCGAGCTTTGGCTTGTTGGTGATGTAGCGCAGCACGCCCGCTTCCGCGCCCGCTCCGAACAGGGTGCCTTGAGGACCTTCCAATACCTCGATACGCTCGAGATCCGCCGCATAGACATCGAGGTTTCGGCCCGGGAGCTGCGCGGATTGCTCGTCGAGATAGATGGCGACGTTGGGAAAGCTGCCGTTCGATCCCGCCGCCTGGTTGGCGAAATCACCGGTACCGAGACCGCGAATGTAGATGTTGTTTTGACTCGGACCCACACCATGCGCAGTCACCCCGGGCAAATAGCCCACAAGGTCGTCGAATGTTTTGATGTTGAGCCGGGATAGCGCGGCATTGGTGAGCACCTGGACCGTAATGGGAACCTCCTGGAGGTCCTCCAGGCGGCGGTTGGCGGTGACCGTGATCTCCGCCAGCTGATCGCCGGGACGCGGTTTCGTCGTAGGCCTCGATGAGGGGGGCTCGGCGAGGATGCGCACGCTGCGGGGCGTCAGGTATTCGAACTCGAGGCCGGTGCCGCGGAGCAGCTGCTCGAGCGCTTCGGTTGCGCTCAATCCCGCGGCGATGGCTCGGGATTTCTGATCTCGTACGAGGCCCGAAACGTAAACGAGTTGCAGCCCTGTTTGACCGGCGAATGCCTCCAGAGCAAGAGCCAGAGATTGTGCGGGGATATCGCGCGTGACCGACGCGGTCTCAACGGTCGCTGCCGCCCAGCCATTGACCGCGCCAAATGCAGCCGGCGCGCAGACCCCCACACTACGGAGGGCTACGGAGATTGCATGCGTAATATCCCTCGAGCGATCCCGCATTCGCGTGATGAACTCTTCTTTTCTTGACTCAAGAGTGTAGCCGCCAAGAAGGGACTAGTCTCTGGTTACACGAATCCGCGTCGCGGTCACCTCGACGTGCACGCCATCGAGGCTGCGAAGGAAGGCGACAAACGCATCGATATCGTCCGTCGCGAACACCCCGCTGATCTCCAAATCCCGCAAGCCCGGCGTGTCGATCACGATCGGTTTCGAGGTGTAGCGATTGAACTCACTTGCGACCTGGCCGAGCGGCTCATGCTCGAACGAGATCTGATGTCGCAGCCATGACCCGGTACGCTGCGCGTCGACCGCCACGGGCGCGGCCGGCCACGTGCCTTGTGCCACGCGGATCTGCTGGTTGGCCGTGAGCTCGACAAATTGGGTGGGGGCATTGGGCGTTGCGGTTTCGTGCGGCATTGCAACCCGGCCTACGGCGACTCTGCCCTCGAGCACGGTGACCACGGTCGAGCCACGATCCAGCCTGACATCGAACTGGGTGCCGAGATCGACCGCCTCGGCCGAGCCGGCAAATACCCGAAATGGTCGTCCAAGCTCATGCGCTACCTCAAAATCAGCCTCACCCGAAGTGAGAATGATGGCGCGCTCAGACTTGCTGTAGCGGACCGTGGCGGCACTGTCGGTATTGAGGTGCAATACGGACCCGTCCGGGAGATGGCGAGTCAGCTCTTCACCGTGCACTGTCGCGAAGCGGAGCGTCATCGCATCATCGACTGTGAGCGCTTCGTGTGCCGGCTTGATTCCCCGCCATGCGAGCATTAGAACACTCAACAGGCCGAGCCCGACGAGCGAGGCGGCCAGCGCGCGCCAGGGGAAGGAGAATCCGCGCCGGGGCGGCGGTTCCGGCATGCCGGGCCAGAGTGTCAGGGGTCGCGGGTCGTCGGTGTCGCGCGCCTCGGCAACCAGCGTGTCGATGGAGTCCGCCCAATCCGCGCACGCCGCGCGTAAATCTTGGGACATCGCCGCAAAAGCCAGGTATTCCTCGACATGGACGGGGGAGGTCCTGAGCCATGCGGCAAAATCCTCGCGCTCTTGCCCGGCAACCTCCTCGCGATTCGCGACGAACCAATCGGCCGCCTGTTGGGCTACGAGATTACGCAGAGCCGTGTCGTTCGCTTTCATGGGTCGCCACCAATCCGGCCCATTCGGCGCCGACAATGCGTCAAACCTTGGCTGAGATATTTCTTGACCATATTCGTCGAGACACCGAGCCTCTGTCCGATCTCTTCATAGCTCAGACCGTGCCAATACTGCAGCACGACTGCGGCGCGACATTTCGGCGACAACTGGTTCAGCACTTCATGCAGCCGCTTGACGCGCTGCTCGCGATCGATTTCACCACCGTAGGTGGGCAGTTCCGCCAGTTGGGCCTGCACCGTCGGGTCCTCGATGTCGATCACTTTGGAACCCGGCGGCAAGCGGCGGCCGTGCTCCTTTGCGAGGTTGCTCGCAACCGCATAGAGATAGGCTTCGGGATTGCGTACCGTGCTCATGTCGGGGATGCGCAGCATGCGCACATAAACTTCTTGCGCGAGCTCCGCGGCATCGGGAGCTTTGCGGAGGCGGCGGCTGAGAAAGGCGTGAAGAGCGGGGCCGTGATCCGTGAACAGCCGCTCGACGAAGGTTTTCTTGGATTCGGCCATTGCCACCCGTGCGCACCCGGAAATTCGGATTCGCTTCACTACCTAGAGTGGCCGCACCGCAATTTGGGTACCGCTACGTGACATATCGCAATTGACGGTACCCGAACGCACGGAATCGCACTCTTACTCACCGTAGCAGGAGAGCGAAGAGCTCTTGCGCTGGTAATAAACGCGTACGGGCGATTCGACTCGAATTCCAACCATACCTCCAGTACGGGATATAACAAAGGGGACAAAATCATGAGTGTAATCAGAGTGTCTGCAACTCTTATGAGCGCGGCCGCCATGCTCACACTGGGCTGCCTAACAGTACACGCACAGCAACCCAGCGGATTCAAAGTGTACGCCTCGGGACTCGATGCACCGCGCGGTCTGCGATTCGGTCCGGACGGATATCTGTATGTCGCGGAAGCAGGAACGGGCGGGGGCACGAGCACTGCGGGTAAGTGCGAGCAGGTGCCGGGGCCGGTAGGTCCGTATACGGGCGGCATGACGGGAAAAGTCGCCAAAGTCAGCAGCAGCGGCAAGGTCACAACGGTCGCAAGCGGCTTTCCGTCGACGCAAGATGCCCAAGGAGATCTGATCGGGGTCGCGGATGTCGCATTTCTGGATGGCACTCTTTATGCCCTGGTGGCGGGCGGCGGATGCTCGCACGGACATCCGAGCTCTCCGACGGGCATCGCCAAGGTCAATCCCGCGACCGGTGCCTGGAGCCTGATCGCCAACGTGGGCGCGTGGCTGAAGACCCACCCCGCAAAGGTCGAGAATCCCGGAGATTTCGAGCCGGACGGCACGCTGTACAGCATGATTCCGGTGGGCGATGCGCTCTATGCGGTGGAGCCGAACCACGGGCAGGTCGTATCGGTGAGCAAGTCCGGAGCGATCGGGCAAGTGATCGATATCTCGGCGTCCGAAGGCCACATCGTGCCCACCTCCATCGCAGAGTGGTACGGCCAGCTGTATGTAGGCAACCTGTATCTCTTCCCCATCAATCCGGAAAACTCCCGGGTCATGACCATCGAGAATGGGGACTTCGATCATGAGCTCGCGCCCGGCTTCGGGCCTAAAAGCGGCTACCATATCGTGGACTCCAAGGCGGGATTCACCACGGTGGTGGCGGTGGATATCGGTCCCGACGGCCTGGTCTATGCGCTCGAGTTGTCCGCTGCAGCCGGCTACCCCGGGTTAGGTCAGGGCAAGGTGGTCCGCGTGATGCACTCGGGCGCGATCGAGGATGTGGTCACGGGCCTCAACGTGCCGGGCGGCATGACGTTCGGTCCCGACGATCGGCTGTACATTTCGGACTTCAGCGCCGTGCCTGCTCCGAATTTCGGCGTCGGCCGCATTTTGCAGTTCGACATCGCGCCGGGCTGGTAATGATCGAAGGTGATCCGGCCGCGGCTCAACCCGCGGCCGGGTTCCTCGGGGAGCGCTTGCGAGCGCATCGTCCGCCGGGAGCTGCTGCATAAGCGACGATGTGCTGATGCGATCCACCAGCGGCTTACGGAGCGGGTATGCCGAATTCCCCATCGTCAGGTCGATCTCATCATCGCGGGAATTCATGTGTTTCATCGCAACTGAGTGCGCTAGCGTACAGACCCCTTACGCTGCCTGCCGCACGATGCCGGATCTCCCTTTCGCAGGTGCTTCATGGATACGGATGCGCAGCTCTTTCACGATATCGTCAATGAATTTAGAAACAGCCCGATTCTTCACTACGCTCAGCTGGGCCTGGATGTCCAGAACGGCGTCGTGACGATCTCGGGACGCGTGAATTCATTTGCTGAACGAAAGGCCGTGGAGCGCGCCGCCAAACGAGTGACTGGAATCAAAACACTGATCCTCGAAATCCGGGCGGTCGCGATTCCGTTGGTTACAACGGGTACCTACGCAGCTGCGCACGAGGATAGCGCCCGCAACGAATCCAGTTAGCAACCCCTTTGACGAATACGTTCGATTGCCGTACCGATGCGGTGACGCGGATCGAATACAAAAATCTGTCGAAATCTTCTCTGCGAAAGGATAGCGGTAACTCCGTCATGCTACGGGCCACAATCGTATCGGACCAGCAGCTGTGGCTGACGATGACCGAGGTTGTTTAAATGCACGCGAAGTCCGCTAGACCTGCGCGCGCTGGTACACGGCTTTTACAATCCGATAACAAGAGCAGGAAGATGCCTTGAGGCCCTTCGCATCAAGGATCTGAATGGTTCCCCGACGGTAATCGATCAATCCACGTCGCTTTAGCGCGCCGGCCGCCTCCGTTACCCCCACTCGCCGCACGCCAAGCATATGCGCAAGAAATTCGTGAGTCAGGGGAAACTTGTCCGACTCTACGCGCTCGCGAGTCATCAACAGCCACCGGGCCAGCCGCGCTTCCGCATCGTGGAAACGGTTGCACGCGGCAGTTTGCGAAATCTGCGCCATCAGGGCGTAGGTATAACGGAAAAGTGCCTGGCGCAGCGGTTGATTGCGGTCGAACTCGATACGAAATGGCGCGGCCGACATCCGTAATGCGGCGCCGGCGCCCTGGACCAGTGCGCGAACGCCTGAGACACCCATGCCCAATATAAACGGCATTCCGGTCATGCCTTCGTTACCCACCATGCCGACCTCGAGCGTGCGGCGTTTGTCGACCGCGGTGAGCAAGGAAATCAGGCAGTCGACTGGAAAGTAGACGTGGCGTATCTTTCCGCCCGCTTCATAAAGTACCTGCCCAAACTCCAGCGATACTGGCTCGAGTTGATCCAAGCGCCCATAGTCCTTTGACGGAATCCCTGCCAATACGCGATTGCCGGTCGATTGTACGCCTGTCACTTGGGTCGCCTCCCGTGCCCCGTGCCCCTGCAACCGGATGCGTCGCTCCGTCGGTGACGGAGGATAAATCGGTTGAGGCAAGCGGCTACGCTCACCGATTGATCCGCAACGCCAGATAGTGCGCGCAATTGACTAGCGTGTATGTACGGCACCGCACGTTGCAGGCTGCGTTATGCGATGACTTCAACGCGCACGGCAAATACCTCTATCTCCCGCGTCGCGGCTCGAGTTTGACAATGGACATTTGCGGGTCGCCGCGAGGGTCCAAACGGACGAGACCGGCAAGCACTCGTGGGACGTGGATCTTATAAAGACCCGAAATCTCTTAGACCCTGCGCACGACCCACACGATGAGAGCGATGAGGATAATTGTTCCGAGGATGCCGCCGATATACATATGAGTCTCCGTTAATGCTTGCGAGCTACGATTAACGCACGTCCAAGGAAGCGTGTCGGGTCGCTAGCGCACATTGGGTACCGCAAACGCACTTCGAAGTTGACTGGGGTGTGAATTTTTCGCAATGCACGCGGACGCGCTGAAAATGGCCAGGATATGGAGACGCGACCCGATCCAAACCCGGCGGCCAATTCCAGCGTTGCATTGATCTATGTCCTACTCGGGGATCTCGACCACGCCATGAGTTGACTCAACAAGCTTATGACGCGCGATTCGACTGATTCCGCGAGTTACGCCGGCGCCTCGGACTGGCCCTTGAGAGCTCTCTGCGCAGACTCGCGCGTCGATGCGTGGCCGGACCTAACCCCAAGGTTTCTCACGCGACAGTGGCCCGTGTGCAAGTTTCGGGAGGACGTGGCGCGCGAACAGGTCGCATTCCCTGGCATGTGGGTATCCCGACAGGATGAAGGCGTCGATGCCGGCTGTCTGATAGGCTTTCAGCTTCGCCAGAACTTGGTCCGGATCTCCCACGATCGCCGCCCCGCAACCGGAGCGGGCGCGACCGATACCGGTCCACAGATGCGCCTCCGCGTAACCATCGTCATCGGCGCTGTCCCGCAGTTGCACCTGCTTGATCGCGCCAAAGGATTGGCTGTCCAAAGATTTGCTCCGGATGGACTCTCCGACGCTCGGGTCGAGGTGCGACAACAGCATGCGCGCGGCGGCGCGCGCCTCAGACTCTGTCTCGCGCACGATCACGTGCACCCGGTAGCCGAATCGGAGCCTGCGGCCATGACGCGCGGCGCGGGCCGTCATGTCCGCGATGATCTCGGTGACGGCGGACATCCGGTCGGGCCACATTAGATACACATCCGAGCCTTGCGCGGCGGTTTCGCGCGCATCCTCGGAAAGACCGCCGAAGTAGAAGAGCGGCGCAGGCCCAGGGTTGTTCAGGATTCGAGGCGGCGGCAACGACAATTTATAGAACTCGCCGTCGGACTCGACCGCGCGCCCCTCGAGCAAGGTGCGCAGAATCTTCATGCATTCCAATGTCCGCCGGTAGCGCGGGCTGCTCGGCAGCGACTCGCCCGGCAGATCGCTAGAGATGATGTTGACGCTGAGACGTCCGGCGAGCATCTGATCGAGCGTGGCGAGCTGCCGGGCCTGTTGAGGCGGCCACATTTCACCACAGCGAATCGCGGCGAGCAGTTTGATCGAGCGCAGCTGTGGTGCGATGCCTGCAGCAAACGCGATCGTGTCGATGCCGAGTGCATAGCCGGAGGGCAGCAGAATGTTGTCCAGGCCGCCGCTTTCCGCCGCCAGCGTGATGTCGCGGCAATGCGCAAAACTCGACCGCAATCCCGGGTCGGGAACTCCCAGATACTCGTAGTCGTCGTCGCACAGTGCCGAGAACCAGCCGACTTCGCAGGGTCGATCCGTTGCAGTGTTCATGGAAGCTTTGCCTGTCGCGAGGCAGTAAGGATGGCGTACCAGTCCGCGCGCGTGAGGCGAACGTCGAGGGCGCCCGCAGCCTCCCGTATGCGATTGTCCCTTTGTGTGCCGATGAGCGCGATCGGATGCGATGGATGGGCGAGCACCCAGGCGAGTGCCACCGCCGTGCGGGGCACCGCGTCGCGCGCCGCGATGCGATCCAGGACGTCGATCACGGCGCGTGCGCGCGCGTCCTCGCCGGCACCGGCGAGCCGGCCCCCGCCGAGGGGAGACCACGCGAGCACCGCCATGCGCAGCTCGATCGCCTGGTCCAGCACGCCATCGCCGAGCGGCTCGATGTGCAGGGCGGAAAACTCCGGTTGATGACTGACGAGCGGGAAAGGCAGAAACGACTGCAGGGCGCGCGTCTGCGAAACACTGTAGTTCGATACCCCCGCAGCTCCGATCTTGCCCGCGTCACGGAGCCGCGCCAGCGCGCCTGCGACCTCCTCCGGATGCGCGAGTATATCGGGGCGATGAATCTGGTACAGGTCGATGTGGTCGGTGCAAAGCCGCTGGAGCGAGGCCTCGCACGCGCTCACGAGATATTCGGCGGTCGAGTCGTACGGCGTCCCGGGCACGATGCCGCCCTTGCTCGATAGAGTGAAGCGGCCTCGCAGTGCCGGATCCGCTGCGAGCACGCGGCCCAAGAGCCCTTCGGCGGCCCCGAAGCCAGTGCTGCCGTCGAATCCATAAATATCCGCCGTGTCGAACAGCGAAACGCCGACGTCGAGCGCGGTGCGCACCAAGCGATCGGCTGCGGATACGTCCGTGCCATGCAGACGCCACATGCCCCAGGCGATCGGCCCCACGGCGATGCCGGAAGCACCCAGCACGCGCGGCGCGTTCAAGCTCAAAAAGTCCGTCATCGAGTCGGCTCCATTATTCGGCGGTCTCCGTTATGCTGATCGAAATTTGCATAGGATTAAACCTCCATGATGAGATTTGGCCTCATCGGCACCGGATTGATGGCCCAGGAGCACATCCGGAATCTCCTTCTGATGCCGGACGCCGAGATCGTTGCACTGACCGATCCGGAACCGGCATCGCTGGCCTGGGCCAGGACAACCCTCGGAAATCGTGCCGGCGGCGTCGCCGTCTACGACGACGTGGCCTCGATGCTCCAAGGCTCTGCTCTGGATGCAGTCGTGGTCGCGTCGCCGAATTATACGCACGCCGAGGTGTTGGAGCCTCTCTTCTCGACAGATCTTCATATCCTCTGTGAGAAGCCGTTGGCGACGACGTGGGCGGCCGCACGCAGATTGGCCGAGCGGGCCGCGGCGCATCGCGGCATATTCTGGGTCGGTATGGAGTATCGGTTCATGCCGCCCGTGGCGCGGCTCATCCGCGAAACTGCCGAGGGCCGCGTGGGCCGGCTCACGCGGATGGCGATGGCCGAGCACCGGTTCCCGTTTCTGCCCAAGGTGGGCGACTGGAACCGCTTCAGCCGCAACACCGGCGGCACCATGGTGGAGAAGTGCTGTCATTTCTTCGACCTCATGCGACTGATCGCCGCGGCGGAACCCGTGCAAGTTTTCTGCAGCGGCGCCATGGACGTGAATCATCTCGACGAACGCTACGTTGGCCGCACACCCGACATCATCGACAATGCCTTTGCCATCGTCGATTTCGACAACGGTATTCGCGCCATGCTGGATCTATGCATGTTCGCCGAAGGCGCCGAGGAGCAGGAGGAAATCACCGTCATCGGCGACGCGGCGAAGTTGACCGTGCGCATACCCAGCTCGATCATCGAGTTCAGCCCGCGTGTGCCTCTGGGTGCCGCGAAGCGCGTGGAGCGCGCGCACGTGTCGGTCGACGCGGCGGCGCTCGCTGCGGGCCACCATCACGGTGCGACATTTCATCAATGGCGCGCGTTTCTCGACGCGGCTGCCGGTCGGGCCCCGGTTTTGGTGACGGCTCGCGACGGCCTCATGGCCGTCGCCATGGGTCTTGCGGCCGAGCGCAGCGCCGCCGAACGACGCGCCGTGACCCTGGCGGAGATCGCCGCGGGTGCGTGATTCGGAGGTCTCCCGCCCGATCCGGCGACCGCTGCTCCTGACGCTGCTCATCCTTGGCGCCGTGATCAACTACGCAGACCGCCAGATCATCGCCATCCTCAAGCCGCTCATCGGGTTGGACTTCCATTGGAGCGACGCACAGTACGGTCAACTTGCATCAGCATTTCAACTCGCGGCGGCCTTCGGCTTGCTGTTCGCCGGCTGGGTTGTCGACCGTGTCGGCATCCGGCGTGCCAACCCGCTCGCGGTCGGCACTTGGAGTCTGATCGCAGTCGCGCAGGCCGCCGCGCGTACACTGGCCGTCTTCAGCACGTTGCGCGTGGCGCTGGGCGCCGCCGAAGCGATGGGCACGCCCGTATTGGTCAAGTCGGTCGCCGTCCTGTTTGGGCCGAGCGAGCGGTCGGTGGCCTTTGGCGCGATGAATGCGGCGAGCACCGCGGGTGCCATATTGACGCCGCTCGCGATTCCGGTGTTGGCCGCCGTGTGGGGCTGGCGCGCCTCCTTCGTCATCGTCGGCAGTACGGGACTGCTGTGGGTGGTCGCATGGCTCGCGGCGGCGCGCGGGACCTCGGAACTCGGTGCGACTGCGCAGTCACCTTCATCCTCTGCCCGGTCTGCGTGGGGCACCGTGCTCAGCGACCGCCGCAGCTGGGCGATTGCGGGCGCCAAGGTATTATCCGACCAGGTTTGGTGGTTTTTGCTCTTCTGGGCGCCGGACGTGCTGCACCGGCTGCACGGTCTTAACATTCTGCAGACCTCCGTACCTCTCGCCATCATCTACAGTTGCGCGGCCGTCGGTTCGCTCGTCGGCGGCTTCACGTCGCGGGCGCTCATGCGCCGGGGCATGGCGCTAGATCGCGCCCGCAAGCTGACGTTGTTGGGCTGTGCGATTCTTGCCGTGCCTGTCGCCTCAGTGCCCATGCTACGCGGCGAATGGACCACGGTGGCAGTGCTCGGATTGACGTTAGCGGCACACCAGGGATTTTCCGTCAATTTATTCGCCTTGATCGCCGACATCATTCCGCACTCCCGCGTGGCGACCGTGACTGGTTTCGGCGCCTTTTGCGGTAATCTAGGCGGCATGGGCATTCTCGCCTTCACCGGATGGATACTGACTGAACGTGGCGACTACGGCCCGGTGTTTGCGTTGGCAGCCGTCTCGTATCTCCTGGCGCTGCTCTGGATTCACTTATGGCTGCCGGTATTGCGTATCCCGCAGGAGGACGCCGGCTCAGCCGGCGTCTTGCCAACAGAGGCCGATCATGTCACTCGCTAGCCACCGGCAAGAATTCGTTGAGCAAGGCTACACGGTGTTCGAGAGTGTTCTCGACGGGGATCTTCTCGGCATTCTGCGCGAGGAGTGCCAGCACTTCATGACGCGGGAAGACGCGCGCCTCGATGCTCTGGGCCGCGACAGCGACGGCATCACCCACCGAGGCCGTCGCTACTTCGCCGGCGAATGCCAGCGCGCGCGACCGCGCCTGCGCAACGTCCTATTAAGCGATTCCATGGCCACTGTATGCCGCGAGACCTTGGGCGAGACAGTCTATTTCTTCTATGACCAATACGTCGTGAAGGGCCCGGAGCAAGGCATGGCATTCTCCTGGCACCAGGATTCCGGCTACATGGTCGGCAACGGCGGCCCGGCGGATCACCAGCCGTATCTCACCTGCTGGTGCCCGCTCGACGATGCCACCGTCGAGAACGGCACGCTCCGGTTGTTGCCATTTAGTGCCGTGCCCGAGTCGGGAAGAAAGATCCTGCCGCATCAGCGTGATGTCGAAAGCCACGATCTGATCGGCTGGCGGGCGGACGAGGCGGGCGTCGTGCTCGAGGTGCCCGCCGGCAGTGTGGTCGCCTTCAGCAGCCTGCTCCTGCATGCGAGCGGCGCCAATCACTCCCCCAAGCTACGTCGCGTGTATCTGGCGCAATACACGCCCGAAGTGATCCTCAACCCGGGCACGCGCCAACTGCGCCGCGATGCCATTCCGTTCCTCAAGGATGGCAAGACGGTGACGTTTCCCTGATCGGACGGTGCTCTTACCGGCTTCGATCAAAACGACTTGTGGACCTCGATGCCGGCATACCGGTCGTTGTCGCGGGGCACCCAGCGCATCACACCGGCCAAGTCGCCATGCGCGAGGTACGAGGAATAATGCGTGTCGGCAATGTTCTCGACGAGCGCGCTGACTCGCCAATGACCGGCTGTATCTTCGACGCCGACGCTCCCATCCCAAATTCCATAAGCACCCTGAATCGTATCCGGGGTTTCCGTCAGTTGGTACTGGACCTTGCTCTGCCACTTGTAGTCCGTGTCGAGCACCAGACGCAAGGAGGCGGTCACCGGGACTAGATAACTACCGTCGACATTGAACTTGAAGTCGGGAGCGAACGGCAGCGGCTGCCCGTTGATGTTGCAACTCGTCGCTGCATCCGGCGGACAGTTGAAGTCCGTGATGCGTGCGCGGGTCCACGCGCCCGCGCCGCTCATGGTCAGGTTGTCGAGGGGCCGAAGGGCGAAATCCGCCTCGAGACCCTTGGTGGACACGGAGCCCGCGTTAATAAGCCGCGTGACCAGAGCGCCGTCCAGAACGTCGGTGAAGTTCGCTTGATAGTTCTCGAAATTCGTGATGAAACCGGCGAGGTTCAATTCCACCTTGTGGTCCAGCAACAGCGACTTGATGCCCACCTCGTAGGAATTCGACGTTTCGGGTTTGAGCGCGAGTTCCGCGGAAGCCGCCATGTTGAAGAACACGTTGTAGGCGGGACCCGTGTAGCCGTGCGAATACGTCGCGTACGTCGTGATGTCCTTGGTGACGTCGAATTGCAGTCCGGCGCGGTCGGTGTACCCGTAATTAGCGGTGGATCCGGCACTGGCGAACGCCGGGGAAATGGCCGGAACGGCCACCGCAGAGGTCGATGCGCGCTGAAAGTAGTAGTCGAGCTCGTCACGCACCAGACGGCCGCCCAGAATGGCGCGGAACCTATCCGTGAAGTTGAGATTTCCCTCGCCGAAGAAAGCGTAATTGTCGTCGTGCGTGCCGTAGTGCGAGTCGCCGCTGTTGGGCACTATGGCGCCCGCCTCCAACTGATCGATCGACCGCTGGTAAATTTCATCGTCGTCCGCGTGCAGATAATAAAGACCCGCCACATAGTCGATGAATGGTCCCTTCGGAGAGGCAATGCGCGCCTCCTCGGAGAACTGATGGAAGCGCAGCTGACCGTGGTCCTCGACCTCGGGGAACGCGCTGCTCAGCTGCGACAACTGGTCATAGTCCTGGTCTTGGACGTTGAGCCACGTGCGATATGCCGTGATCGAGGTCAGCGTGTAACCGCCCCCCAACTTGCCGTCAATGGTGATACTGCCACCACCGTTCTCATCGCGCGCGTTGCTATCGACGTTATTGCTGATATTGGTGTTCTCGTAGGACGGCACCACGCCCGCATTGGCCAGCGCCGCCGCGAAGGCTGGATTATTGGTGACCACATGCGTGGGATAGGCGGTCTGCGAGGTGGCCGCCGGTACGCCGGTGGGAATGGTCTCCCGCGAATGCAGAAAGTCGCCCGCGAAGGTAATCTTCCAATTCTCATCGGGTGTGTAGACGAGCTTCGAATGACCACCGTAGCGCTCGTAGCCGTTTGCCGTCGACCCGCTGAAGAGGTTGTCCACGTTGCCGCCGTAGTGGCTGAATACACCGGAGACCAACCCGGTTAGGTCCGGGGCGAGACCGCCGGACACCCCGCCTTTCACTCGATACTCGTCGCCCCCGCTGAACCAGCCGCCATCGGTATACCCGTGAAAATCGGCTGTCGGCTCGGTGGTAACGATGTTGATGACGCCGGCGGCCGCGTTCTTACCGAATAAAGTACCTTGCGGCCCGCGCAATACCTCGATGTGATCGACGTCGAGCAATTCCGCAGTCGCCTGACCGGGCCGATCGTAGACGACACCGTCCACCACCGTTGATACCGAAGGCTCGACGCCGGGCGATGTGGTGATGGTCCCGATGCCACGGATAAAAATGTCTTGGTCCTTATTGGATGCGCCGTTACGAAAGTCGACGGTCGGAATTTCACTGCTGATGTCCTGAATATCGTTCAGGTTGTGAGCGGCGGCCTGGGCGCCGGTCAGCACCGATACCGCGACCGGCACTTCCTGCAGGGGCTCAACACGGCGTCGAGCCGTGACATTGATTTCCGCGAGTTGGTCGGTCGGCGACGCTTGCGCAGCGTCGTCAGCACGGGCCACCACCGAATACGTCACAACGACAGTCACGATCGTCAGTAGTGCCGCCGGCGAGAGGCCGCGCCTCGTGGCCCGCATGCATGCAGGCGCGGTGCCGCGGCTCTTTCTTGGTAGTGACATGAAGAAATCCCCCGCTGTTATTCAGCCAACCACGCTAGTCCACTCAGCCTTACCGGGTCGAATAGCGAATTCTTATGCCCATCTGCCGATTTGTTATGCCGGCGGGCTCGGCCGGTCCCGCCCTTATAGCACGGACTGCCGGACGCATATCCTTCCTGCCGGACCAGCAGCCGCCGATCGCTGTCGGCATCAGATTGTCCTGAGTAAATCCGACGTCGCCAGAGAGCTAAGTAACGCTACTCCACGCCCGCGTTGCGATTGGAATTCGGCTCAAGCATTCGCGGAGCGCCGCCGACACGGCGGATGGCCGCTCCAGTGGCGTAAAGTGGCCGGCGCCCTCGATCACTCTCAACTCCGACCCCGGGATTCGCTTGGCCATCAGTTCGTGGACTGCCACCGGAGTCCGCTCGTCTTGCTCTCCACAGATCAGCATCGTCGGGCAGGAAATCGTGCCGAGATCGCCACTGAATCCTGGATAACCAAGCAGTGCTCGCATCTGTCTTACCGCCGCCGCGGCCCCCAGATCGCTTCCCATTACGGAGAAGTCCCGCCAAAGCTTCGAATCGTGCAACCTTTCTGGAGCAACGTATCTCGGGTAGGCCTCCGCGAGATAGGTTGCGAGTGCTCCGGCCTGCAGGCTCGCAATGGACTCTTGATAATGTCGCCGGACATTCGGCATGAGGCCGTCTGCGCTGGTGCTCAGGAGGGCTAGCTGGCGAACGCGGCGGGGTGCGCGAGCAACGATTTCCAGCGCGACGCATCCGCCCATGGAGAATCCCGCCAAGCTGAATTGCTCGGGCGCCTGACTCAAAACGGACTCGACCATTTGCCCAATCGACTCATAGGCGGTGAGATCGGGAGTCAGACAGAGAGCGATGTCTGCCAGCGCGCGCGTCTGTTCCGCCCAGAGTCTCGCATCGCACAGCAGTCCGGGAATCAATATCAGGGCGGCTGGTTGTTTCGGCATCACTAGCGGCCTCGCTCCAGATTTCCTCGCCTCAATTGGGCCAAGTGCGGTGACTCTTTACACAAGGGTATCGTCGCCAGTGGAACCTCGTGCGGCTAGCCGTAGGCGCTCTCTGTTGCGAAGGCCTGTCAATTTTCTTATTTTAGCCGGGATGCGACGGCGACAGCCAGGGAGCCGGCCGACCTGTTCGACGAAACTTAAGGCACGACAATGCATTTTTAAGATCGCGGGGCGGGCAGACCACAACGCGGCGTCCTTGCGCCGCAGGTGACGCACCTTGAACCGCAAAACATTCAAGTGAATTGAGAGGTAGTATCTGTGACACCGGAGATGGCTCATTGGATGATCGTCACGGGCAGGATATTGATGGGTGGTTTCTATATCGTGGCCGGCGTGCATCATTTCCTAATCTTCGAGCGGATGACAAAACTGATTGCCGCTCAGAATGTGCCGACACCTAAGGCGGTCCTGGTTGCCGGGAGCCTCTTTCAATCCGTCGCCGGGCTATTGCTGATTGCCGGCGTGTTTCAAGTGTGGCCGGCGATAGGACTCATCATCTTCACTTTGACTGCCAGCGTGATGCTGCTCAATTTTTGGAATCTGGAGGGCGAGCTACGTCGCAACGCAATCACTCAGTGGCGATGTAATTTGGCCTTGATCGGCGGCCTGCTCGCGCTGGGCGCCGCGCCGTAAAGCCGAATCACGACTGCGAAGAGACGGTGCCCTCGGAACTCACCCCGACGATGTCCTCAGCTTTTGCGGCGGTGTAACCCGAGGGTACGTCGCTGCGAGCGTGCCGAGCAACGCGATGATGCAACCTACCGTCACGTCATAGAGTCGGGTTTCCAGCAGGTGCGGGGCTGCGCCTCCATCGCCGGCGAGGGTCGCATGCACTGCAAACAGCAAGAACATCGTGAATGCCATGAAACCCAGAGCCGGACTAATCGCCATACCCACGCGGGCCAATGACGCCACCAGGGTCGCCAGAATGGCGAGGACAATGGCGCTCTCCCCCAGATGCAGGATGGCGGCACCCGCCAACACGCCGACAATCGTCCCCACGGCGTAGTGAATCGTTAATTCCAGACTCGCGATGCCTTCGCGGCGCATGACCATGATCACGACCAGGGTCGCCCAAAACGAGTCGTTGACACGCAGCGATGAAGCCGCGAACAACGCTATCGCGGCGGCAACGCCGTAACACGCCGTAAATCGAATGC
>Ga0302324_100013786_pt1 | contig 16351 bp, 12 predicted proteins | sample Palsa_T0_1_FD_201949 | JGI IMG/M metagenome (GOLD analysis project Ga0302324, IMG submission 201949) | Peat permafrost microbial communities from Stordalen Mire near Abisko, Sweden - Palsa_T0_1 | ecosystem: Environmental > Terrestrial > Soil > Palsa > Peat permafrost | place: Sweden: Abisko...
ACTTCTCGTCGATCATGCTTGCAGCCAGGCGGGCCGCTGCCTCGTCGAACTGAGCCTGCTTTTCACTCGAGTCAATTTCGGCGAGTAACTCTCCGGCGTGAACGGTCTCCCCTTCCTTGACGTGGATACTCCTGAGACGGCCGGCGACCTGGGAGCCCAGCGTTACTTCTGCGCCTTCCTGACATATCAATGTGGCTTCGGCGTGAATCGGGGGCGGCGACATCGGCGTGGCAGTCACATCGATTTCGGAGTGGCCGACGCCCCGGCCCCACCAGACTACCGACGATACGAGAAGAGCAACCACTCCAGCACTTAACAAATATCGCCAGCCTATTTTCACGTCTTTGTGTCTAAGCGTCTGCGACGAGGCGCCTTGGAATCGCGAGTCCTTTTCTGGTGTCGTCAAAAGCCTGTTTGCAATATAAAGGCTTTGGTAGCTTGTGTTTTACTATCATAAGTCATCCTGACACCTGATATTGTTCGATCCTCTTAGTTTTCCATTTTCATTCTAATCGAAGGTGTCTAGTTATTGTTTAAGATCTGATAGCTTTACTAAGCATCTGTAACGGAGTCAATTATAACGTTTTCCTGTGTGGGCTTTATATCCAATGTATTAACTATTAAGAGTTGCTTTTAACTCCGGTTCAAACCAGAAACAAACCCTGAGCATACCCTTTAGGGCCTTCTAGGGTGTTTTGGGCTAGCCTCGTAGGGGAGCTTGTGCCGCGAATCACTGACTCGCATAACCGGCGTGCCTTTGCCGTCGCCCTTGCTCAGCGCCGCTGAGAATCCGAGACCCAAAGTTTTCCAATGGAACAAGGGGCTATCCTGTTATATGGCGGGGTATAATGTGCCTTCATTCAAATTGAGGACACGGTCAGCTATGGAGCGCACTGCATGATCATGAGTTACGATGAGTAGGGCTCGGCCGTGCTCTTTAGCCAATTGCCTGAACAGCGTCAGAATTTCCCTGGCGGTTTCGGAGTCAAGGTTGGCCGTGGGTTCATCGGCCAGGATGATGGCAGGATCGCCCGCCATCGCCCGCGCAATTGCCAGCCTTTGCTTTTCACCACCGGAAAGATCGCGGGGGAGCTGATTTTTTCGTTCGCCCAGCCCAACCAGCTCCAGCAGCCGTTCCGCTTCCCCCATTGCGGACTTCGCAGCCCATCCCTTCAGGCGCAGCACATAGGACACAGTCTGACGAGCGCGAAGAGCCGGAATCAGGTTACAATTCTGAAACACGAAGCCCAAAGACAGCCGGCGCACCATAACCGCGGTCTTTACGATCACGTCCCTGCCGTCGATCACGATCCGCCCGTCAGTCGGCTGCATGATGCATCCGAGGATCGACAGCAGAGTCGTCTTACCCGAACCGGATCTGCCCTCCAGGGCAACCACCTCACCCTTTTGGATGCAGAGATTCACGCCTTTCAAGACATCATAGGCGCGGCCGGCTTCGTGATAGGTTTTCGTTATGTCGATTGCTTCGAGGGCAGACATTTCAGGACCAGTGTTCGCTTAGCGCTCGGGCGAAGTACCAACCGTGCGCTTTTCATATTAACTTCGACGCCGTCTCAAAGTTGGAGTCCGTGTGTATCCCGCATTCCTTGACGCTATCGGTCTCCCACCACCAACGACCACTGCGCTCATCGCCCTCAATGGTTTGCGGCCGCGTGCACGGTTCACAACCTATGCTGCTGAAACCTGCATCGTGCAGCCTGTTATAGGGCAGGGCTTTGTCACGTATGCGCATCCAGACCTGGTCCGCAGTCCAGTCCGCCAATGGGCAGATTTTCACACGACCGGGATGAACTTCGTCTATGCCAACCTTGCGCACTTTATTGCGCGACGTTGACTGATCCCGCCGCAAGCCGCTAATCCAGGCGTCCTTGCCGAACAACGCTCGTTCGAGCGGCTCGACCTTCCTCACTCGACAACAGAGTTGCCTGAGTCCCAGACTTTTGTAGAACAGATTTATGCCGTGCTCGCGAACCATCGTGCGCAACCGATCAGGTTCCGGAGAAAACGACTCTACCGCGATTCCAAAATGTTCCTCGCAGCGTTGGATGAGTTCGTACGTTGCACTGGGCAATCGCCCGGTATCGAGGGTGCGAACCTGTACCTTTCGACCCAGCGAATGCACCAGGTCCAGAATCACGATCCCTTCGAGGCCAAAGGAAGTACAGATGACTAGGCGGTCACCAAAGCGATCCAGAGCCCATGTGAGCACATCGGCGGCTGGTTTCTTTTCAAGCTCTTCACCAAGCCTGTCGATGGTCTCCCGATCAACGTTTGCTGGCATCGTCTTGGTACTCAGTGTTTCGCGGTGTGAGCCTGCCGAATCTGCCATTCAGCGTCATTTCCCTGTGAATGCGACCACCTATCAATCAGGCCCAGTACACCGGCATCATTGAACTTCCGCAGAAACCGACCGCAGACGGTTCGCCCGGTGCACCATACGGCCATTGCCGCCAGGATTCGTCCGCTGGTCCGAATCGCGCCGGTTCCCTAATTCCTCATTACGTCGATAGGGTCAATTCCTGCTATGAGCCTGAACGAAAGCAGCGACGCGACAAAACAAAGCCCCAGGCAAAACGAGAGGGCCGCAAGCACAGCCAGGGGAGAAAGGTTGGGGGCAAGATCGACCCGCGCCAGAGCCACCCCTATAAGACGGCAGACGGTCCAGCCCACTGCGAACGAGAGCAACCCGTAAACCAGGCCTTGAATGACGATTATCAGGTGAATGTCGGAGTCGCGGCCACCGATCGCCTTGATCGTACCGAACTCGCGGAAGTGCTCCATTGTAACGACGTAAAGATTCAAACTAACGACCGCGAGTCCCACCAGAAGGCCCAAGCCTATGTTGAGCGCCATGTTTAATCCGAGGCCCGTCCTCAAAAGCCAATACATCCTGGTCTTGTTAATCCACTGGTCTTTCAGGAAGACATCCTGACGAGGTAAACGCTCGCGAAGACTTCGTTGGACTACGCGAGGATCAACCTTCGGATCAGTTTTAACTACAATGAAAGAAGTCAATCCTTGATATAGGTTGCTGCCGGTCATTTGCTGAAGGGTGTTTTCGCTCGCGAGCGCTATCGGAGTCGCGCTGAAGACGAAGAGCTGCCTGCTCGTCGCGATCACCATCGCGCGCGTTTCATTTAGCACCGTAAAATCGCCTTTATCGACCTTGCCGAAACGCATCAAGTTGCTTGGAGAGGCGTCCACCAGAACGACCCGTCCCTCGCGAAGATCATCGGTGCTGCCATCGACGAACCGAGGAAACCGCCAGGGACGGAAGTTTCTCATCGCGAAAATCAGCACAGATTCACGCTGGCCGGTTTTACGGACTTCATTTAGATAGCGAAGGGTCAGATTGTCAGCGCGCTGCACGCCCGCGGTAGAACGAGCTACCCATACCAGGCTGTCCGAGAACTCCACCGGTAAATCGATAGACTCGACGTTATGTGAGACCACCCAGATATTCGCGTCGAACTGCTCTATCGTGCTCGAAGCCCTGTTTAACAGCGTCTCAAGAAAGCCAAACTGAAGTAGAATCAGTACCACTGCGATACTCACGCCGAAGATCGTCGCTGCGAACCGAATCCAGTCATAGACCAGGAGCCTTACTGCGACTTGAAAGGCGGCACCGAGAGCCTTCACATCGTCCACCTTGCTCTCTGCTTTGCTTTAGTCGCCATGCACGAGTTAGAGGGCTGGCGCTCGCCTCTTTGATTTTTTCCTGGTTGAAAATATTTGCTCCATTAGGACTATAAGGCTATATTCAACATCTTCAAGCTAGTAAGACATGACTATAAATTGTGCTGTCTTCCATTGCAACTCAATATCCAAATAATCAACTAAAAACAGTGTAATAAGAATAATTCAGATCTTCTAAGTTTGTTAACAGGGTAGTAATTAAATAATAGTTCTTTAAACTTTAGTAGCTATGATAAAAACTATAACAATAGTTCAATGCGGCTCGAAATTGGTTTAACCTTATCTTAAGATAGCCTGATCATAGTTAACTGTCCTTAGCTCGCAGGCTGCTAACTCTTAACGCAACATTTTAATTATGGGGAGGCAAATGCCGATGAAGCTGATAGTCGCGGGTGGGGACGGTTACCTTGGATGGCCGCAGGCGATGTACCTGTCGATGCGGGGGCATGAGGTCTGTGTAGTGGACAATCTCTGCCGCCGCACCTGGGACCTCGAGTGCGGGACCGACTCGCTGGTCCCGATCTACCAGCTCCAGGAACGGGTCTCGGTCTGGCGCGAACGCACTGGCAAGACCATTCGCGTCGCCATCGGCGACCTGACGGACTACAGCTTCACCGAGTCATTGGTGGCTGATTTCCAGCCCGATGCGATTGTCCATTATGGCGAGCAGCGCAGCGCGCCGTTTTCCATGATCGATCGCCGTCACGCCGTGCTCACGCAGGTAAACAACATCGTGGGCAATCTAAACTTGCTTTACGCGATCAAAGAGCATCGGCCGGACTGCCACCTGGTCAAGCTCGGCACCATGGGCGAGTACGGCACGCCCAACATCGACATCGAAGAAGGCTACATCGAGATCACTCATAACGGTCGTACCGATACGCTCCCCTATCCCAAGCAACCGGGCTCCTTTTATCACCTTTCCAAGGTGCACGACTCACACAATATCCACTTTGTTTGTAAGGTCTGGCAGTTGCGCGCGACCGATCTGAACCAGGGTGTGGTCTATGGGGTTGAGACCGACGAGACGCGGCTGGACGAACGTCTGGCGACGCGCTTCGACTACGATGGCATCTGGGGCACCGTCCTCAATCGCTTTTGCATTGAGGCGGTCGCCGGTCACCCTTTGACCGTGCATGGCGAGGGCGGACAGACTCGCGGCTATCTTAACATCCGCGACACCATGAGATGCATCGAGCTGGCCCTGGAGCATCCAGCCCAACCCGGGGAGTACCGCGTCTTCAATCAGTTCACCGAACAGTTCCGGGTCCTGGAACTAGCCGACCTGGTGAAGAACGCGGCAGAGCGCACCGGACGGACGGTGGAGATCCGCCATGTGGCCGACCCCCGGGTCGAGGCGGAGCGTCACTACTACAACGCTCGCCACACCAAGCTCATCGATCTCGGACTCCGCCCACACTTGTTGTCCGAGACCCTGATCGATTCGGTTTTCGACAAAATCGAACTGTACAAGCATCGTATCAAGTTCGACCGCGTCCCGGCCCAGGTGAACTGGCGCAATCCTCGCAACCCGGTCGGCTATGGCGATAGCTCGGTCGCCCCGCGCGAGCCATCGATGAAGATAACTTCAGCACCCACTTTTAGCGGCGAGATCAGAGAGGTCAGTCCAAAATGAACCGGCCGCATGGTCTGAGTTTCACCGGTCTCGATCAATGCGATTACTGATAGTTTCGGACGCCTGGAAACCGCAGGTCAACGGGGTCAGCCGTCTGGTCACGTCGGTAATTCCCGAGTTGGAGAAGCTCGGCGTCGAGGTATCGACGATAACCCCCGATATGTTCCGCACGATTGTCTGTCCCCAGTACCCCGAGATTCGTCTGGCCGTCACTCGTCCACGGACCATCGGACGGTACATCGAGGCGCGCAAGCCGGACTTTATACACGTGGTCACCGAGGGTCCTCTCGGGATTAACGCGCGCATCTATTGCCGTGCAGCCAAACTTTCGTTCACGTCCGCGCTGCGCACCAGGCATCCTGAATATTTGAAGCTATACTTGAACATTCCGGTAGCGCTCACTTATCGGCTGATGAAGTGGTTTCATAACGCTGCTGAACGGACGATGGTCTCGAGCGAGATACTAGCCAATGAATTGAGCGAGCGCGGGTTCTCGCATCTATGGCTTTGGCCGCCGGGAATCGACGTAAACCTGTTCCGGCCTTATACGGAGGCTTTCCTGGATTATCCGAGGCCGATCCTTCTCTACGTCGGTCGTGTAGCTGTGGAAAAGAACATCGAAGCTTTTCTCCGTCTCGATACGCAGGGAACCAAAGTAGTTGTAGGCGACGGTCCACAATTAGCGGCTCTGCGCGCGACCTATCCTGAAGCGGTTTTCGCTGGCGTGCGTTCGGGTGAGGAGCTGGCGCGGTACTACTCCGCTGCCGACGTGCTGGTTTTTCCAAGCAAGACGGACACTTTCGGCTTAGTGACGCTGGAGGCCCTGGCTTGCGGGACGCCCGTCGCCGCATTTAATGAACTGGGCCCCCGCGCGGCAGTCGGTGCGAGCGGTGCCGCCTGCCTGGACGAAGATCTTGATGCCGCCATTCAGGGCGCCATGAAAATTCCCCGTGAGCGCTGTCGTACTCATGCACTAAAATTCTCCTGGGCCAACAGTGCCCGAAGTCTTCTAACCGGTCTCGCCCCTTGCAATGCGACTGCAGCCGGACGCCCGCTCAACGCGATGCTTGCGGGATGACGAGCTCCATAGTAAATGGCTTCGACCGAGGATCTCATATTAGAATCGCTCGGTTCGCGCTTTTACAGCGGCGGTTACCGCGTGGAGAAGGGATCATCAATCGAGCAACCCGTTGCACTAAATCAGCTGCGGCCATATAGGAACGAGCAGCGTCTGTGCAGTTGAGGGTTCTTCGATGAAAGAGCATCAAGTTACGTTTCCCTCAGGTTCGCTCAAGCTGGAGGGTCTTCTCGCCACTCCGGACGCGGTCGCGACAGTGCGTGGCGGCGTCGTATGCCATCCGCATCCGCTGTACGGCGGTTCGATGTACAACAACGTCGTCGATTCAGTGCTGGCGGCGATGTGGAAGAAGGAATGGGCGACGCTCCGCTTCAATTTCCGCGGGGTGGGCGCGAGCGAAGGTGAGCACGGCGGTGGCGTCGGCGAGGCCGAAGACGCAGCGGCGGCAGTGGCTTATCTCACGACTCAGCCGGGTATCCACAAGGATGGCGTGGTGCTCGCCGGCTACTCTTTCGGGTCGATCGCCGCGATGGCGGCGGCGCCGAAGATCGCGAACCTCGGCGCGTTGGTACTGGTCGCCTTGCCGCTTAAAATGGCCGATGTACGGGCGCTCAAGGACTTCGCCGGACCCATCGTGATGGCGGCGGGCGACGGCGACATGTATTGCCCTGCGCCTCAACTTGAAGCGTTACATAAAGAGTTGGGAGCGCGCGCACAACTGCGGATTATCGCGGGAGCCGACCATTTCTTCGGCGGTTTCGAGGTCGAACTGGCGGAAGCAATCGAGTCCATGCTCCGTGCGATCTGACCGGGCAAATCGAATCAATGGGGTAGGGGCGGGACTGGCGGCATAACGGCCGAAGTCGCAGATCGTTTGACCGCTGCCGAAGTTGACGGAGCAATGGACTCGGCGCCGGCTTTCGCTGGTGAGGATGTTTCCGGCGGCGTCGGGAGCGGCACCAGCGGCGGCTCGGAAGTCTCGGCAGGTGCGTTGAGCGTGGCTTCCCAAATCGCGTAAAACGGGTCGCTCCGATCGCTCTTCGCGAGTTCGATGATCCGCGCAATCGTTGCCCGCAGGTCGCCGTGCTCGATCCGCTGGAGTGCGGCGAAATTGTTGAGGTCGTGGAAGTAGAGCAGATAGTTGAGCAGAACCGCGTTGTTCAGCTTTTCGCGGTCGAGATCGAAACGTTCAAGGCCCGAAAGGCTGGGTTTGAGCGCGGCGTAATCCCGATTGATTTCGGCAAAGATCGGCTCGCGTTGCTTCAGAATCTCATCCCGGGGCAGACCGCTCTGATAGAGCCGTAAGAGTCGCGCTTCCTCCTGCAACAGGAAAGCGGAGAATTTGAGGTCGCTGTCGTAAACGCCGCGCGCGGCGATCGCGTCGGCAGAACTCGCGCCCTCGGTTTCAGTGAAGAAATCGACCGCGCCGCGGCTGCCGACGTAGGTTGCCGCCGACTCGTCAAACATCACATCGCTGGCGAGAAAGTAAGTGCGATGGAACAGTTCGTGGATAATCACCCCAGCCAACTCGACGCGATCGAGGCGGAGCAGATTCGACAGCAATGGGTCATCGAAGAAGCCGAGGCTGGAGAACGCGATGGCCGATCGCACGTGTGTATCGAAGCCCTGAGCTTCGAGATCGGCGGCCTCGGCGTTGGCGCGATCATGACTGAAGTAGCCGCGATACGGGACCGCGCCGACGATCGGAAACCACCACGTATAGGGCGTCAGCGAAGTGCGCGGAGCCGCCATAACGATCCAGACGATGGCGCCCGAATCCACCTGAGTGACTGTCCGGTACGCGCCGCCGACGTTCAGGCCTAGCCGATCGGCGGCGAACTTGCGCACGGCCAGCACGGTCTCGAGTTTGGCGCGCGTGTCCTCAGCTAGATTCGGCCGTGAGAGCACCTGGCTGATTGGCTTGCGATGCCAAAGTAGCCGGCCGCCCTCGTACGCTGCTCGCGTCAGATAGCCGATGTCGCATCCGGCGAGGATCGTTGCAGCGGCAATCGCGATCGCGATCGGCCGCAGCGGCGCCAATATCAGGCGATCGAAACAGCCGCGTGCGCGAACCATCACCGAGTGGATCAGTTAGTCCACTGCCTCGCGCACCGCATCGGAGGCTGCGGCGTATTGAAGCTGAAAGAGCCTGCGATAAAGTCCCGGCCGGTTGAGTAGTTCCTCGTGAGTACCGCTTTCGCGCAGCACGCCGTTGCTTAAAACCATGATCCGATCGGCGCGCTCGATGGTCGAAAGCCGATGGGCGATCACCAGTGCGGTCCGACCAGTTAGCAATTGATCGAGGGCAATCTGGATCAACCGCTCGGTTTCGCTGTCAACGCTGGAGGTCGCCTCGTCCATTACGAGGATGCGCGGGTCGTAGGCGAGCGCTCGCGCGAACGAGAGCAGTTGGCGCTGGCCGCTGGAGAGATTCGCGCCGCGTTCATGAATCTCCTGGTGAATCCCGCTGGGCATCCGCTCGACGAAGCGCATCGCCTGCGAGCGGGTGAGAGCGTCGATCAGATTGTGATCGCTCAAGTCACTGCGGCCCAGACGCACGTTCTCCGCGATGTCGCCGGCGAACAGGAAGACGTCCTGCTGCACCAGCCCGATTGTCCGCCGCAGATCCGCAAGGTCCCACTCACGCACGTCAACCCCATCAACCAGGATGCGGCCGGAGGTGACGTCATAGAAGCGGTTGAGCAGCTTGATGATAGTGGTTTTGCCCGAACCGGTGGGACCCACGATCGCGATCTTCTGGCCCGCATCGACGTGGAAGCTCAGGTCGCGCAGCACCGGCTCGCCCTTGCGATACTCGAAGCTCACGCGGTCGAACACGATCGATCCGCGTCCTCCCGCCACCCGCTTGGGCTCGGCCGGACTGGCAATCGTCGCCGGCGTCTCCATCAGGGCTTCCAGCCGCTCGACCGCCGCCAGCGCGGACTGCAAAGTGGTGTACTTCCCCGAGATGTCGCGCAATGGCGTGAAGAACATCTGCGCGTACTGAATGAATGCGACCAGCGTGCCGAGGCCAATCAGGTGATGCATTTCCTCGCCGCCGCCGATCCACAGGATGATCGCGATAGTGATCGAACTCAGCGCTTCGACCGACGAGAACTGTCCGGCGTCGTAAATGTTCGCCATCCGCTGCGAGTCGCGGCTTTTGGCGTTGAGTTCCTCGAATTCGCGGAAACTCTCACGCTCACGGGTGAAAAGCTGGACGATCGCCATCCCGCTGAGCGACTCCGACAGATAGGAGTTGAGGGCCGAGAGCCGTTCGCGGATCTGGCGATAAACGGTGCGCGATCGCACGCGGAAGTAGTTAAGAATCAGGAGCAGGGGAGGGATCGCGCATAACGACCACAGCGCCAGATGCGGACTGAACCAGAACATTATTGCGACGATGCCGCAGAGTGTCAGCAGGTCCACGAACAGGGTGAGCGAGCCGGCGCTGAACATTTCGTTGATGGCGTCGATGTCGGTGGTCATCCGGCTGACCAGACGGCCGACCGGCGTGCGATCGAAAAACGCCATTGGAAGCCGCTCGACATGACGGAAGAGCGCCAGGCGCAGGTCGGAAAGGCTGTACTGGGAGACCATCATGGTCAAATAGAACTGGCCGTAGAAGGTGACGAACTCGCCGAGCAGCAGGAGCACGTATAGCGCGCCCATCACGATCATTCCGTGACCGTGCGAATAGGTGAGCGTGGAGGCGAGCCAGGCCGGCGGATTCGATCGGCGTGCAGCCAGAAAGATATCGATGGTCAGCTTGATCACGTAAGGCTGGAGCAGCGCGAAGATCGAGTTGAGCGGCATCAGCACTACCGACATCCAGAACAGGCGCCGATAAGGCCGCACGTAAGTCCAGACCCATCGCAACAGCCGGCCATCGTAGGCCCGCCCGATTTCTTCCTCTGCCTCAATTCGCATGATAATCAGCCGCCCGCGAAATCGTCCTCAATAACCTGCCAGCTCTTCTTCGAGTAATTGACGGCGGAACAATTCGGCATAAATGCCACGCCGGGCCATCAGTTCCTCATGAGTGCCCCGCTCCGCGATTATCCCATCATCGAGCACCACAATATGGTCGGCGTCGCGGACGGTGGACGCGCGATGCGCCACGACGATCGTCGTACGATCGCTGACACTCTCTTCCAGGCTGTGCAGAACGGCCCTTTCGGTTTCGGTATCGACGCTCGAAAGCGCGTCATCCAGCACCACGATCGCCGGATCGTAGTTGAGCAGGCGCGCGATTGTCATGCGCTGCTTCTGTCCGCCGGAAAGCGACATCCCGCGCTCGCCGACTACGGTATCGAGTCCGTGCGGCATCACGGCGATATCGCCGTCGAGACCCGCGATCCGGGCCTCCGCCTCGATTTCGGCGATCGGCGTCGCGATCCTTCCGAATGCGATATTGCGCGCAATCGTGTCTGAAAAGAGCATCGGTTCCTGCGGCACCATGCCGATGGTCTTGCGCAATGCTCTCAACGGGAGATCGCGGATATCGCGGCCGTCGAGCAGGATGCGCCCGTCAGTAGGCTCGATCAAGCGCGCGAGCAGCTTCACCATCGTCGATTTGCCCGCGCCGGTGCGGCCGACGATCGCGAGTTTGCCGCCCGCCGGCACCTTCACGCCGATGTTGCGAAGTGCCCAGCGAGGCACGTCGCCGGTGCCGCCATTGTTGCCGTTGACGCCCGCCGCAGAGCCGTTGCCATGCGCAGCGAGGCCGTTGGCGAAGTAACTGAATGAGACATTTTCCCACTCGACCGAGCCGGCGATCTCCAGGCGGGCTTCGTCACCCGCGACGCTCGGCGTCGGCACGGCGGCGAAGATTTCCTCAAGCCGCTTCATCGAGGCGCGTCCGCGCTGGTAGATAGAGAGCGTCCAGCCGAACGAAACCGTCGGCCACGCGAGCGCACTCAGATAACCCATGAACGCGACGATGTCCCCGATGGAGATCACGCTCGCCCGCACCAACATCCCGCCGTAGATCAAAACGATCATGACCGAGGTGCCGACGGTGCCCTTGATGATCGGCATGAGCGCGCCGCGGACCCGCGCCAATGCGAGGCCTTGCTGGTTGTATTCCTCGTTGGCGGCGCGAAAGCGCTGCGCTTCGTGATCCTCGAGCGTATATGCCTTCACGACGTGGATGCCGGACAGGCTTTCCTGCACCTTGGAGCCGATGGCAGCGAGGCCCTCCTGCACGCTCAGGCTGCGATTCATCAACGCGCGCGTCAGCCGGCGCATGACGAAAAAGAGCATCGCATACGGAATCATCGCGGCGCCGGTCAACCGCGGGCTGAGCGTGAACATGAAGATGAGCGCGAAAAAAAACGTGACGGGAACAGTGGTCAGGCTGAGCGCGCCCATGCCGACCATCATGCGCACCGCGCCGAGGTCGTTGATCATGCGGGACATCAGGTCGCCGGTCTTGATTCGTTGGTAAAAGACCTGGTCGAGGTTGCACAGATGCGTAAACAGGTCGTTGCGCAGATCGTACTCGACGTCGCGGCCGCAGTTGAAGATTACAAAGCGCGAAAACCATCGCGCCACGCCCATCGCGATCGCGACGACGATCATTAATTCGGTGAGATGCACCAGGCGCGCGTAATCGCCGCGATTGATCGCGTTGGTGGCCTCGCCGCTGAGGCGTGGAATTACGGTGAGCAGGACGGCCGTGGCGATCGTGCAGAGAATGCCGAAGACGTACCGGTGCCAGTAGCGGCGGATGTAGGAAAAAAGGCGTTGCATATCGCAACTCCTACGTTATCAAACACGCCGGTTAAAATCGCCATGTAAGGGGTCAGCGCGGATGGAGCGTTTTCAGCCGGCGCTCGTACGCCTTCGCATATTTGAGGAACACATAAAAGGATGCGGTCATCGCGGCATAGAGCCCGCGTCCGCCATCCAGGAAGCCGCCGCGGATGATGTAGAAATTGAAGAATCGCCACAACGCGTGCGTGAACATCTGCACGGCAGCGAAAGGCGAGGGCTTCATTTCGGCCGCCCCGCGCGTACTGAAGCGGTTGATGGTAGCGACGTGGTCGGCGATATCGCGGTAACTGAAGTGCAGGATCGGCGCGGCGAGGCGTTCGACGCGGCCATTCACGACTACCTTGTCATGCGGATCGACGCCGCCGATATGCCCGCGATCGCGGCGAAAAAGGCGCACCGGGCGGTCATGGTAAATGGGTCGCGTGTAGTAATGGCCGAGGTGATAGAGCACGCGCCGAATCCGGTAGCCGTCGGCGGTGGTGGGTGCGGAGATCGTCCGGACAATCTCGGCACCCAGATCGTGAGTCGCCTGCTCGTCAGCGTCGAGTAGCAGGACCCATTCGCAGGTCGCGTGGTCGAGCGCGATCTGCTTTTGGCGGACGTAGTCGGTGAATGGCTGATCGAAGACTCTGGCGCCGAGGCCCTTGGAGATCTCGACAGTGCGATCGGTTGAATTCGAATCGACCACGATCAACTCGTCGCAAAAGGAGGCGCTCGCGAGGCATTGGCCGATCAGTTGCTCCTCGTCGCGAGTGATCACGATCAGAGAGATCGTCGGGCGTGGCGTCATCTATGATGCGCGGTCTTTACGCCGGCAGCGTTAATCGAAAGCGTCATCTGATCGTTCGTTGCGGTTGCCACCTAATGCAGGTGGGTTTCTTCGTGCTCTTGCGAGAGATGAGCGATTACGTTGGCGGCGACGGCCTTAAAGGCCTCGCTCACCGGATGTTCGGGATGAGCGGCGACGAGCGGATTGGCAGTATCGCCTCCCTCGCGCAATTCGGCGGTAATCGGGATCTCTCCCAGAAACGGTACGCCCAACGAAGTTGCGAGGCGCGCGCCGCCGCCATGCGCAAAGATCTCGTGACGGCTGCCGCACTTACGGCACAGGTGGTAGCTCATGTTCTCGATTACGCCGATCACGGGAACTTTGACCTCGTCGAACATCGCGACGCCGCGCCGCACGTCGAGCAAGGCGATCTCCTGCGGCGTCGTCACGATCACCCCGCCATCGAGGGCGACCCGTTGCGTAATCGTCAGTTGGGCATCGCCGGTCCCGGGCGGCAGGTCAATCACCAGGCAGTCGAGGTCGCCCCATTCGACGTTGTAGAGGAACTCGGTTTCGAGCTTCGCCACCATCGGACCGCGCCAGATGACCGGGCTCGCGTCGTTCAGGAACAACGCCATCGAGACATAACGGATGCCGAAGCGCTCCATCGGCACGATCCGCCGATCCTTGGTTACTGCAACCTGACCCTGTCCCTCGCCGACCATCATCGCGACGCTCGGCCCGTAAACGTCAGCGTCCATCAGGCCGATTCGCCAGCCCAGCGCGCGCATCGCAAGTGCGAGGTTCACCGCGACGGTCGATTTGCCGACGCCGCCCTTGCCGCTCGCGACAGCGACGATATGGCGTACCCCAGGAATCGGTCGCTTCTGCGCGGCGCCTGCGACCACTTTCGGTGGCGGCGCCGCCTCGATATCGATCTTAATTGGGAGGCCGGCCGCCATCGCCGCGACGGTCCTTCTGATTTCGCCGGTCACCGCGTCGATCACCTCGGGCTTGGCCGACGGTGCCGTCAGAATCACCGTGATACCCGCGCCGGCGACCTCGATATCCTTGATCATGCCGAACGACACGATATCGCGGCTAAAGCCGGGGTATTTGATCTTCTTGAGTTCGGCGAGGATTTCTTGGGGAGTTGGCATGCAGTACTTCTAATGTGTCACGTGATCCAGCGGCGCTTCATTCAATTTGCGCGCGCCCGCGTTTGGCAGGCGCGATCAATTGAGAAGAGATGGTATCATTCCAGCGTGACCGGCAAAACGACATCCGCTCCGGCCTTCACGCGCCGCGCCTTCGTTTCCGACATAATGACCTGGCAGTACGAGGCCGCCGACCGCTTCGCACTCCATCTCGAACACGACCGCGAGTTCATCCCATGGATGGCGGCGCGCGGCATCAATGCGTTTTCCTACATCCGCCACGAGCGCGACAGCCGCCTGAAGATTGACGAGTTGCTGCCGCTCTTGAACCAGAACGGTATTGCGTCGGAGTACGGCGGCCACGTGCTGCAACTCCTGATGCCACGCCACCGCTTCGCGACGAATCCCGAGTTCTTTCCGGTCGGCGCTGACGGCGAGCGCAATCCGCGCGGAAATCTGTGCCCGTCGAACGACGAAGCGATCGCGCTTGTTCGCGAAGGCGCGATCCAATACATGCGCGAGAATCCCGAGTGCGCGCTGCTGCACATCTGGGGCGCCGACGTGTGGGACGGGGCGTGGTGCCGATGTGCGCAATGCTCGCAGCTTTCGCCGCAACGCCAGTATATGGCGGTCGTAAATGCGATCGCGGCCGCTCTTACGAAGGGTCCCGCTGTCGCGACGCCGGTCGCGTATCTTGCCTATCACGACACTATCGATCCGGTTGCCGACCTGGATCCGCTGCCAAATGTCTCTTTCGAATGGGCACCTCGTGAGCGCTGCTACAGCCATGCGATTGACGACTCCGCCTGCAATGTCAATCCGCGTTACCTCGAATCGCTCAAGCGCTATATGGAAATTTTCGATGGCCGCGGCCACGTCTTCGAGTATTACGCCGACGCGATCCTGTTCGGCGGGCTCGGCGTGGCCACGCCCGCGATTATCGTGCGCGACCTCCGAGCGTATTGCGCCCTCGGTATCACGAGTATCTCGTGTCTGACCTTCGGCGCTTACAGCGTGCTCGCCTACCCGGTGAATCTCGAAGTCTTTGCTCGTGCGACGCACTCGCCCGACTTCGATCCCGAGGCGGCGCTCGCGGATGTCGCCGCACGGCGACATCCGCGATGCGCCCCGGAGATGAGCGCGGCGTATCGCGCGCTCGCGCGCGCGTCCGCGCTCATCCTGGACGGCGGCGGCGACGTGATGCGTCCGCCGCTGCTGACGGCAGCGCCCGCAGCTGCAGGCGCTGCCGTCTCGCACCCGCCGCTCGCGGCGGGCGCCAGCCAGGGATATCGCGTGCGCGACTTGCGTCGCGCACGCGATATCCTCGATGAAGCGTGCGCCGCCGCCGACCATATCGTCGGCGGCGCACGCGACCAATTCACGGCGGCCGAGCGCGCCCTATGGCAGTACGGCCGCGAAGTCGTGGACGGGATCGCGGATTACGTCGAGGCTGCGGCGTTAATCGGCGATGACTGGCGCCGACGCGGCAGTGACGCCATCGATCGCATCGGCGAGGCCGTCACACACGTGCGTGACATCGATCTGCCACTGAAAGGGACCTGGGGCGCTTACGATATCGAATGGGTTCGCAACATCTGGATGACTGCGTTGCGCCGCCGCTTCGGCAACTTAGAAGCGTAACCGCTCGACTAATCTAACCAAAGATTGCCACCTTCCAGGCGATGAAAGTGAGTATTCGCTGATGAGTCTGCCGCTTGACGGGATCCGCGTGATTGACCTCGGCCAGATTTTCGCTGTGCCCTATTGCACACTGCAACTCGCCTATCTCGGCGCCGAGGTCATCAAGATCGAGCCCCCCGGAAGCGGCGAGCATCTGCGTCGCCCCGGATCTTCGCCGGGCGGCGTCAATTACTCATTCCTGATGCTCAATCCCAACAAGAAATCGGTGACGCTCAACCTCAAACACCCGGACGGCCGGGCGCTTCTGCTCAAACTCCTCGAATCCGCCGATATACTTACCGAAAACTATTCCGCCGGCGTGATGGACTCGCTCGGGCTTGGCTACCAGACCATGCGTGAGCACTTTCCACGGCTCATTTTCGCGTCGATCAAGGGCTACGGCTCCGAGGGCACCTGGGCTCGCCTCGGCGCGATGGATAGCACGCTTCAGGCCGCATGCGGCCTCATCAGCGTCACTGGGTTTCCCGATCGGCCGGGAGTGCGCACGCCGGCGACCTTTATAGATATGGCAAGCG
>Ga0302324_100013787_pt1 | contig 16351 bp, 13 predicted proteins | sample Palsa_T0_1_FD_201949 | JGI IMG/M metagenome (GOLD analysis project Ga0302324, IMG submission 201949) | Peat permafrost microbial communities from Stordalen Mire near Abisko, Sweden - Palsa_T0_1 | ecosystem: Environmental > Terrestrial > Soil > Palsa > Peat permafrost | place: Sweden: Abisko...
CGATGGCGAGTAGCCCGAGCGAGCCCGCCTCCGTCGTGGCTACCGGAAAGACGATTTCGTACGGCTGGCCGACGGTGAGCCAGGTCTGCCCCGGATTCGGGTTCGACAGCACGGCGACGCGCGTGATGGGATCGTACTGGACGATGGGCGAGTCCGGAGCGTTGCCAAACAAGTCGCGCAGTCCCACGCCCTGGCGATTCACCGTCGCCGGATTCAAGAAGCGGTCGAAGGCAATCTCGATGCTGCCCTCGACGACCGTGACGCCGTCCGACGCGGTGTAGGCGAGCAGCGGCGTGTCGACGCCCACGTTCGCCGCGACCACGTGCACGAACGGCGGTGGTGGCTGCGGCTCGTCCTTCTGATCGAGCACGTCGCACGAGGCGAGCGCGCCCAGAAAGACGATCAGCTCTCGGCGTACGTAGCGAGCTGCTCGCGCATCACTTCTTCGTGGATGCCCGTGCGCAGGTGATCCTTCAGACAGTCGGCCAGGGTGATCAAGAGATCGTCCACGCCCTTGTCCTCGATCAGCTTCGCCAGCATTTGCTTGGCTTCCCGGCTCTCGTCGCCGCGCAAGAACTGCCGCACCGTGTCGAGCGAGATCTCCCCCTGGAAGTCCAGGTACAGATTGTCCAGCAGGTATGCGACCAGCTCCTTCACGTGCGGCCTCCTTGGTGTCAGCGGATAACGCGACGCACTGCGTATAGCTTCGCGAGGACCAGCGGCGCAAGCTCCATTGCGGTTTCATTGGCACTTCGGCGCGATTTCGCTTGGTTGATGGCAAACGAAGCAGGGGCGCGGGTTTCGGCGCATTTGCATCCCGCAGCTCGACAGGAAGCCCGCGGGATGGATGTTGTACCCGGCGCCCGTCCCCGACCCACCGTGGCACGCCACGCAATCGCGCTCGATGTGGCACGACACGCAGGCGTTCATGTTGCGCTGGGCCTCGAACGCATGATGGCCAGGCATGCGGATGGGGCCGCTCCACACCGACTGCGGGGGATGAAATCGGTTGGTGCTCTTCACCCCCGAAGGGCTGCTCTCCCCTACCCCCACCCGCAAGTGGCAGTCGACGCAGAAGCTCTGCTCGCGGTGGCAGCTCGTGCAGCGCTCGCTCGCCATGCGGGCGTCGACCGGGTGCATGTTGAGGTAGTCGTTCGGATGGATGCGGCGCGGACGCACGCGCCCGTCATGACAGTCGGTGCAGAAGTCTTCCTTGTGGCAGTTGGCGCAGAACTCCGAGTCGCCCCCCGCGACGCGGCGATGCCGCTCGATGAAGTCGGGGCCGTGCTCCGCGTTGTGGAGCCACCTCGGTGGCTGGAGCGTGCCCTGCGCGAACATCGTTCGGATGACGTTCCCCTCGCGCGGACCGCCGCGGAGGTGGCAGGTGTCGCACGCGCCCTTGGCGTCGCCCCGCGCGACCGCGTCAGGTTGCTGGTGGCAGCCGAAGCACCCGCGCATGCGAGGGAGCTGATCGCGCGTGGCGAGCTCGAGCTCCTCGACGTTGCCGTGGCACTGGCCGCAGTTGATGTTTCGCGCCGTGTGCTTCTGGTGCGAAAAGACCATGTTCGCGCGCGGGATGACGAAGTCCGCGACCTTGTTGCCGTCGCCGTCCTTGTAGCCGACGTGGCAAAACGCGCATTTGCCCATCTCGTCGCCGCCTGGCTCCACTTTCGCGAGGTTCGTGTGGTCGGAGAGATGGCAGTTGTCGCAGACGAGCCCCTTCGGCGTGAGCTCGTCGGCGGTGGAGTTGCTCGTGTAGGCCCCAGGGTGGCAGTTTTTGCACTGCCTGTGCTGCTCGCCGATGTGGAGCTTGTGGTTGAAGCGGATGGTGAGCTCCTGCGCGGGGAAGATGACGTCGCTCGGTCCCGGGTCGTCGTCGAACGAGCCGGGCGGCATGAACCGCGTCGGCACACGCGCGTCGTTCGGCATCGGGGTGAGCCCCCCGAGGGTGGTGGGCGCCGTCGCGCTGGCGATCGTCACCGAGAAGACGAGCGCGCACGCGAGGAGCAGCCACGCCCAGCGGTCCCTCATTTGGTGACCGCGAGGCGGAGGTAGGCGAGCACGCGGATGCGCCAGCCGACGAGCTGATTGATGTCGTTCTCCCACTCGACGCCCACTTGCGAGCGGGGAAAGAAGCGATAAGCGCCGCCGAGCACCGCGCCGAACGAGAGCGCGCTGCGATCGGGCCTGAGGTTGTCCTCCCAGTGCCAGAGCCCCACGCGGCCGCTGACGACGTAGTGCGTCTCGATCGTGCGCTCCCCGGTCACGTCGCCGCCCACACGGTCGCCTTCCGTCCCGACGTTCGCGCTCGCGTTCATGGCGAGGAGCGTGTCCCTCCGGCGGTAGCGCGCGCTGAGCGTGCCGCCGCCGTTGAACGTGTATTGCGGGATCACGCCCTGGATGGCGTCCACGCTGCGAATGGTGCTCGGCGTCCCCAGTGCAATGTCCGTCTGCGTCTGCTCCTCGAACGCCCGCACGTGGCCGCCTGCGGTGACGGAGAGCTTCGGCGTGACGTCCCAGAGGATGCGCGCGCCGACGTCGTTCATCGGGTACATCGCGAAGAAGTTCCAGATGGAGTCCGCGTCGTACGTCGGCCGGAAGTAGTCGTAGTCGAGGCTGGCGATGACTTTCTTGCCGACATAGACGTCGGCCGTCGCCCACACGTTCGCGGTCGTGTTCGAATAGAAGTCGTAGACGAAGCCCATATTGGCGCCGCCCACCTTTCCGAAGTTCACGCTCGCGGCGTAGCCGAGCTTCTCTTGTGAGATGCGGGTCCCCGAGTACGTCACGGGCGAGAGATCGCCGTTCGCGAACTGCGAGACGATCGAATCGCCGGTGTTGTAGACGCGCCGGTACGTGAGCCTGCCGTGAAGCCACGTCACGCCGGTGGTCTCGAGCGCGAAGCCCATCGCGGGCGCGACATCGGCCTGCTGAAACGATGGGTACTGCGTCGGGTCCATCCCCGAGCGATCACCGCGCCACACGCCGTCGGCCTCCCACCGCCCGAGGGAGCCCGAGAGGGGCATGCCGCCGCGAACTTCGAGGCCGCCGTAGCCTTCGAGCGCGAAGAACGCCGGCGTCGTGATGCGCAGGAGCCCGCCGTCGAACGACCACCAGCCAAGCGCGTCCGTCACGTATTGGCGACCGATCTTGAAGCCGATCACACCCTTCACGAAGCGCCGCCCCTCGACGTACGCGTACATGAGATCGACGGCGCCCCGCGAGAAGCCCGGGACGAAGCGATCCGTGGACGTCGGCGTCTCCTCGTTGGGGTCGGCGCCGTAGTCGGCGTCGTAGCGCATGCGCGCTCGGAAGGTGAGATCGGGCTGGAGCTCTTGGCCTGGCTCCGCCGTGCGGTCGATCAGATCATACGCGGCGATGCCGAGCGTCGTCGTCAGCCGCGTGCGCATGAGGATCGGCGTGCCGTTCGGGCTCCGCACGTCGTAGAACTGCGTCGTCGTGTCGCTCGTGATCTCGCCGTCGACCGCCCACGCACGCCCCGCACACGCGAAGACGCAAGCACCGAGCGCGAGGCGTTTCACCGCCACCGTTCACTTGTCGGAAGCGCGCTTGCCGCCAAACTCTTTGACGAGTCGATCGTCGTACGTATCGGCGACCGCCGAGAGATGGCGAACCATCTGCTCGACTTCACCGGGGTCGAGGTTCTCCGCGGGTCGCTCCGACACGGCGACCACCTTGTCGTTGAGGAGCGCGAAAGCCGCGTTCGCGAGGCCGCTCGCGTTGAGCTCGAGCAGACGCTTGTAGAGCGCTTCGCGATTGCCCTCGGCTGGAACCATCACGGGCGAAGCGACGCGCAAGAACACGGCCTTCTGCTCGACGCGATGCACAACGGTGACGAGCACGGCCGCGCTCCCACGGAGGAGCGTGTACGTCGCCTGATTGTCGACGTCCTTGACGATCGCCTGCTTGGGATCGAGCCCGAGCTTCGTCAGCGTCGCCTCGACCGTCTCTTTCGTCTTCGAAAAGAGCTCCACGGGCGGAGAGCATCGCCTCCGCCCGTGGTGAAGTCAACGTTGAGTGTTTGCGACGTCCCGCCTACGGCGGATCCGTCGACGCTACTCCCAGCGGGCTTCGATCCAGACCTGGCGATTGCCGCGGCGTTCCCAACGAGCGCCGCGCCAGACTGCGCGAGCATGCGGCCGGCGGTCCCAGTGACCACCCACCCACACGTAACGGCCGCCGTACCAGCGGTGGTAGCCGCCCACCCAGAAGAACTCGGCGCCGGGGGATACGGTTTGCACTTCGACGATGGGTGGAGGCGGCGCAGGCGGGGTTTCCGCTTGGATTTCGACGGTGGGCGTCGTCGCCTGAACTTCGACGCCGCCGCCGCCGCAGCCCGCCGCGAGGGGCGTTACAACCAAACAAGCGAGGAGAAACACATTTCGAGTCACGTTGGGACCTCCATCGAGAGAGTGGATGTGCCGTTGGACGTGGGAACGACGCGGATATGCAACCCTCCTTGACCCCACAGGGTCAGGATATACCATCGGCGCGAAGGCCAAATAGAGGATGACGGATCAACAGCAACGGTATCGCGTCATCGAGAAGCTCGAATCGGGCGGCATGGCTGAAGTCTTCCTCGCCGAGAGCGAGGGGCTCCAGGGGTTTCGCAAGCAGGTCGCCATCAAGCGCGTCCTGCCGCACCTTTCGGAGAAGAAGAAGTTCATCTCGATGTTCCTCGACGAGGCGCGCCTATCGGCGCAGCTCTCGCACTCGAACTGCGTGCAGGTGTTCGACATCGGCGTAGGCGACAACGCGTACTTCATCGTCATGGAGTACGTCGACGGCGCGAACCTCAAGGCCGTCGCCGAGATGATGAAGAAGACCAACACGCAGTTCCCACTGCCTGCTGCGGTCTACCTGGCGATCGAGATCTGCAAGGGCCTCGCGTACGCGCACGAGATGAGGGACCCGAACACCGGCGAGGCGATGAACATCGTCCACCGAGACATGTCTCCCCCGAACGTGCTCCTCACGAAGTACGGCGAGGTGAAGATCGTGGACTTCGGCCTCGCGAAGGCCAACTCGCAGCTCGAACGGAGCGAGCCCGGCATCATCAAGGGAAAGTTTTCGTACCTCTCGCCCGAGGCCGCGATGGGCCAGGAGGTCGATGGGCGCACCGACATCTTCGCGGTGGGCATCATCTTGTGGGAGCTCCTCGCAGGCCAGCGTCTGTTTCTCGGGGAGACCGACTTTCAGACCGTGAAGAAGGTGCAGCAGGCGGTCATTCCGTCTTTGGCGGGTCTGAATCCGAAGGTCACACCCGACCTCGAGAAGATCATCAACAAGTCGCTCGCGCGCGATCCTGCGCAGCGCTACTCGAGCGCCCGCGATCTCGCGCGCGACTTGACCACGTACCTCTTCAAGGCTGGCCAGGCCGTGAGCGCGTTCGACGTCGCGGCCCTCGTCATCGGCGCGATGAAGGACCGCGCGAAGAAGAAGCCGCAGCAAGGGTCGATCATCGACAAGCTGATCGAGGAAGCGCTCTTCGAGTTCACGTCGCTCGGCGAAAACGAGCAACAGGGGGGCAAGTCGAGCCCCGACGGCTCGCAGGCGCAGGCGCCGCTCAACCTCGGCGACTTCGTCGACCCCAAGGGGTGGCTCGACGAGATGAACCTCGACATGCCCAAGGCCCAGCCCACGAGCGACTCGCCGCTCAAGGCCATCCCGTTGAACCTCACCGGGAACTTGTCGGCGCTCGAGGACGACGAGCTCGCAGGCAAGAAGCTCCCGATTCCAGCCGTGCAGCGTCCGCCGACACCGCCCCCGATCCCCGTGATGCAACGCCCTCCGACGCCGCCAGGCCCCATCGCCGGTCCGATCTCGACGCCCAGTCCCATTTCAGCGGCAGCGCAGCTGGCACCTCAGTCCAAAGGGTCGGGCGCGATGATTGGTATTCTCGTGGTCGTGCTCGCCGTGGCCGGCTTGGGCATCGCGTGGGCGATGCACGTCATCCCGCACTGACACTACCGAGCTTGATGCGAAAGCACGCACCGCTCTCCGAAGGAGCGAGGCTTATCTCACCACCGTGAGCGTGGGCGACGCGGCGGGCGAGCGCGAGGCCGAGGCCGGTTCCGCCTTTCTTCGTCGTCACGAGCGGATCGAACAACGTCTCGCGGCAAGCGCTCGGGATGCCGGGGCCGTCGTCGCGGACATCGATGACCACCGACGCGCCCTCGACGCGAGCCTTCGTCCACGCGTGCGTTGCGCCTGCCTGAGTCGCGTTCTCGTAGAGCACACGAAACATTCGCGAGAGGAGGATCTCACTGCCACGAACGGAGATGGCGTCACCGACCTCATCCGCGTAGGCGAGCGCCGCGGGCACATCACGGCGGGCCTCGGCGATGGCATGCACGATCGACACCGGTTCGCCATGCACCTCGTCGCCGCGCGCCAAGGCCATGAGCGCGTCGAGGACGCCTTGCGCCATGCGTGCGTTGCGATGGATCTTGGCGACGAGGGACGCGCGCTGGGCGTCATCAGCCGAACGCAAGAGCTCGCTGCTCGCCGCGATCACGGCGAGGGCATTTCGCAGCTCGTGGGCTGCCTCTGCGGCAATCTCACCGATCACCCACAGCTCTTCGCGCGGAGCCTGCACAGACTCGAGGTAGCACCGAAAGCGGGCCACGCGAGGGGGAAAACCAGCTACCCTCGTAGGCTGTCGCGGCACGCGCCGCGGAGCAAATAACGTGGCGTCCATCAGACCCGTCCCCAACGAGTCGAAGATTCCGGTCGGGGCTCTGCTCGCCGGAAAATACAAGATCATCCGCGAAATCGGGCGCGGTGGGATGGCTGCGGTCTACGAGGCCGAGCAGGTCGCGCTGGGCAAGCGCGTGGCGCTCAAGGTCCTCGCTCAAGAGCTGACGCACTCGAACATCGTCATCGAGCGGTTCTTCCGCGAAGCCCGCGCGGCAGCGAGCGTCCAGAGCCCCTACATCGTCGACGTCTACGACTCGGGGCGGCTCGAGGATGGGCGGCCGTTCATCGCGATGGAGTACCTCGACGGCGAGTCTCTCTACGACCGCATGGCGCGCATCCGGCTCATCGACGCAACGACGACGTGCCGCATCATCAGCCACTGCGCCAAAGGCCTGATGAAGGCGCACGCCGCCGGTATCGTGCACCGCGATCTCAAGCCCGAGAACATCTTCATCGTGAAGAGCGAGGACGGCGAAGAGATCTCGAAGCTCCTCGACTTCGGCCTCGCCAAGTTCTACGCGCCGGTGAAGACGGACGAAAAGACCGCGCGCCTCACGCGCGAGGGCGCGGTCTTCGGAACGCCCGCGTACATGTCGCCCGAGCAGGTGAAGGGTCAGGGCAACGTCGATCATCGCGCCGATTTGTGGGCGCTTGGTTGTATGGCCTACGAGTGTCTCATCGGTCGGCCCGTGTGGAACACCGATCAGGGCGTCGCGATGACGTTCGCGGCGATCGCGACGCAGCCCATCCCCGTGCCGTCGAAGATTCGCTCGGATCTCCCGGTCGCCTTCGACGAGTGGTTCAAGCACTCGCTCGAGCGCGATCCCGCCAAGCGTTTTCAGAGCGCCAAGGAGCTCGCCGACGCGTTGAAGGAATCGCTGCTCGGCCCCGCGGCAGGCCCCGTGTCGTACGTGAACATCTCGAGCCTCGACTCCATCGAAGCCGGTGACGACGCGACCCAAAAGGTCAGCGCCGTCTTTACGAACCTCACGCCCCCGACGTCGGCGGACCCAGCACCGGAAGCTCCCCCGCCCACTCCTCCGCCGTGGCCACCGAATCAGAGCCTAACGGAGATGCCACCGACGGCGAGCACGCCGTCGAAGCGCTCTTCGCGCACGTCGGTGTTTCGCTGGGTCCTCTCGGCCGTCCTGCTCGTCACAGGAGGCGTCGCGATCGGCTGGGTGTGGGTCAAGCAGCTCAAAGTGCAGGTGCTCGCGCCGCTCGTCGTATCGAGCGCAACGACGGTCACGACGTCAGACTCGGCGAACGTCACACCCACGGGGCCGGCGATCGACGAGCCCAAGTGGGGCTCCCTCATCGCGGACGGCCAGCAGCTCTTTGCATCCGGAGACTTCGCGTCCGCGCAGAAGAAGTTCAAGGACGCGGAAGCCGCAGGTGGAGGCTCCGTTGCGCGGGCGTACCTCGATCAGACGAAGACTGCGTCGTCGAGCGTCGGCCCCTGCAAGATGACGGCGTTCGTGCGCCCGCGCTACGACATGAAGAGCAACGCAGCTCGTCCCGCCATCGTGCAGGCGCTCCACGCGCCGGTGATGGTTTGGACGGACGATCACGAACAGAAGGAGCACGATCACGTCTACTCGATCGAGCTCGACGAATACGGGCGCGCGACCTCGGCCCCACGCGACGTCACACCAGAAGCATCCGACGCGCAGAAACCGTCCCTCATCACGGCGGGTGATCGCATCGCGATGCTCTACTCGGATCGCGGTGGTAACGAGGCCGGCGTTCGGGCTCGGTGGCTCGATGCGCACGGACGCATTGCGGGAGCGTCGAGCGCCGTGGGAGCGCTGCGGCCGGGGCACTTCTGGCCGGCCTTCGAGAAGTCACCCGAAGGCTTCGTCGTCGTGTGGCCAGACGACCGCGACCACGAGAACAACGACCTTTTCTTCCGCAAGCTGAACGGCGAGCTCGAGCCACAAGGGCAAGAGGTGCGTCTCACCGACTACGCCGGCCCCATTCCGTCCAAGGCGCCACAAGTGCGTGTGCCGAGCGTAGCCGTCGCGAGCAACGCCGTGCTCATCGCGTACAAGCTCGAGCGTGACACGCAGCACACGATCGAGCGCTTGCGCGTCGCGCTCGACGACCCGGCGATTCAGAAGGGGCTCGACGAGCAACCGCCCGTGGCCGGCAAGATCAAGAAAGACCGCATGCTCGGCGACGTGAAGATGATCAACGAGGACAAGCTGCCCACCGACGCTCCCATCATCGCGTGCGGGAGCGAGGGCTGCTTCATCGCGTGGCACAGCGAACAAGGCGGCAGCAACGTGGCGCTCGTGGAGCCGGCGCAAGGCAAAGTGCTCTGGCGCAAGAAAGTGTCGCAGAGCGGCGGGCACCCTTCGCTCGGGGTCGGTGAAGGCGGTCAGATGATGATCGCGTGGTTCGAAAAAGGGTTCGTACGCATCGCAACGGTCACGCGTGACGGCGTTGGCAAGGAAAGCGCGTTCGCGCACGTGTCGGGCGAGCCACCGCGGCCGTGGATCTCGGCGGGCAAGAACAAGAACGAGTGGCTCGTTGCATGGGAAGACTTCGATGGCAGCCGCTCGGAGGTCGAAGCCGCGAAGGTGGTGTGCGGGTTTTGATCAAGAAGGGCTTTGTCGAGGCGCTCCTCGCTTCGGCGCTGGTCACGGCTACGGTCGGGGTGGGCGCGCTCGTCTTGCCGAAGAGACACATCGCGACGTTCGTCGGATTCGTTTTCCTCGCGGCGGTCTGGCGGCTCGTGTGGAAAAAGGACGATGCGGAGGTAAGGCACTTCGGCCTGCAGCTCGGTGGCCTCCTGCTCCACGAGCGCTTCAGCATCCCAACCGTAGTGCGCGAGGGAGCGCGTGCGCTCGCCTGGGCTGCTGCTGTGTCCGTGTTGGTGTTCGGGCCGTACTATTTCGGCTGGCGACGTTGGTGGCAACCCCACCATGCGTTTTCCCTCGAGCTGAGACCCGCCGAAACTCTCAACGACACCCTCGGGCAACTCCTTCTCGTGGCACTTCCCGAAGAGGCCTTCTATCGCGGATACCTTCAGACGCGTCTCGATGATGCGCTCCCGGGGCGCATTCGAGTGCTTGGAGCACCCATCGGGTGGGGCCTGCTCGTATCGTCCCTCATCTTTGCCATTGGGCACTTCGTCACGGTGCCGGTGCCGGCGCGTTTTGCGGTGTTCTTTCCGTCGCTCCTCTTCGGGTGGCTCCGCGCGCGGACGGGAGGCATCGGGGCGTCGCTGACGTTCCACGCTTTCTGCAACGTCTTCTCGGAGACGCTCGGGCGTGCGTACGGCGTGTACTAATGCGCGCCGCGCTATTCGATCTCGACCGCACGCTCGTCCGCAAGGAGACGGCGACGCTCTACGTGAAGTGGCAGCGCGAGGTGGGCCTCGCGACGACGCGTGATCTCGCACGCGTGATGTACTGGGTCCTCAAGTACACGCTCGGCATCCTCGACGCCGACGCCGTCGCAAAACGCGCCATCGGCACGCTCGCCGGCAAGCCCGAACGCGCGATGATCGAGGAGTGCGACGCGTGGTTTGCGAGCCACGTTCTTCCACACGTCGCGAGCATGGGCAGGCGCAAAGTCGAGGAGCACCTCCGTGCCGGCGATCTCGTCGCCATCGTGACCGGTGCAATGCCGTACGTCGCGCGGCCCCTCGCGCGGCTGCTCGGCATTGCACACGTCGTCGCGAGCGAGCTCGAGGTCGACGAGCGTGGCGTCTTCACGGGCCGGCCGGTCGAACCGCTTTGTTACGGCGAGGGCAAGGTGGTCCGCACCGAACGGCTCGCGGCCGCGCACGGCTTCGATCTCGGTGAGGCCGTGTTCTACTCCGACTCCCTCACCGACTTACCGCTCCTGTCACGCGTTGGCGAGCCCATCGCCGTGAACCCCGATCCAAGGCTTCGTCGTCACGCCAAGAAACGAGGGTGGCGCATCGAGGCATGGTGAGGATCCGCCGCAGGCGGGACGACAGCCCGAGGGGCACTCACGTGAGGATCCGCGACGTTGTGCGGCGATGCACAGCGCGTATCGTGCAAGGCGATGCCTCCGGCCGAGAAGACGATGTGGCGGCGACCACTCGAGAACGCGCTCGACACCGAGCTGCGGCGCATCGAGCGGTTCATCGCGTACACCTGGGCCGCGCTTTGCGCCATCGGAACGGTGGGAGCGCTCGTCGTCGCGGCTACGATCTCCGCGCCCCTCGGGCTAACGATGGCGTCGATATGTGTGCCGACGCTGCTCTTCTTCTTGGTCGCGGCGCGCTGGGTCGAGCGGCGGCCGATCAGCAAACGGACGCCGTTCATCGTCACGGCGTTCGAGGCGATGATGCCGTGGGCGTTCTTTGCCGCGCTCTTCTTCACACAAGGTGCCGCGTACGCGCTCTCGTCGTGGATCCCTCCGCTGCTCTTCGCGTCGTTGGTCGTCTCGTGGGTCGCGCGCCTCCAACCCATGCCACCACTCGTCGTGGCGCTGGCGGGAGCAGCGGCCTATCTCGTCATCTACTTCGTCTTCGTTCATCCGAACGTGCCTCGCGGCGCCGCCCATCTATTTCTGCATGATCCTCCGATGCAGCTGTCTCGCGCATGCTCCATAGTCATTGCGGGTGCAGCCGGAGCGCTCGTGGCGCGCGAGGTCCGCCGCGCAATCATCCGCGCGGATACGACCGTGCATCGAGAGGAACTCTTCGGAAAGTATCGCCTCCTTCGAAAGATCGGCGCAGGCTCGGGCGGCTCGGTGCACGAGGCGCTCTACTGCCCCGAAGGTGGCTTCGAGCGTCGTGTCGCCATCAAGCAGCTTCACCCGGGATTGATCTCGGAGCCGGCGTTCGTGGCGGGGTTTCGCACCGAAGCCGAGCTGGGGGCGCGTCTCGCTCACCCGAACGTCGTCACGATCCACGACTTTGGGCGGCATCAAGAGACCTTCTTCATGGCGATGGAGCTCGTGGACGGGCTCCCACTCTCGAAGCTCGCGGCACGCGCGCGCGCACGGGGCATCGTGTTCGAGCCGGACGTCGTCGCGCACATTGGTCGCTCGGTGCTCTATGGCCTCGATCACGCCCATGTTGGGGTCCACGACGCGCAGGGTCACCCCATCCACATTCTTCATCGCGACGTGTGCCCACAGAACCTGCTGGTGTCACGCATCGGAGAGGTGAAGGTGACCGACTTCGGGATCGCGCGAGTCCTCAGCCAGCCCGGCGAAACGGCCAGCACGCGTACGATCGCGGGCCACGAAGCGTACATGGCGCCCGAGCAGATCGAGGGGCGGCAGCTTCTCGTGAGCGATCTCTTCGCCGTGGGGGTTGTCCTCTGGGAGCTTCTTTCGGGCAAGCGCCTCTTCGCGCGTGACAATCCCGCAGCGACGCTGCTCGCGGTGATGGCGGCGAGCGTTCCACACGTGTCATCGCTGCGTGAGAACATCGACGCGAGCTGGGATGCGTTTCTCACGCGGGCGCTCGCGCGCGACTGCGATCAGCGGTTTGGGTCGGCGCGCGAGATGCTTGCCGCGCTCGATGCCATCCCAGGTGCTCGACGCGACGACGCTGCGGCGAAGCTCGGCGCACTCGTGGCGGAGCTCATGACCGAGCCGGCCGCGGGCCGCGACCCACTCGACGCCGAAGGCCAAGAGACCGTGCGGGAAGTGAGCGCGACGCCCTAACGGCGGCGCGTCAGCGCGCGGCGGTACATGCTGCGACGGGGAAGACCCATCGACCGACGTGACACGACGCGGCTCCCACGCGGGCAAAGACCTCAGCCTCGGCGGCCGCGTGAGGGTGGGTCTCACGCAGATGCTCCGCGCTCTCGTCTTCCTCGAGTGTGCGCACGCGAACCGGAACGCCACTCTGGCCGAGCGACCAGAGCTCGTGATTGTCGGTGTCGACGAGGTACCCCGTACCGTCGGCAGCGGCGGAGAGGCTGGCTCGTCCCTTCCAGACCGTCGCCATCGACGGAACACTCGCGACGAGCACGGACCCATCCGACGTCGCGATGACGAGCGCATGGGCGGCATCGACGAACGTCGGCTGCGTGTCTTGAAGATCGTCGTCGACGCCGGCAGACGGGCGCACCTCTGCCGAGCACGCGACGAGGCTCATCTGCGGTACGGTGAGCAGGCACGCCTTCCGCAGATCACCGACCGCAAGCCACTTGCCGCCGAACGCGAAGCCGGATGGATAGTGCGATGCATGAGACGTCGCGACGACCTTGTGCTGCTTCGTGTCGTGGAGGAAGGTCGTGCCGACGGTCGGCCATTTTTCCAGGTTGGCCGTGCCGTACGCAATGAAGCGTCCATCGGCGGAGAATGCCGGCATTGCGTTCGCGCCCATGTGACTATTGAACTTCACGACGACGGCGCCGGTCGCGAGGTCCCAAACGAAGCCGTGGTCACCATCGCGTCCGGCAATCGAGCGCGCATCGTCGTGGAGCTCGACCATCATCAATGCCGCGAGCGACGCCTCCGTCAGCGTGCGCGTGCGGCTCCGGGTGGGCGCGTCCCAGAGGTCGATGAACACTCCCGTGTCGCCGAGCCCGTAGACGGCAAACGTGGTCTTTCCGCCCGTCACGTTTTGCGCATGCGGGATGCGTTCGACGATCGTCGCGCTCCCAGGGTCGAGTAGCACCGCACCGTCGGTGGTGAGCGCTGCGACGAGGCCGCTGCCCAAAGACTCGAGCGAGTACACATCGGGGATCTGCAGGAGGCGCTCGAATCTGCCGGTGGCAGCGCTCGCGATCAGCACACCACCCTCCGACCCGACTGCAACCTTCTCACCGCCAAGCGCGATGGGTGACGTGAGCCCTTGCTCGACGCTCAGCTTGTCGTGACGCTTTCCGTCGGTGTTGGTCGCGAGGAGCGCGACGATGACGGCGTGAAACGCTCGCAGGGCGTCGTAGCTCCGGCCGGCGGAAAGCCACGTGAACCCGAGGGCGTAAGCGACGGCGGGATCGTTGGGGACGGGGTCTTCCCTCGGAATCACGGCCCGCGCCTTCGCATCCACCAGGACGACTTGCCGCGGCAAGGGCGCGGCGGGCCTGCAACCGAGGAGCAATGCGCCGATAATCAAGCGGTAGCTACCGGTACGCACGCCGTGTGAATAGCACGGCATCACGGAGTTGAACGAAGCGGCGCCTCCACGTATGAGTGCGCTGTGCAGCTCGGAATCGATTTCGGCACGACGCGGACCGTCGTCGCCTTCGCAGACCGCGGCAACTACCCGGTCGTGGACTTCGTCGATCACGAGGGAGATGCGGTTTCCTCCATCCCGTCGATGGTGGCGGCGCGAGACGGCGAGCTTCGATTCGGCTTCGACGCCGCAGCTGTCGCACACGACCCCTCGTTTACGGTGCTGCCGTCGTTCAAACGGCTGTTCGCAAGCCCAGCGCGTGACGCGCGCGTCGGCGACACGGTCGTCCCGCTCGGAACACTCCTCACAGGGTTCTTCGAGTACGTGCGCGACGCGGTCGTGAAACGATCGACCGCGCACCGCCCGCGCTCGTCGCGCGCCAAGCCCGTCGCGATGCGCGCTGCGGTCGCTGTTCCCGCGAATGCGCTCGGGGCGCAACGGTTGACGACGCTCGACGCTTTTCGTCGCGCGGGCTTCGACGCATTTGCGATGCTCAACGAACCCTCGGCAGCTGGCTTCGAGTACACTCACAGGCATCGCAACACGCTCTCCGCCCGGCGCGATCTCGTCATCGTTTACGATCTCGGCGGCGGCACGTTCGACGCCTCCGCCGTACGCATGACCGGCGCCAGCCACGAAGTACTCGCAACTGCCGGCGTGGCGCGACTCGGCGGCGATGACTTCGACGAGGTCCTCGCGCGAACAGCGCTCCTTCGGGTCGACCTCGATCTGGCCGAGCTTCCCGCTCGCTCGGCGCAGCGGCTCCTCGAGCAGTGCCGAGACGCGAAAGAGCACCTTCACCCGAGCTCTCGCAAGATCGCCATCGACCTCGACAGCGCCCTCGGTGCGCTCGCCCCCAAGCCCGAGGTGGTCGTCTTGGTGTCCGACTACTACGACGCTTGCTTGCCTCTGGTCGAGCGGACGATCGCGGCCATGACGCCCGTCATGACGCGCTTCGAGGAGGAAGCCAACGCGCCCGACCTCGCGGAGATTGCCGGCATCTACGTCGTTGGGGGTGCGAGCGAGCTTCCGATCGTCAGCCGAGTCTTGCGGGAGCGTTTCGGTCGCCGCGTCCATCGCTCGCCGTATCCGTCGGCTGCGGTCGCGATCGGGCTCGCCATCGCTGCGGACGGCGAGGCCAACTTCGCGCTCGTCGATCGCTACGCGCGCACGTTCGGTGTCTTTCGTGAACGCGCCGCCGGCCACGAGGTGACGTTCGACGCCATCTTCGCACCCGATACGGCTTTGCCCGAGCGCACGAAGGGTCCGCTCACGCGTAAGCGCTCGTACCGAGCCGCTCACAACGTCGGTCACTATCGCTTCTTCGAATGCAGCGCCTTCGACGCGGTCGGCAAGCCACGCGGCGACATGACGCTCTTCGGGGACGTCCACTTTCCGTTCGATCCGCGCCTCGTCGACCATGACGTGGCCAGTGTGCCCGTCGAGCGCAACGCGGCCGATGGGCCGCACATCGAAGAGAGCTACTCCCTCGACGAACGCGGGCTAGTCGAGGTGATCATCCGCAATCTCGACGCCGGCTACGAGCGCGTGTTCCGTTTGGGCGCATGAAGCTCGACGCGACGCGCCTCGCATCGTGGGCGGGAGTGATCGGACCCATGGTCTTCGTGGCGACCTACACGCTCGAGGGCTTCACGCGCCCGGGCTACGAGGCCCAGAAGATGTTCATCAGCGAGCTCGGGATCGGACCGCGCGGGGCGATTCAGTGCGCCAACTTCATTTTCGTCGGCGCGTTGATACTCGTCTTCGCCTGGGGCGTTCGGCGTGAGCTTCCCGACGGCAAAGCATCACGGGCAGGTCCGATCATCCTCGCCGTCATCGGGCTGTCTCTGCTCGCGTCAGGCATCTTCGTCATGGACCCGGTGACGAGCACGACGTACCGCACGGCTCCTCCGATGGACCAGGTGAGCCTGCACGCCAAGGCTCACGGCATCCTTGGCGCGCTCTTCTTCTCGTTCGCGCCCGTGAGCTGCTTCGTGTTCCTCCGTCGCTTTCGCGAAGAGCCGCGATGGCGACCGATGGTGGCGTGGTCCATCGGTGCAGGGCTGCTGCTCGTGGCAGCCATCCTGCTGCTGCGCATCGGTCCGACGCGGCCACCTCACCCACCGAACGTGCTGAACGAGTGGTGTGGTGTGCTCCAGCGCGTCGCAGCGATGGCGTTCTTTGGTTGGTTGTGCCGATTCGCTTGGTTATTGCGCGTGACGCGGGCTCTTTCCGAAGCAGGCGGCAAACTGCCCCGATCGTCGGGGTCGGAGACGGAAACGTCGTCGAAGCGGCCGACATCGCCGCCTCGATCGCTTGCGCCGTCTGAATCAGCAGCGGAATCCGCGTCGGCAGGGGTGGTACCCGTCGATTTCTTCGAAAACCGCGCGCGGTCGTCTCCAAGACCCAAGACGACGTCTCAGAGACCCAAGACGACGTCTCAGAGACCCGAGACGACGTCTCCCAGACCCGAGACGTCGTCTTCAAGACCCAAGACGACGTCTCCCAGACCCA